>Ga0209390_10011593_pt1 | contig 10109 bp, 8 predicted proteins | sample BON01_FD_187212 | JGI IMG/M metagenome (GOLD analysis project Ga0209390, IMG submission 187212) | Freshwater microbial communities from Lake Bonney liftoff mats and glacier meltwater in Antarctica - BON-01 (SPAdes) (version 2) | ecosystem: Environmental > Aquatic > Freshwater > Ice > Glacier... | reverse complement strand
CGCAGGACAAACACAGGGGTCATGGGGGATTTCCGCCGGCCTTTGCGCCCGGGCGACTTAAAATCACCGGTTAGCCTCCAAAGCCACAAAGCCCTCTTTTATGTCCCAGCGCCAACTCTTCGTCACCACCGCCCTGCCGTATGCCAACGGCAAGTTCCATATCGGCCACATCATGGAATACATCCAGGCTGACATCTGGGTGCGGTTTCAACGCATGCAGGGCCATGAGGTTAATTTCGTCGGCGCAGATGACGCACACGGCGCCCCCATCATGATTGCAGCGGAAAAAGCCGGCAAGACAGCGCAGCAGTTTGTGGCCGATATTGCGGCTGGCCGCAAGCAGTACCTGGACGGCTTTCATATTGCATTTGACAACTGGAGCTCGACCGACTCGCCCGAGAACCACGAACTGGCCCGGCAGATTTACCGCGACTTGCGAGATCGCCCGGAAGGCTCGCTGATCGAAACCAAGACCGTCGAGCAGTTCTTCGATGCCGAGAAGAACATGTTTTTGCCGGACCGCTTTATCAAAGGCGAATGCCCGAATTGCCACGCCAAAGACCAGTACGGTGACAACTGCGAAAGCTGTGGTGCGGTGTATGCACCAACCGAGCTGATTAACCCCTACTCGGCCCTGTCAGGTGCCAAGCCGGTACTGCGCTCGTCTGAGCATTTCTTCTTCAAACTCTCAGACCCTACGTGCGTGAAGTTTTTAGAAGCGTGGACGCAAGATGGCAAGTTGCAACCCGAAGTCGCGAACAAGGTTAAAGAATGGTTTAGCGTGCGCACCAACGCCGATGGCAGCAAGAGCGAAGGTCTGAGTGATTGGGACATCAGCCGTGACGCGCCCTACTTCGGCATTGAAATCCCCGACGCACCGGGCAAGTATTTTTATGTCTGGCTGGATGCGCCTGTGGGTTACCTAGCATCGCTGAAAAACCTGCTAGATAAACGCGGCCAAAGTTACGCCGACTACATGGCCAACCCGGACTTGGAGCAATACCACTTTATCGGTAAAGACATCGTCACCTTCCACACCCTGTTTTGGCCCGCGATGCTGCATTTCAGCGGCCGGAAAACGCCGAACAATATTTTTGTACATGGCTTTTTGACGGTGAATAACGGAGAGAAGATGAGCAAGAGCCGTGGTACGGGCCTTGACCCGCTCAAGTACCTTGACCTGGGCATGAACCCGGGGTGGCTGCGTTACTACCTGGCGGCGAAGCTAACAAATCGAAATGAAGATATCGACTTCAATGCCGATGACTTCATGGCGCGGGTGAACAGCGATTTGATTGGGAAATTTATCAATATCGCCTCGCGTGCAGCCGGTTTCATAGCCAAGCGCTTTGGTGGCCAGATCGGCGACCCAGAAGCCCAAGGGCGAGCCCTTATTGTGGGAGGGCAACAAATAGCCGAGCTTGTACAAGAAGCCTATGAACAACGCGATACAGCTCGGGTAGTACGCCACGTGATGGCGTACGCGGACATGGTTAACGTATTCGTTGACTATCACAAACCATGGGCACTTGCGAAACAAGAAGACGAAGAGCAACGCCTAAAAGATGTATGCAGTACATGTATCGAAGCATTTCGCTTGCTCACCATCTATTTAAAGCCCGTATTGCCCACGCTGGCAATTGAGGTAGAGGCGTTTTTGAATGTGGCACCGCTAAGGTTCGCCGACGCCACAACGCCGTTACCCGAGGGCCATGCGATTGGCCAATACCAGCACCTCATGCAGCGCGTCACCATCGAACAACTCGATGCGCTGTTCGAATTACCGCCAGAGCCCGAGGTGCCCGCCCTCATCCCAGGCTTTGAGCCCATCGCCCCGACCATCAGCATCGACGACTTCGCCAAAATCGATTTACGCATTGCACTCATCGTCAATTGTGAAGCGGTTGAGGGTTCAACCAAACTGCTGCGCCTCACGCTCGACGTGGGTGAAGGCAAAACACGTAACGTCTTCAGCGGCATAGCCTCTGTTTACAAGCCCGAAGACCTGATCGGCAAGCACACCGTGATGGTGGCCAACTTGGCACCGCGGAAGATGAAATTTGGCATGAGTGAAGGCATGGTACTGGCAGCCAGCCATGCGGATGACAAAGCGCAGAGCGGCATTTATGTGCTCACCCCCAACGAAGGCGCACAGCCCGGAATGCGGGTGCGCTAGCCCGGTAAAATGCTGGCCAACACAACGCAACCACAGCACAGGCAGTTCAGACCCATGTCCCTTCTCAACATCTTCCGTCGTTCAGACTACACCTCTGAAGCCACCCAGTTTATCAACCAGCTCAAGGTCAACAAGCCAACGCTGGAAGCCGAGCAACGCGCCGGTCGCGCCCTGCTGTGGGACAAACATCTCAATCGTGCCGACCAGGCCGAGTACCTTGATGCCACCGTCGCGCAGCAGGCCTACGTTTACGCCACCAGCGGCCACAGCAACAGCAAGTAACGGCTAGCCAGCCAACCGCAGAAAATCCGCCCTTTCAATTTATTGGGCGCAGTCATGTCCTCCATCTCAGTACCATTCGAGCAAAGCCTACTGCCACTGGCCGTTTCAGGGCCTGATACGCCCGGTATGCCTGCCGTGATTGACCAGGTGGCGCTGGCGCGGCTGTATGGCGAACCGTTGTTTGTGATGCCGCATGACCTGTACATTCCGCCGGATGCATTGCAGGTTTTTCTGGAGGCTTTTGAAGGCCCGCTGGACTTACTGCTGTATCTGATTCGCAAGCAGAACTTCAATATTCTCGACATCCCGATGGCGGCGGTGACGCGCCAGTACCTGGTCTATGTGGACGAAATCCGTGCCACCAATCTGGAGCTGGCGGCTGAATATCTGCTAATGGCCGCGATGCTGATCGAGATCAAATCGCGCATGTTGCTGCCACCCAAAAGGCAGGCTGAAGGTCAGGAAGCCGAAGACCCGCGCGCCGAGCTGGTGCGCCGCCTGCTGGAGTACGAGCAGATCAAGCTGGCGGCTCACAAGCTCAATGAAATGCCGCAGTTTGGCCGCGACTTTTTGCGGGCGCAGGTGGTTGTTGAACAGTCGCTTGCACCGCGCTTTCCGGATGTGAATGTGGTCGATTTGCAGGAGGCCTGGCAGGGTATCGTCAAACGTGCAAGGCTGGTGCAGCACCACGTCATCAGCCGTGAAGAACTATCGGTACGCGAGCACATGAGCATTGTTTTGCGCAAACTGCAAGGCCGCAAGTTCCTAGAGTTTGAAGACCTGTTTGATGCAACACGCGGTATGGGCGTGCTGGTGGTGACCTTTCTTGCACTGCTTGAATTGTCAAAAGAAGGCCTGCTGGACGTGACCCAGGCCGAGGCCTTTGCCCCGATATACGTGCGACTTGCCTACACGCCGACCTAACAATGCAGCATCACACCGAATCGCATCAAAACAGAACATGACCGCTGCCACAGCCATTGAGCAAACCATTACCCTGCACCGGCCAGTCGCCGTCCGCCAGCCTGCCGTCAACGCCCCCGAGCCACGCTGGAGCGTTGACGCGATTGAAGCGCTGTTCAATCTGCCCTTTCCCGAACTGATGCACCAAGCGCAAACCGTACACCGTGACAACTTCAACCCCACGCATGTTGAATTTGCCACTCTGCTATCGGTCAAAACCGGCGGCTGCCCCGAAGACTGCGGCTATTGCCCGCAGGCCGCACGCTATCACACCGGCGTTGAGGCCAGCAAGCTGATGGAACCGGCCGAAGTGCTGGCTGCCGCCAAGCTTGCGCAGGCCGCTGGCGCCACGCGCTTTTGCATGGGTGCGGCTTGGCGCTCTCCCAAAGACCGCGACATTGAAAAAGTTGCCGAACTGATCCGTACCGTCAAGGCGCTGGGACTGGAGACCTGCGCCACCCTCGGCATGCTCGAAGACGGCCACGCCCAGACCCTGCAAAGCGCCGGCCTCGATTACTACAACCACAACCTGGACAGCGCGCCCGATTTTTATGGCGACATCATCACCACGCGCAACTACCAGGACCGGCTCGACACGCTGGCGCGCGTGCGCAGCGCCGGGGTCAAGGTCTGCTGCGGCGGTATCGTCGGCATGGGCGAAACCCGCCGCCAACGCGCCGGCCTGGTGACCGAGTTAGCCAACCTCACGCCCTACCCCGAGTCGGTGCCGATCAACAACCTGGTCAAGGTTGAAGGCACGCCGCTAGCCAGTCAGGCTGATCTCGACCCGTTTGAATTTGTACGCACCATTGCCGTGGCGCGCATCACCATGCCGACGGCACGCGTGCGCCTGTCGGCAGGCCGCCAACAAATGGGCGACGGCATTCAGGCGCTATGCTTTCTGGCCGGCGCCAACTCGATTTTTTACGGCGACAAGTTGCTGACCACCGGCAACCCCGACACCGAAGCCGATGTAAACCTGCTAGCGCGGCTGGGCCTGACACGCTCGGCACCCGATGCTAGGTAAGCACTCAAATTCTGGACCCATGAGCCAAACTTCTGGCAATGCCGCCACGGCCTCTAGCGCCACCCCTTACGGCACCTTGCCCCCTTCATCGGCAACCTCAGCGCGTAAACCCATCAGCCTGTCAAGTCAGTAAAGAGCAGCAAAGATCAAACATGCACATCGTCCACACCATCGCTGAGCTACGGGGCACGTTAAGCGGCTTCAAACGCCCGTCGTTCGTGCCCACCATGGGCAACCTGCACGACGGCCACATCGCCCTCGTCAAACAGGCCAAGCCGCTGGGCGACGTGACGGTCTCAAGCATTTTCGTCAACCGCCTACAGTTTGCTCCGAACGAAGACTTTGACAGCTACCCGCGCACGCTCGACACCGATGCCCAGCGCCTGGATGCCGCTGGCTGCAACGTGCTATTTGCCCCGCGTGAAAAAGAGCTTTACCCCGAGCCGCAAACCTACAAAATACACCCCGCAACCGACCTCGCAGACATGCTTGAAGGCCACTTCAGGCCCGGGTTTTTTATCGGTGTCAGCACCGTCGTGCTGAAACTTTTTTCATGCGTCTTCGCCGGTATGCCAAGCGGCGTAGCAGCCTTTGGCAAGAAGGACTACCAGCAGGTCATGGTGGTGCGCCGCATGCTGCAACAGTTTGCGCTGCCGATTGAAATTCTGGCCGGTGAAACCCAGCGCGCCGACGACGGCCTGGCCCTGTCGTCACGCAACGGCTACCTCAATGCGGAGCAGCGGCTAGAAGCGACTGAATTGGTGAAGGCGCTGCGTGTTTTGAGCGTGGCAGCCAAGGCCGCGCCCGTCTCCAGCATTTCGGCCTTGGAAGCCCAAGCCATGCAAGCACTGGCCAGGCGCGGCTGGAAACCCGACTACCTCACCGTGCGACGCCGCGCCGACCTGATGCCGCCGCACGGCGTTGCTGACGAGCCACTGGTGGTACTGGGTGCCGCCCATCTTGGCAGTACGCGGCTGATTGACAACCTGGAAATCTAATTTTTAGCTAATTACTCAGGTCTTCAATTTCCCGTAGGTCGGCTTAGCGAAGCGTAAGCCGACATCTGCGTTTGCTGCGCCTTCAGGGATGTCGGTCTATGTCTTCGCTAACCCGACCTACCGCTACTTCGAGAGAGCTGAGTAGTTACGTATATTTCACCAAAAAAATAGGTAAAAAGTAGAAAAATATCCTTGCAAATAATGGAATTTAACTCCATAATTGCAAGGATGTCTTCGCCGCCGATCCACCGTAACCTACTTGCCCAGCTTGCTGACGAGCTACAGCACTCACCTGCTGTGGCGTTGCTAGGGCCTCGCCAAGTGGGTAAAACCACATTGGCCCTTGAGGTAGCCCAGGCTATCCCCAGCATTTACCTTGACCTTGAGTCCGAGCGCGACTTGGGCAAGCTGGCGCAACCAGAGCTTTACCTCTCTAGCCACCTCGACAAGCTCGTCATTCTTGACGAAGTGCACCGCGTACCCGGCCTGTTTCCTCTGCTGCGCGGGCTGATTGACCAGGCACGGCGAGACGGCAAGCGCGCGGGCCAGTACTTGCTGCTAGGCTCGGCCTCGCTTGAGCTGCTACAGCAATCGGGCGAAACGCTGGCTGGCCGCATCGCCTATCTTGAACTCGGGCCACTGAATATTCTGGAGACAGGTGCTAAGCAAGCCGATGCGCTGTGGCTGCGCGGCGGCTTTCCTGAAAGCCTGACAGCGCCCAGCGAGGCGCGCAGCCTGCGCTGGCGGCAAAACTTCATTCGCGCCTACCTGGAGCGCGACATCCCCCAGTTCGGCCCACGCATCCCGGCGGAAACACTGCGCCGCTTCTGGAGCATGCTGGCACACCATCAGGGGGGACTGCTCAATGTGGCGCAGTTGGCACGCAACATCGGTGTTGATGTCAAAACAGCGCGCAGCTACATCGACCTGCTGTGCGCCCTGCTGCTGGTCCGCCGCCTGATGCCGTGGCACGCCAACATGGGCAAACGACTCGTCAAGTCGCCCAAGGTGTATGTGCGTGACAGCGGCCTGGTACACGCCCTGCTTGATATCGAAAACCGTGAAGCCCTGCTCGGCCACCCGGTAGTGGGTGCCAGTTGGGAAGGCTTTGTCATTGACAACCTGCTCAGTTGCGCACCCGCCAATGTGCAGAGCTTTTTTTACCGCAGCAGCGGCGGCGCAGAAGTTGATTTGCTGCTGGCCTGGCCGGGCGGCGAGCTATGGGCGATTGAAGTCAAACGCAGCCTGAGCCCCAAGGTAGAGCGCGGCTTTCATGCCGCCTGCGATGACCTGAAGCCGCTGCGAAAGCTGGTGGTGTACCCGGGCAACGAAGCGTTTCCGCTGGGCAATGATGTGCAGGCTGTGCCGCTGGAAAAACTGTGCACAGAATTGGCGTTAAAAGCCAAAGTATGAATATCTAAAGACAAAAGCGAAAGTCTGACCAAATGGCAAAAGCTTTATACTTGACGCGTTTTTAAATGCCGTACGCAGTGTTCATGGCACCAGCGGTGGCACCAAAGAAACCTCTTACTATTCGGCGCTTAACAATCTGTTTGACGGTGTGGGAGACCACCTAAAGCCGAAAGTGCATTGCGTTAACCAACTCAAAAATATGGACGCTGTTAGTCGATCCGACCGACTTCTATGCTGCGAATGCGGTCAGTGAACATGGAAGGCTATAAGTTGGAAGCTGACCAACTGCGGTCGGACACGTTATCCGGTGTGAGTGGCCACTGTAGGCACTACACCAGTCATACGTTTTCTTGACATTGATGACTGGACAAGAAACATGACAAGTTCAGCGCTCCAAACCACCGTTTCATGATGTCAGGAGTGTGTTCACAAAACGGCCGTATGTTGAACACCATAGCAGGCTGCTTTGGTCGTGGTTCAAAAAGCCCGCTTTGGGGTAACAAGTAGCGCCTCAAACTCCCCTGCTGGAACCGCCGTGGAATACAACCAGCCCTGCGCATAGTCGCAACCGTAAGCCGCGAGCAGGTCGCGCTGCTGTTCGGTTTCCACGATGCGTACAGCGAGCCGACACCATAGCTGCGTCCCAGTGGACTGACCCACAGCGCGCAGCGCAGCTCAAACAGAAAGGCAGGCCGCACTGCATGACCGCGCTGCTCGCCGAAAGCGTCCGTTTCGAGCCTCAAATACCGCCCTTGCGGATAGCCTGCTGCTTGTCCGCTGGCAGTCGCGTACCAGATCGACACCGAACTGCGTGAGTCCGGCCGCAGCTTGTACCGGTCATCGGTCTTCGACGGCTGAGAAGGGAACAAGTACCCGCGTCCTTGTGGCGACCTGCGGCTGGGTCTTTCCTGCGGTCGTGTCACCTAGCTCGGTGGGCCGCATGTTCCCGGTGTGCGATGTAGAGCGTGGAGCCGAAGATCACGGCCGCCCCGATCCAGACCCAGCGGTCTGGGATTTCACCGAACAGGGCATACGCCAATATGGCGACGAAGGGCAGACGGGCAAATTCCAGCGGCAGAATCGCGGATGCATCGGCCAGCGCGAAGGCGCGCGTCAAATATCAGGTCGAACCAGCGGTCATTGCGGACGATGTGTTTGCTTTGTTGTGTCATGAAATTTTCAGTCGATGGATTGAAGGACGTTGCGGGTGGCCTCGGTAGCCTGGCGCACCCATTCGGCCCAGCCCAATTTTGGCGCACGTGTATCACTCGGCGTTTCAATGCAAACCGGTATGCCGGCCGGCAAGCGCTTGAACAAGGTGGTGAGATCGAGTGCGCCTTCGCCCGGCAGCATTCGTTCACAACGCGCCGCATGGATCAGGCCTTCGATGGTGGCGGGCGCTTCGGCTGGGCCGTCGCAAATCTGCGCGTAATGCAGCGCCGCAGGCGGGATCAGATCAGTGTCGGCGATCGGGCTATTCGAGCGCGCCAAATGCAGCGCGTCGATCAGGATGCCGCCATTCGGTTGGGCCGCCCCGGTAACGATTCGCCTTGCGGTAGCGAGGTTGGGAGCGTCGGTCCAGGGCATGAATTCGAGATCGGCCGTCATGCCGTAGGGTCGTAGTGCTTCGCAGACTTGCGCGAACGATGCGGTGACGCGGGAGGTGGCGGCGTCGTCGATCGCGACCAGCACATGCGATGCACCCAGTTTTGCGCCGGTCTCAAAAAAACTTGCGAAGGCCGTCACATCGAACGCCGGGCCGATGCGCACCATCTCCAGATCGAGGATGCGCATGCCGGTGGCCGCTTTGGCGGCGAGCGTTTCGCGCAGCAGCGCGGCGTCATCCATCAGCGGATATGCCCGGCCGCCGGGCGCGGCGGGGAGCATGCGAATGCCGATACCGTCGAGGCCGGCAGCGGCGGCCACTTCCATCAACTGCGGCGGCGCGAGGGCGAGCGCGGTGAGGGGGGCGAGGGTCAGAATGCGTGAGTTCATTCTGGTGCTGTCTTCACGCGCTCAAGTGCACCGCTTGCCCGCTCGCACCGGCGGCCAAGACAGCGCGTGTAGCTTCGAGCGTTTTCAGGCCATCGATGCCGGAACACAGCGGCGTTTCGTGGCCTTCGGCAACCGCGCGCAGGTGGCGCAGTTGCTCGGAGTACGGGTTGCCCGCATGCACGGCGGTGCGCTCGACGCTGAGAGGCTCATGCCAGCCGCGCGTGCCTTTGTATCGCCACAGTTCGAGGCGGGGCAACGTGAGCGAGCCTTCGCTGCCCGAGAGGTAATGACTGTCGATGTCCTGGCGCGGGTAGTGCGCCTGCTCGCCGGCGGCGAGGTCGTAGTTCCATGGTGCCACCACGGTGTCGCTGACTGAAATCGTGCCGAGTGCGCCGTTGGCAAATTGCAGCAGCACGGCGGCAGTGTCTTCGACCGCGAAACCGCGCACGCGATTCGAGGTCATCGCCTGCACCGAGACGATATCGCCGAGCAAATGGCGCATCAGGTCGATGTCGTGGATCAGGTTGATCAGCACCGGCCCGCCGCCCGCTTCACGGCGCCAGGTGGTATCGAAGTAGGGATCGGGCTTGAGCCATACAGACATGGCCGTGGCGGACACCGGCCGGCCCAGCACGCCGTCCGTCACCAGTTGTTTGGCGCGGCGCACAATCGGGTTGTGGCGGCGCTGGTGGCCGACCAGGAGTGGCACCTTGGCAGCAGCAGCGGCGGCGCACAGTTGGCGCGCGTCGTCGATGGTATCGGCAATCGGCTTTTCAATCAGTGTGGCAATGCCACGTGCAATACAGTCGAGACCGATCGGCACGTGACTTGGGTTTGGCGTCGCCACGATCACCGCAGCCGGCTTGATGGTGTCGAGCATCGCGCGATGGTCGGCAAACCACGGCACATTCACGCTCGCTGCAAACGCGCGCCCGGTTTGAGTCGGGTCGGAAATTGCCACGACCGCGACGTCGTTAGAGGCGAGGGCGTGCGCTACGTGGACGCGGCCAATCAGGCCGGCACCGATCACGGCAACCGGCATACGGGCAGGGAACAACGGTGGAATCACGGACAACCTAAGCGACTGATGGAAACGGACTGCAATGGTACCAGCAGCCGGGCAAATTGTTGAATGTCGTCAATCGGCGTATTCTTTTGCAGCGTGTAGTGAGGATAATCGGAACAATCTGGGAAATTTGGGAGTTGATGCTATGAATAAATTATGGAGTGTGGCGTTCTTGTTCTTGCTAGCGGC
>Ga0209390_10011591_pt1 | contig 10110 bp, 9 predicted proteins | sample BON01_FD_187212 | JGI IMG/M metagenome (GOLD analysis project Ga0209390, IMG submission 187212) | Freshwater microbial communities from Lake Bonney liftoff mats and glacier meltwater in Antarctica - BON-01 (SPAdes) (version 2) | ecosystem: Environmental > Aquatic > Freshwater > Ice > Glacier... | reverse complement strand
AGTTTAATTGTGTACAGGAAACTAAAACCAACTTTATGTGTTTCACCTACCATTTGATTAAAAATAAGTTAGTACCCTAAAATTGAACAAAATGAAAGTAATATATGGTCGGATTTCAACAGATGGCCAAAATGAAGCAAGGCAATTAGTTAAAGGTGAAATTTCCTTCATTGACAAATGTTCAGGAGCAGTTCCATTTATGGAAAGACCTCAAGCAAAAAAGTTACTTGACTATTTAAAATACAATCCAAATTGCGAAACTGTTATTTTGAGTGTTGACCGTATTGGTCGTTCAACATTAGATATACTTCAAACAATTCAGTTTTTTAAGCAACAAAAATATATTTTAAAAATTAAAAATTTAGGAATGGATAATTCAAGTCCTTTTTTCGATTTGATGATTAGTTTACTTGGGACACTTGCTGAACACGAAAGGCAAGTTATAAAGGAACGATGTTCTTCTGGTATTGCTATTGCGAAAGCGAACGGCGTTTATGGTGGAAGAAAATGTGGTACGGTTGACAATCGAGATAAGATTCTTAAAAAGCACAATGACGTTGTCTTATGCTTAAATCAGAAAATGAAGATTTCAGACATTTCAGATATTACTAAAAAAACTAGAACCACAATTTACAAGGTACAAAGTGTATTATGAAGTTAAAAGAGATTGTTATTTCTAACAACCTCTTTACAATAGTCTATTCCTCAATTTTTCACACCTATCTAGTAACTATAATTCTAAAAGTAGCTTGATTCTCGTTGGTCATTATTTTAAGTGTATAAACTCCAGCCGACAAGTTGTCAAGATTTAAAGTTTCAACACTGTTTTGACTAATTGACATTACTTTCTTTTGTAGATGGAGTCGTCCGCTAACATCGTAAATATCTAACTGAACGTCTTGCCGACTGTCAGAAAAGTGAATGTTTAAAAATTCTGATGTTGGGTTTGGATATACCGATGTTATCCCAATTTTTTCTAAATCCGTAAAACCAACTGTTGTAAAGGAAATTGAATTTGATTGTGATGAACAGTTGTTTGTGTTAGTAACAACTACGTGATAATTTCCATTTTTTTGTACAGTATAATTCTGTTGAGTTGCACCTGAAATTATATTTCCATTGAAATACCATTTATTTCCAGTTGTAGAACTTGATGTCAAAATATTGCTATTAATTGAAATGTTTGGAGTCAGAGGGTTTTGGTGAACGGTTACAGTTTTTGATCCTGACCAAGGACTAATGTAGCCTTGACTGTTAGTCACACGAACGGAATAGTTAGCACTTGTTGAAACTGTAATGTTTTGGGTTGTTGCGCTATTTGACCATTGATAATTACTATATCCGCTCTGAGTAGATAGTTGAGCGCTCTGTCCTTGACAAAATGCAACTGTTCCCGTAGGAGTAATTGTTGGTTGTGTTGGAATTTTTTTTAAAAGGTCAATAAGACCATACTGTGCATCTACCTTGCCCCAACCCCAAGTGTTGTTACCACTTGCTGGAATTGTTCCTGTGTAATTGTCTGTGTAAGCATTGTCTTTTAAAAGTGTTTTGGCTTGTGTAGGTGTTAATTTTGGATAAGCTTGTAGCCATAATGCCAAAATCCCTGTTACCATTGGTGAAGCCATTGATGTTCCTTCCATCGTTGCAAAATACCAGTTATTTGTTCCGCTGGTAACTCCTGAAACAACTTTATTACTACTGCTTGGATAATTACCAGTATCAAAGCGATTTACGGATGAAGCGATAACATTTCCAGGTGCTGTTATATCTGGTTTTGTTCTCCCATCAGCAGTTGGACCCTTGCTAGAAAAATCTGCGATTGCACCGTTTGTTGCACCGTTAGATTGATTGCTTCCATTTAATGCTGTCCACGAATTTTTAGATGTATATGCACCAACCGTTATTATATTTTTCCCTGTTCCACCAATTTCCCCCATTGTTGAGTTTGTTGAACCGTTAACCCAAGGTAAAGGTTTGCTGGCATTTGTAAATTGAGCCTGTCCGGTTGCAGCCCACATTTTCGTTTGACCTGTTGTTGCTATAATTTCAATCATAGCCCATCTGTAATTATCATCTTGACCAAGATTATCTATAGTTAAAGAGATATGAGGTTTATTATTTAATCCACTTACTTCTGTAGCGATAGTAACATTACAAGGATCTGGAGAAAAAGTATCTCCATCATACAAAGTATAATTATTTGTGCTATTTGAATTTGCATCAATATATGGTGTATAATCTTCAAAAGTGTTCGTGTTCGTGTTGTAAATATTTACTGCAACCGAAAAATTTTGCCCTTGATTACCCCAAATATCAATCACAGTTTTTCCGTTTGTTCCTTTTGATGAACTGGGGAATTGAACGAATGAATATAGTTTATTGTCCGAAGATGTGTAGGTTTTTCCAATATATAGAGCATCGACACCTTCATTTCCTGCCGCTCCAACTAAAATTTTTCCTTGCCCAACAATTCCATCGCAATATTTGTCTAAAAACGAAGTTCCATCATGCGGCCCCATATGCTTCCCTAGACTCATATTAATAACACAGGGCTTTCCAACAGAAGTGGCATAATTAATAATGTATGCGATTCCATCAGTAATTCCAGCGTCTGTCATAATAGATACAAAAACTAAATCACTTTGTGGGGCTACACCCATATATGTATTACCTGCACCACCGCCAGATCCAGCGGCTATTCCTGCTACATGAGTTCCATGTGAATGACTTGCATCGTCAGTTTGAGCATTCAATATTGCTGTTTGTGTTGTTAATTCTCTACCATAAGAAAATCCGCTTGGCGGGGTTCCCGTTCTGCTTTGTTCCCAAACTCGTTTAATCCTGTAATTGTTAGACCCTGTACCGTCATAAAAATTTGGGTGTGTATAATCAAAACCACCATCGATAATACCAACAACAACTCCACTCCCAAAATAACTCTGCGGCAAACCTGTGCCTGCATGAACTTCATTAACCCAAGTTGCTGCCCTTGCACCATCCATCAATGGTTCTGCAGGTTCACCTATTTGAACATACTTTATTAATGCTGAATTAGAAATATCAATGATTTTATCAATGGGAATTAAACCAGTTATGATTTCTCCTGACCGACTGCCTGATAAAAAACCAAATTTTGAAAGTTCAGTAGGTTCATAATTTTCAGAAACAAGCAGGAAAGAATTTGCATACAGCGTGTTGTTTATTCTCATTAATCCATATTTTTGGATTAACAAACTATCATTAGCATTTTTGTTGCCCGATACGCTTTCTTTCATTTTTAAATCCATAATCAAAAAAGCCGTAAAAGGCGAAATTCCTTTTGCGGAAAATTCAAGATTTGATTTTTTCGGTTCACCTTGTTTAATTGGCAATTGGATAGGAGAACTTAAATTTTGTGCAATAGCTACATTGAATGTTACTATTGCTAAGAGTAAAGTAATTGTTGTTTTCATTTTTTATTTGGTTTTAAATTAGTGATTGTTATTTAGTGTAAACTTTTCCCGAAATTTCAAAATATTCTATTTCCTTGTGATTGAGAAAATCGGATAAAAAATGTAAAGGAACATTAACCGTAATAATTTTTCCCGATGGTTGTCCGAAAGTAACTCCTGAATTTTCAAATATTGTTTTATCAAAACTTTCTCCTGTTTTGATAAAACCACTTATAAAGAATGTTTCGTTTGTTTGTTTTAGGGAATATTCTTCAATCATTTTTTTTGATGGAGTAAATTTTTTTAAATTTTTATTACTCTCTTTCGATTCTTTTTCAAGTTCATTTAAAAACTGTTTTGTCCTTGCAGATATGTTATAAGATGAGTGAAGTGTTTCTGTTCGCATTATCTTTTCATTCTTAGTTGTTGTTTGTTTTGTTCCACTACAAGAAAAAAACACACCTGTAAAAAATAACAAGTGAATGATAATTGCGGAATTAATAAATTTTCTTTTCATGCTGTTAATACTAGTTTAATTGTCATGTTTTTTCACGTGCGGTAAGCGATAGCAATTTGTTTTTGACATTGTAAAGTCAGATTCTGGTTGTTTTTGACAGCTAGTAATGAACAATAATCCGATACCTACTACAAATGATGATTTTTTCATAATTTTTTAAGTTAAATTTTAAACAAATATAATAATTTTAGGTTGTAAATACCCCGTTATATACAATTGGTTAAAAATAATTAGTGATATGCAGTTTTGTAACATGGCAAAACGTAAAACTGAAATCCCTGAATTTGTTATCCAATTAGGGAAAAGGCTAAGGAAAATTAGAACTGAAAATAAAATCAGTATTGAAGAGGTTGCTTATAAAGCTGGAATAGATGCTCAAAATCTTCGGAAATATGAACTTGGAAAGCAAGAAATGAAAATTTCAATGCTTAAAAGAATTAGTGAATCTCTTGGATTAACAATAGACTCCGTTTTGAAAGATTTATAATATAAAAATCATGAACACGTTTAACCTATGTTTGACCAATATAATAAAATTCACTTTAACTTGTTTGTAATTTAAGAGTTAAAGTTTTTTTTAATTGTTGTTCGTGACTCCGATAGAAAAAAGTAGAAATAACTATTATTTTTTGTGAATTAGCACTTTATGTTGAAATATTTAATCGGTTAGTAGTTATTACTAATATTAATTGCGAGATTATTATGAATTTTTTTTGTTAATTAAATCTTAATAAAGATACTTCTCTAATAAGATTGAATATTTTTTGCTTTTTTTTGTAAAAAAATAAGATGTGGGCTAAATGTGGATTAGTTAAGGAAATAAAAAAACGTAAACAATTGATTAACAACTATTTACGATTTTCGTTTGCGGAGAGGAAGGGATTCGAACCCCCGGTACACTTTTGGCGTACACACGCTTTCCAGGCGCGCTCCTTCAACCACTCGGACACCTCTCCTTTTCTAATTTTCATTAGAAGGTCCAAAAATAGTAATAATTTCATCAAAACTAGATTGTAAATAAAAAATAATCGATTAATACTCGTTAAACTAAGTTAAACATACCAATCAATCGACCTTTGTTTAGTAACTTTACTGCATGGATTATGAAATAGAACTTCGGTTTCAAAAACTGAAAGCTAAATTAGAAGAACAATTTGATGGTGGAATGGATGTACAAGCCATTCTTTTTTTGATAGGAGTAGATAAGTTAGGTATAGGACATAAAAACTTTTCTAAAAGCGAAAAGGTTGACTTGTTACATATAGCAATTTGCACGTTATTAGAACCTTATGGTTATTATTCTTTTGAAGGTAGAGATAATGATAATTGGCCTCATTTTAAATTAGAAAAGGATCTTCCTTTGTTGACTGATCCTGAACAACAACACCTTTTGAAAGAAGCAATGTTGGATTACTTTATCGCTGAAGGAATATACGAAGAAGCACCAATTAATCAATAAAATCAAACTTACCGTACAAAAACAATACAAATGGATTTTTTAATAAAAGCAGCGCAATTATTACTATCACTTTCTCTACTTGTTATTCTTCACGAATTCGGTCATTTTATTCCTGCTCGACTTTTTAAAACAAGAGTTGAGAAATTTTACTTGTTCTTTAATCCTTGGTTCTCTTTGTTTAAAAAGAAAATCGGTGATACAGAATGGGGAATTGGATGGTTGCCTTTGGGTGGATTTGTGAAAATTTCCGGAATGATTGATGAGTCAATGGATAAAGATCAATTATCACTTCCTCCTCAGCCTTGGGAATTTAGATCTAAACCAGCTTGGCAACGTTTAATTATTATGTTGGGTGGTGTAACTGTAAATGTAATTGTGGCAATTGTTATTTATGTTTGCATTGTTTTCGCGTATGGTGAAGATCAATTAAAACCAAATGAACTGAAAGAAGGAATTGCAATCAATCCTTACCTTCAGAAATATGGTTTAAAATCAGGAGACAATGTAGTTGCTTTGGATGATGAAAAAGTACTTCAGGCGATGGATTTGAACGTTGAGATAATGCTTCGTGGAAAAAGAAAATTAAGCGTTATTCATTCTGATGGTTCAAAATCAACGGTGAATCTTCCGGAAAAAATTGAGTATGAATTGTTTGAAAATGGTGCATTTCCAGCATTCGAGTTACGTTCAACAAATTTAACTGTTGATTCTATTATTCCTGGAAAAGCTGCTGATAAAGCAAACTTAAAGGCTGGAGATAAGTTAGTAAGCTTTAATAACAACACTCTTGAATATTACGATAACGTTAAAAGAGAATTATACAATGCTCGTTCTACAAAATCTACGATTGAAGTATTGAGAGGAAAAGACACGGTTGAATTAACTGTAAATGTTCCAAAAGAAGGTTTGATAGGTTTCGTAGTTGCTGCTAAATCAACAGATTTAGTTGATTATAAAAAAGTGAAAACTGTTTATTTTGGTTTTGGTGAATGCATCGGAAAAGGAATTAAAAAGGGGTACAATACATTGAACGATTATGCTTCTCAAATGAAATTTATGTTCACCAAAAAAGGTGCTACTGAGATTGGTGGATTTGCTCGAATTGGTCAATTGTTTCCGAGTGTTTGGAACTGGCAAATCTTTTGGATGAATACTGCATTTATTTCTATCGCTTTGGCATTTATGAATATTCTACCTATTCCAGCTTTAGACGGTGGACATGTAGTTTTCTTATTGTACGAAATTGTAACAGGTAAAGAAGCACCTCAGAAGGTATTAGAATATGCTCAGTATGTTGGTTTTTTCCTTTTAATTGGTTTGACATTGTATGCAAATGGATTAGATGTATTTAGGTGGTTAACAGGTAGTTAATTCCGATTGTATATTCAATATAGTCCAATTAAAATTGTGCTATTTTCATACTATATTGGCATTATACGAATTTATTTTAAACTAGTTATTAATTATAAATGGTATAATATGAGATTTGTTGTTTTTATTTTCACTATTCTTTTATTAGTTTCTTGTTCTGATTTGAAAAAAGGAGAACAATTAGAAACAATTGCTGTCTTGAATAAATCTATTGATAGTATTCAGACAGTATTGATTGAGAATAAATTAGAGGAAATTAATCAATTAGAATACGAGGTGGAAGCTGTAATTTCTAGGATTAAAGATAATATTTCTTCGGATACTTTGGAATTAAGTTTGGCAACTAAAATTGATACCTACCAAAGAATGTATCATTCGTTGAGTTTTTTAAAATCTTCGTATTCACTTCTAAAATCAAGTCTAATTGAGGAGAAAAAAGTGCTTAGAAAACTTAAAAAAGATATTAAGAAAGGAAATGGTTATCGAAATAAATATGAAGAATATGTAATTTTTGAATCGGCTAAAGTTGCAACACTTCGGTCGAATCTTAAAAAGTATGTTTCGTTGAGAAAAAAATCAATTGACATTCATCTTTCACTCCATGATAAATTGTATGATTTTTCTTTTGAATTAATTACGAAGTAAAAAGAAAAATGGGTAACTTTCCATCTACGAATTAATCCATAAAAGACAAAATTATACTGATTGTGTATTCAAAATAGTCAAATTAAAATTTCACTATTTTCATATTATATCGGTATTACACGAATTATTTTAGACTAGTTATTAATTATAAATGGTATTATCTACAGATGAATAAGGTGCTTTTCTTTTTTTCTTTTTTAATGTCTACTCTTTTGTTTTCTCAAGAAGGGAGTGATCAACAATTGGCGCAACATTATTATGGAAATGGCGAGTTTGACAAAGCTGTAACCTATTATCAACGATTGTTTGAGAAAGATAGAAATGCATTTAATTTCAACAGATATTTCGAATGCTTGGTGAAAATCGAAAATTTCAAAGATGCTGAAAAATTGCTAAAAAAACAGATTTCTTCTGATAAAGACAATTATGAATATAAAGTAGCTTTAGGTGAATTCTATGAATTAACTAAAAACACTGAAAAAGCTACCACTATTTATGAAAATTTAATTGACGATTTAGCGCCAAATCCTTCTATGGTATTGGATGTTTATCGTGCTTTTAAATCGAAATCTAAAAATGATTTTGCTTTTCAAACATTAGAAAAAGGAAGAAAATTATTGAACGAAAATTTCCCTTTAAATAATCAATTTGCAGAATATTATTTTTCAATTGGTGCCATTGATAAAATGATTAAAGAGTATATGAATCTTTTAGATTATGATCCAAATTCTCAAGAAACAATACAATCCATGCTTTCTAAACAGATCGATTTTTCACAAGAATCCACTAAAGAATATGAGATGCTTCGACAAAATTTACTTGAAAGAATTCAGAAAAATCCAAATGAGGGTTCTTATTCAGAAATGTTAATTTGGCTATTTATTCAAAAGAAAAACTTTAATGGAGCTTTAATTCAAGTGCAGGCTTTGGATAAAAGACAAAACGAACAAGGACGAAGAGTAATTGAATTAGGGACAATTTGTGTCGAAAATAAGGAATATGAAACTGCTAGAAAAGCGTTTCGTTATGTTGTTCAACTTGGTGTTGATCAATTGTATTATTTGCAAGCGGAAAAATCGTTGTTAAATACCCGTTTTTTGGAAGTCACAACAAATCGTAATTATTCTAAACAAGAATTGGACTCAACTGTCTTCGAATATGAAAATGTGTTGTCTCGTGTTGGTAAAAAGAGAACTAGTTTACCTCTAATTATAGAATTAGCTCATATTCAAGGTTTTTATTCTAATCAGGTTGTTGCTTCAATTACTGGTTTGGAAGAAGCTTTAAAAATACCTTCATTAACTGACTCTGAACGTGCAGAGATTAAAATGAAATTGGGAGATATTTTAGTATTAAAAGGAGATATTTGGGAAGCGTCATTGTATTACATGCAAATTGATAAAGATTTTAAATTTGAACCAATTGGACATGAAGCAAAATTCAAAAATGCACGAATTTTTTATTATGATGGCGAATTTGATTTTGCTCAATCTCAATTAAGTGTTTTAAAAGAGTCAACTTCTAAGTTAATCGCTAATGATGCGATGAAACTATCTCTATTAATTACTGATAATTTTGGTATTGACAGTAATTTCACAGTAATGACTTGGTTTGCTAATGCTGATTTATTGGTCGAACAACATCGTTATGATGAAGCTTTTGTTTTATTTGATAGTATTGTTAAAACAGTTCCTTATCATAGTTTAAACGATGAAATTTTATTAAAAAAATCAAAGGCAATGCAATTGCAAGGTAAATGGACGGAAGCAGTTGACTATTTGACACAACTTTTGAAATATCATTCAGAAGATATATTGGCGGATGATGCTCTTTTTCAATTGGCTGAAATATACGAGAATCAACTCAATGACAGAGAAAAGGCAGCAGAATATTACAAGAAAATCCTTTTTGAATACAAAGGAAGTTTATATGTTGTGGAGGCTCGAAAACGCTTTAGAGTTTTAAGAGGAGATAAAGCAGAAGAGATATAATTTTAAATGGTATTAGTTGATGAACAAAAAATTAAAATTGTGGGAATTAGACCGTGTGTCTGAAGAAGAATTCAAAGTACAAGAGAAATTTCCTATTATTGTAATTTTAGATAATATCCGAAGTTTAAATAATATTGGTTCATTTTTTAGAACTTCAGATGCTTTTAATGTAGAGAAAATTTATTTGTGTGGAATTACTGCTGTTCCTCCCCATCGAGATATTCAAAAAACTGCTTTAGGTGCTACTGAATCCATGATTTGGGAACATAGGCTATCAACTGTTGAATTAGTTAAAGAATTACAGTTGTCTGATGTGAAAGTATGTAGTATTGAGCAGGCTGAAAAAACTACTTTTCTACAAAATGTACCCCAATTACCAAAAGGAAAATATGCTTTAGTATTTGGTAATGAAGTGGATGGTGTAGATCAAGAAGTAATTAATTTATCTGATTATATCATTGAAATTCCTCAATTCGGAACTAAACATAGCTTAAATGTGAGTGTTTGTGCAGGAGCTGTTTTGTGGGAGTTTGCTAAACGAAACATCCATTAAGTATAACTACTTAGTTGTCATGTGTTTGCATTGACAAAGATACTCAAGTGTTTCTAAATGTCTTTTAGCTTCAAATAAATTTTTTCCCCAAGCGTATGTTCCATGTTTGCGCATAATGAAGGAATGATTGGTAATTCTATTTT
>Ga0209390_10011590_pt1 | contig 10110 bp, 4 predicted proteins | sample BON01_FD_187212 | JGI IMG/M metagenome (GOLD analysis project Ga0209390, IMG submission 187212) | Freshwater microbial communities from Lake Bonney liftoff mats and glacier meltwater in Antarctica - BON-01 (SPAdes) (version 2) | ecosystem: Environmental > Aquatic > Freshwater > Ice > Glacier... | reverse complement strand
GTCTGGGCTAGCATTACAAAGCGTTCTTTTTCAGTCATTACATCGGTGGTTTTCCATGGCATAAGCGCCATTTTATGTGTTACCGATGTCCTTGTGTTAAGTGTTACCTATGTCCTTGTGTCGCACCGATCCAAGCAAATCGAACATGAATAGACCTTCCCCCGATTTGCCAACAATTCCCAACCCTGGTTCTGACCAGCCACCGTTTTAGAAATTAAGGCCTTAAAATGAAATTCCTTCTTAGATTCCTAACTATTTTTTTACTAGCCGCGGGCATGCTTTCGGCTCAGCCCCCAACACCTAGCGAGGTGTCATCACAAGTAAGTTCGCTTTGGCAAAGCAGCCAGATTGCTCAATTGAACGTATACATTACAAATCTTGTTACTCAGAATCCGAATTATGTTCCGGCCATTGTAGCGGCAAGTTTCCATGATGCTGTTTTTGAAGGTAAACTGGCATCTGCTAAATCAAGATTAGAGAGCATAAAGCTAGATGGTGCCGCTAACCCGAACAAATACACAGATGAATTTTTAGGAGCGATTGATGGCTTAATAACAGAGTTAGAACACGAAATAGCAATGCATGCTCGCCATGGCACATCGAATGCGGAACTAGAGTCAAACGCTTCTGCATCGGACGTAAGAAGTGCCTGGGGGACTACAATTTTGCCGCAGATAAGGGTTTTAGAGATAGCTAACGGCGTGACTCTCTGAGATGAAAAGAGTAGGTTGTATTCTGACTCTGGTTTTTGTGTGTTTTGCTGCAGGCTTGCTAGTGTATCCTGTATACAAGGTTAGTTTTATTAAGTGGCCTAGCATCGAACACCCCGAAGAGTTCATTGAAGCATGTGAAGAGCTTTTAAGGTCATACCCAAAGCCTACAGACGTTCCAAAAGATGAATGGCCATCAGCTATAAGTGAGATTAATCCAAGGCACGTCTTTGTAGATGGTGCATATGTGAAAATCACCATTAGTTCTGGCGGCATTGGCGATAGCTGGGGACTCATTGTAACAGGCGCTGATTCTGACGAAAATCCTCCTGGCTATGCTATCGAGACAAAGTCAGATCAGATTTATCGCTTCAAATAATCTTGCTGCAGCGCAATGCGAAAGCGCCCCTTCATCCCTTAGCCGCATCTCCGATCAACGCACAAAGAACTAGCAGGGGTGGTATGATCCAAGCCTGGGTGAATAGGGTCAAACGTTTAAATTAAATGTCGTCTGTATGGCTTAGTTTTAGGCAACAAAAAAGGGGCAACAAAAAAGGGGTCAAACGTAGAATATAGAATAACCTAGGGATTATTTCTAAGTATATTGGTGATGCGAGAGGGGTGCCCCATGTTTAGACGTTGTGCGATCCAAGTGTTACTTGCTGTCGTTTCCGTTCTCAATGCTTTAGCAATTTGGACCTTCCATTCAACGCCTTTGGCCGCACTCGGTATCTCGGATTCGTCGATTCGATGACGTTTGAGCTCTCGTGTTGCCACCGCTTCCCATTGAGCTTCCTTCAGTTCCTTTAGATCGGCTCCGTCCCAGACGATATCTGGATGTTTTTCATTCAGATCCTTGGATAAAGCCTTTTTTGATTCCTTCGATCCGACGAACCAACCGCGGCAGTAGCGCTTTGTCAGTGCTTCACGCAGTTTCGGGTCCTGCGCCTCGCAAAGTTCTAGATGTGACGCATAGCGCCGCATACCCGCCAAACTGTCTGGCAGTTCAAGCATCCCGAGGAAGTCTTCTCTGCAAAGGCTATCTTGAGGCGTGCGCTTGAAATATTTTGGGTAACTGGAAAGAGCATAATCTTTGAGTGCATTTACTTCGCATAGGCTGGCGCGCACAGGATTTAGGTGGATGTAATCAACGAGACCGAGCAGAGAACGGCCTTCGCCGATGAGTATCGACTTATACCTGCCTTGGAACACATGTCCTCGCTCATTACGCAGTCGATTGAAACGAGTCGCAAAGGTGCTTTGTAGCCACTTCATGCCGTCGACCAAGTTCGGTTCAGGGGTCTCCACCGCTAGGTGGTAGTGATTACTCATTATCACATATGCATGCAGCTTCCACCCACAGCGTTCAACGGTTTCGAAGATCGTTCGCTCAAATGCCTTGCCGGTGTTTTCCGAGAGGAACAGTTCTTTGCGGTAATTGCCGCGACTAATGATGTGATAGACGGCTCCTGGGAACTCAATGCGCTGTTTGCGTGGCATGATCCCATGATGGCCGAGTCAGTAGGGCGGGGCAATCGTTAATTCTATATTCTACGTTTGACCCCTTTTTTTACCCCCGAGCACGCGGTTCTCAAAGAGACTCGTCTCACTGCCCCAAGCCGCCAAGGCCGCTTGATAGCCCTCCATGATGCCAGGCATGATGCCGCGAATCATGTGCTTAAACTCGCCGAACTGCGGCGCATTCGGATCGCCAAGACCCACCTTCGAAAGCACCGCGTTAATACTAGCCTCCATCCCGCGCTGTAGCGTCATATCAAGCGCCATATTCAGCGCATTGCCCGTAATATTAGCTACGTGGGTTTGCGGCCCGCTCAAGATCGCATTGATCCAGTATTCATAGAGCATATCAAAGCCAGCACCATCGACCGTTTCCGCGATCCGCGCAATCCGTGCCACCTGCGCAGGGTCAGAGATGTCAAAGTTAGACGGTTCCAGCCCATCGTCTAGTTCAGGCTGCCCCGGCTTCTGTTGGTGCTTTGAACCATCCTTCGGGTTGTCGCTTTCCCATTCATACTCTAAGCCCTCGACCGAGCGCCCCCGAGGTTTGGTAGTTTCCTTGCCCTGCTTAGCACCTTGCTTACCCCGTCGTTTCGCTTTCTTAGCTCGCTTGGCAGCCTGCACCGATTTATTGCGCACGCCCATACCGAAACCCAGCGCCACCATCGCCTTTTCCATTTCGACGAGAGCGTCCGCCTCAGTCACCGCATTCGCTTCCGCAGGTGCCGAGAGCAGCTTATCCACTGTCACATCGCTTGCCTTGAGTCCAGCTTGAAACTTAGCCTTATGCTTGGCGATAAACTCACGCCGGAAGTCCGTGATTACATCGTTAATGTCCCCCTGTGAGAGCGAAGACACTTTGCGAACCTCATCCATACTCACACCCGCGTTGAGCATTTCAACCACCCGTTTACGCTTTGCATCCAAATGACCCGCATAGTTCGTCACGATCTTTGCGCCGATAAGACTGAGTCGAGCTTCCCCGCTAAAAATGTCTTCCAGCGTGACGCCCATCTTAGCTAACTCCGCTTCGATGCGTTTAAGGCGGGCACTCGATGCTTCGGTCAAAATCTCGGTCTTGTCAGGGTTTTGCTTGAGTGCTAGCAATTCTCTGCGCAGAGCGATCACCTCACGTTGACTCACCTTATTAGCTTCCGCCTCCTTGAGTTTCCGTTGCAGGCGCTGCATATCGCGGCTCTTTTCAGCCGCCGAAGGTGCTTTGTCGATTCGCTTGAGTGTCTTACGATCCGGCTTGAAAAAGATATTCGCCAAAAACTCCTTGTGCCGCTGTGCCGGAGTCTGGTGGGGATCACGACCCGCAGCCAGCGCACGCGCCGTCTCCGTCCTAGATTCACGGTAAGCGTGGGTCAGGATTTGCGCTTGGCGCATGAGTGCGTCGTCACCCGTGGCGACTGCTCGCTCCACGATGTCAGCCACTAGAATTTGGGTTGCCTTCACATCGATCGCGTCGGTCAGGCCATTATAGCGCGGGTCTTGCGCGACTTCGAGCAGCCTGCGGATCGTGCCCGCCTTATCCTTGGCGATCATCGCGCGGGCGGACGCCTCCCACTGTTCATGGCTCTGTGCATCAAACTGCTCCTTACGCGCCTCATCGGCCGCATTAACCATACGCCGCCCCTCTTTACTCTGCGCAGGGTTGGCTAGGTCAGGCCGTCCGAGCGTCTGCGCTCCCTCCGGCTGCGCTTGAGCCTGCTTATTAAGCTCTGTGCTATCCGGCACCGACTCATTGAGCATATCCATCATGCTCTTAATCGCGTCATCATCCGTGCCGGCCATACGCGAGGCGAGCTTGCGCGGCATCGGCTCCCACTCAGGGTGCGACTTCGCCCATAGCTTCATCGCCGCATCATAGCCAGCCTCATTACTCAAGAGTTCGTCCAAGTCTTGCCCGCGCGTCGCCGCCCAATCTTCAAGGAAAGCGAGTTGCTGCAAGTTTTCGACCGAAGGTTGGTCGTAGAGGCTGGCAGGTGCTGAGCCCCGCGCCGCTTCGATCAGCCCCACACGCGCCTCTTGGATTAAGTCCTCTTGCGCTTGCCCTTTGACTGTAAACTTATTGGCGACATAGGTCGCTAGTCCCAGGTTCTCTTTGACCAACTTCGACCGATTAATTGGGGCACTCGCTGGCACGCCCTCAAACTCAAAAACGCGATGCGGAGCCTCATCGACCGAAGCCGCGCGAGAAAGTAGTCTTGCTCCGTTGAACGAGTAGTAGTTATCCGGCTCAGTTTTACTTTGCTGCACAATGTCTATGACTTCGTAACCGATTTTCCTTCCCGTATCACGCAAGCGGCCCACAGCCTGAAAGTCCACACGCGAAGGACCCACCCGATCAGAGACTACTAGGATAGCGCTTGCCCCGTTGCGTCCCACGCCTTGGAAAATTTGCCGCGAGATCGTAGGCCACTGCGCCTCATCCGTCCAATTGTCAGCCAGCTGGTCGACGCCTTGCAGCCCGTTTTTACGATTCACGTAGAGCACAAACGAGCCACTGCCCAATTTTTTACGCATACGATACGCCGCTTCCGAGGTATCGAAACTTGGCCGACTCGCATTGGGAACGATTTCCCACGCAGCGAGTTCACCAGTGGGCACGCCCTTGCTGCGGTAAACCTCGTCGCTCTTAGCTTTAGCCGCATCACTTGGCTGCGTGCGTTGGTTGGCGTCATAATCGACCAGCCCTGATTCGGCAAAGCTGTAAAATTCCGTTCCATTGGTGATCACATGATCGACTAAAGGAATACCTACCTGCTCCATAGCCTCACGCACCAGCCGCGTCACTTGAACGTCTGCCCTACTTGGGCCAGGGTCGCCACTCGGGTGATTGTGCGCAATGATCACGCCCGCCACGCCCTCCACGTTGTGCCGCTCCATTTCACGGCTCAACATATTGACGTTCATATTTACACCCGCAACCGAACCAATCGAAAGCACCGAGCTGTGCAAAACTACGCCCGACTCATCCACGAAGAGCGCTTTCATCGTCTCCACATAAGGCGAGCGCAAAGCCCGCAGCAAAGTGGCCGCATCGCCCGCATCGCGCACAATTGCGCCGCTTACATCCCAGCGCAAATTAGGATCCGTGACTAAGCGCGGAATAATCGAAGAGATACGACCGCCGCCCGCCTCAAGCGCCGCCGCCCACGCCTCTGGTGTGTTTTCGGCAAAAGCTCTGCGCGTAGCCGCTTGCTCGCTTACTTCCCGTTGTAAGGCGCCTGCTCCTGATCTTTGTCCAGAATCAGCCCCCCTTGGGCTTGTTGCAGATACACCCCCTTCGAGGTCAAATTCACCTTGCGTAGGATACGCAGCAAAGAAGCGATCCCCTTGCGCCGCATCGCCAGATTGCGCCGCCGCACGCGAGGCAAGCGCGAGCGTGCCACGCATGTCCTGTATGGCCTCGCGTCTTTTTTCTCCAACAATCTCATACCTATTAAGATACGCAGCGAGGTCGCGATCGTCAACGCGAGTTTTTTCAGAGGGAGCCGAACGCAGGGCAGGGCTCGGCTTCACTACAGGGTCTTGCGGCCAAGTTTTTCCCGTATCCCGCATGCGCAATGCCGCCCACGAGTGATCACGCGCCAGTTCAATATGCGCGTCGATGATTGCCAGCGAGCCGCTCGGCAGGCGCATCACGTTGTTTTTGTGCAAGTCGAAGACAACAATGCCCAACCCGGGGTGGTAGTAGCTTTTAGCGTCGGCCTTAAAGAGAAACGCCATCGGCTCAAAGCCCATCTCCGCCATCAGTGCATCGGTCTCGGCTTTGCTAACCTCTGGTGCACCCTCGGCTTCCACAATTTGTGGCTGTGACACACGGATCATAGCTTGACCACCGCTCACGACCACGCCCTCCATTCGATACGCAGTCGAAGGAAAGAGCGCATTATGCAGGGCATAGCGCATAAGGGTATTACGCACCGACTTGCTCGGCACATTCGCTTGGTTTAGCTTATGCACACGCGCTGCGGGCGCATCGATATACACTAAATGCTCCGCACCTGCGATTGAGCCGCCTTCGCGCCACTTGCGCTTAAACTCTGCGCCGTCTTCCAGCAAGCCTTGCGCCTTCGCAAAGTCACGAATCGCCTTATGCTCAAAAGAAAACTCCCGAGCCTTTAGTTCGGAAAAGTCGGCGAGCGTCTTGGGCTGCTGCGACGCGCGTGCCGCAGAAATGCCTCTCGCGCCTTTTCGGGCGATAGCCTCGGCTGATCCAAAACCTCCTCGACCGTTGCCATCCTCACCTTGGGCTCCACCTTCGCGGGTGCGGGCGTATTCGGCTTCGATGGCTGTGAGGACTGGTTGGAGTGGGTAGGCTTCATATTTACCCTCTGATCTACGCTCAAAAGCCTCACGCGTCAAGACATCTTGTTCACTCGCCGCACGAGAGCGCAGCGCCACATTAGCATCCGCCTCATTCGGCACCAGCTTGACCGCACTAAAGAAACGCTCGAAAGTTTCCTTCACCGGCGCGATCTCAGCCTGTGTCAGATACGGATACATATCGTCCGCAGTCAGTCCATCCATGAAGCCATTAATCATGCTCTCGCCGTATTCCTCTACGCTGGCGATATTCACTAGGTAGTCATTACTCGCCTCAAAGGCTTGCATGCGCTCGATCACGTAGTTTTCAAACGAGCGGGCGCTCATCTCGACCATCGTGCTCCAGTAGGTATCGCCACTACGGCGCTTGTCCAGCTCCAGCGAGCGAGGCTTGAGGCCCGTCTCACGAATCGCTTTCGTAATAGCGCCAAAGGCATCGACCATCTCCGCGCGCACCGCCCCCACATCAGTCATGCGGCTGGCCTGTGTCATATAGCTCTCGCTACTGCCTTGCCCTGCAAAATAGTTATCCAGCGCGTGCCACCACTCATGCGCTAGCGAGCCAGGGCCGTTACGCTTAGTTAGATTAATCACGATCTTGCCCGGCTCGTAGTGGGCAGCGGGCGCATTTTTGCCACCTTGGCCGCGCGCACCAAAGGCCAGTCCCAACTTACCCTCCAGCGAGATCGCCCGCGAAGGGATATTGAGCACACCCGCTAAGTCGAGTAGAGCATCGTAAGCGCGGTTTAAGTCAGCCTGCCGCCGCGCTTGCTCCACATAGTTGCCAAACTCCACCCCGCGAAAGCCAAAAGCCTCTTGAAACTGCTCAGGCGAAATATCCTCACCCAGCCGGTAATCGTCGCCCACGCGCGGGGCATTATCAGCCCTACGCTCGCGCCCGATCTCCTTATACGCCTCGAAGCGATCCGCCACATCGCCGTGGTTATCTTTAAGAAACTCACGCGCCTGCTTGGCCGTATCAAAATGAAACAAGTCCGCCTGATTGCGCCCGATCTTCTTGCCGATCCACACACCCTTCGACTTTTCGCCACGGCGGTAACTGTAGATTTCAAACTTAGTCAGCTTCTTAGCCGCAGGCTTATCGCCCTCCGCTTGGAGACGCGCTTTGAACTGCGCCACCATCTCTTCGCGCGTGTTGCCGACTGCCATTTCACGTGGCCAGCCAGCAAACTTGCCGCCCGCTCGCTTGCGGATGATCCACTTCGTCACATCGTATTCCCTTTCGTTAGTGGCTTGGTTTAGGCGAAAGCTGAAGTGGCTCATCTCCACGCTCAGCCCCTTAAATGACTTCGCGTGCCCCAGCTCTGCATAGAGATCTGCTCGCCCCATGATCTTCGGTGCCATGCGGCTTGAGACCATCTGCCCTCGCACAAAGTCAAAGTCCACCTCCCCATTCATCAAGCCTTCCGCAAACGAGCGTAACTGCGAGACCTGGTTGACATAAGTTGACACCTTCCACGATTGCCGTGGCCGTGCTGGCACTTCATCACGCATCGAGCGCACTAGACCAACCATCTGAGCATCCGCGCCCGCTTCAACGAGTTTGGCATAGTTCGGCTCAGGCCATACCTTCGACAGCGGTTCCACCGCGATATCAAGCTTCTTGGCATCGCTCAGCGTAACCGCATAGTCCTTACGCGCGCCGCCAATCTTTTCGCCAAAATCCTCGATCTTATCCGCCGCCTTCACTTCTGCCTTAGCCTGTGCCTTGGTCTGCGTGGTGGGGGGTAGTTTCGGGGTCGTGTCTTCTACCTTCCCACTTTCTGCCTTCCCACTTTCTACCTTCCCACTTTCCACTTTTTTCCCCGTCGCCATCTCGAAGAGTTCGCCTACCGCCACTTCATCTTGCGCGAGAAACGGTAAATCTTGCTCTACCTGCGCTTGAAACGCTGGCTTTGATACACGCGCCTCAGACGAGGTCGATTTTGCATAGTCGCCGAAAAGATCAAGTTGCGCATCGTTGGAGGCCGCGCGGGAAAATAAAATCGACTCCATCGATGCGTCGAAGCGTTGGCTTAGTGTAGACGCAGAGCGAGACGACAACGCCCCGCTTTCTGGCTCGCGATACATGTTCTCAGAAATCGAAAAATCTTTCTTGCGCCCCTTGTTCTCGATGAACCCGAATTGCTTATAGAACCGCTTCAGGCGAGCCCCTGAAGTGGTTCCGAAGTTCGGGTCACGTTGCCCCCTAGTCAGCACAATACGACGCCCCTGTTTGTCTGCCAATGCAACCAAGTCTTGCATGATGCGCGTGCCAATCCCTTGTCCTTGCTCGCTGGCATTCACCGCGATCATGTTCAACTTAATGTCGCCTCCAAAATTGTAGAAGGCATGCACTGAGCGCACACCATCCGCGCCCTTTTGCTTATCCTCAAAGTCTTGCAACTCTCGTTGATCTACATCATCCGCAGCCCGAGAGGACAGCTGAAGATCGTCAATCTTCTTGGCCACTTCTCCACGCTCACGCGCCAGTAGGCCCGCGCCTATGTCTTGATTGCCCTCACCAAAGAGCCCCACCTGTGCGGGATCCTCATTCGGCGCAAATTCGTTAGTCAGTTCGCCAAACTTCGCCCGCGCCTCTTTCGAGTTAAACGAGGCCAACCAGCTGTGCACTGCTTGTGTTTCAGGGCTTACGCCGCTCTCGAAGTCGAAGCCGCTTTGCGATTGGAAGTCCGCCACGCTCGGCACAGGGTTCATTTGCAGGCGCTCGGCCTCTGCCGCGATGGCTTGCTGGAGCACCTTCACATCTTGCCCGCGATCGATCAAAGTCACCATCGGGCCGATACTGTTGAGCAGCTTCGTTTCCATCGGTGTGCCTTCGATCCGGTCGAGCGTGCGAGGATCATCGATCACGCTCGCCAGTAGCACTTTCTTAAAGAGTGTACCGCCCCCGTGCAAAATGGGGTCAAACGTTGAATTTAAATGTCGGCGTTCTAGCTGTGGATTTTATATTTGGAAAGATCAGTGGCTTGCTAAGAATGCTTCGCGCAGAGGCGCGGTGGCGCAGAGCTTTGAAGCTGACTCAATTGAAAGCTGGGGCCGGAGCGCCAGACGGACAGAAGCACGGCACCGGCCCTACGGTTGAAGCGTAGAAGTCGCCGAAGGAGTTAGTCCAATTTTCCATGTTTTACAAAGAAAACCAAAGCAAAGTTGCCTAGGAACTGCCAGTCAGAGACAATCTCCCTCTACTCTAGAATATTCATTTATAAATATCCAAGTATCGTGAATGCATGGATAATTGGACTGGTGCTTTTCTGTCCCGTCGCGGAGGTCATTCCTTCAATCTGCTTAGATGACCAATTGATCAAAATAAATTAACTTATTTAAATAGCGCAATGCAAAGATAACGACATGACCCGAATGGCACGAACTTAAGGAGCTTTGGCGACATTTTTTGGCTTGGATTTTCCTTTGTTTTTTCGCGATTTTGAGACCTTAAATTTCGACCGATGACACATCAACCTTTGGAACGGTTTTGGCCGTTTTTTTAGAGCCCGCGGTTCACTTCTGCCGATCCTTAATGGGA
>Ga0209390_10011589_pt1 | contig 10111 bp, 9 predicted proteins | sample BON01_FD_187212 | JGI IMG/M metagenome (GOLD analysis project Ga0209390, IMG submission 187212) | Freshwater microbial communities from Lake Bonney liftoff mats and glacier meltwater in Antarctica - BON-01 (SPAdes) (version 2) | ecosystem: Environmental > Aquatic > Freshwater > Ice > Glacier... | reverse complement strand
ACTATTCTTCACTACGTTACGAAAGCTGCTGTTATTACCAGCCCCTACGGACGGCTTGCACTACTCACTCGCTATCGCATCGTTCCATGTAGTGCGGCGCCAGTAATTGCGCTTGGTTAGATAAGCTATTTTCTTCTGCACTTAAAACATGGTTCCGGTTTTTTATAATTAATTAAATGTGTTGATGTTTTGTGGTGTGTCCATGCGGGTAGACATTAAGCCCCTTCAGAGAAGACGATAGTCCGACGACCTGAGATAATAATACGATGTTCAATATGGGCTTTAACAGCACGCGCTAGGACTAACCGTTCGATATCTTTACCTATCATCACTAAGTCTTCAGGGCTATTGTCGTGCATAACACGTTCAACACCTTGATCGATTATTGGACCCTCATCTAAGTCTGCTGTTGCATAGTGTGAGGTAGCGCCAATTATTTTTACGCCGCGATCATAAGCTTGATGGTAGGGTTTTGCACCTTGGAATGCAGGTAAAAATCCATGATGAATATTAATGACATTCCCGGCATGTTGTTGAACAAATTGTTCGGAGAGTATTTGCATGTAGCGCGCCATAACGATCAAGTCGATTTTATATTCATCGAGTAAACCGTTTATTTGAGCTTCTTGTTGCGCTTTAGTGTCTTTAGTCATCGGTAGATGATAGAAGGGTTTATCAAATTGTTTTGCCATACCAGCAAGATCGTTATGATTAGCGATAATCAGTGGAATTTTACACTTCAATTCACCTTCTAATTCTCTCAACAACAAATCATAAGGGCAATGTGATGCTCTTGTGACCAATAGGGCAACCCGATAAGGTTGGTCGGAATAGCGTACTGACCATGTTAGACCCAAGGTATTAGCAAACACTGTGAATTCTTGCTCTAAAAGTGCTCGGTCTGACTGAGCGTCATCTTCTAATTTTATCCGCATAAAATACTGACCATCTTGAACGTCGGTATATTGTTGGCAATGCAGAATATTAAAATCTCGTTGTGCAAAAAAACTCGTTATGCCCGCGACCAAACCTTTTTGATCTGGGCATTGAATAAGAAAAACAATCGCGTTCATAAATTACTAATACCTTCAAAAATATTTAATTCGTCGTATCGTAGCACTAATGCTCGTTGTCATGAATATTCTGTATATTTAGCTGCCTTACTTTTGACTTGATCAACAGGATATTTTGCCGCATTTTTCTCTATTTTTGTCGCCAATGCTTGATTGATATCCACACCAAGATCATGGCAAAGATAGGCTAAATATGCAGTCACATCAGCCAACTCATCTTCCAGTGCTTGTCGTTTATCGGATTTAAGTAGCTGTTTAATTTCATCATTAGTTTTCCATTGAAACCATTCCAATAACTCAGACGCTTCGATAGACAATGAAATAGCTAAATCTTTCGGGTTATGAAACTGTTCCCAATCTCGTTCACGGCGAAATGAAATCAGTCTTTCTAATATTTCCGGTTTAATCATAATCAAGAAACTCAGTTATTTTAGTCAAAAATTGTTGTGGCGCGTCAGCATGTACCCAATGACCCGCTTGTTCAATGGTCGCTAATTCTACGTTGGGAAAACAGGTTCTAATTAAGTTCTCATCTTTATCACGGATATAATCCGATTGGCCACCACGTATAAAACAACTAGGAATCATAATCGTATTACCATCGCATACCGCCTTAAGTAGTTGAGAATAATTATCATATAAAGCCTGTAAATTTATTCGCCAACTCAGTTGCTCGTCGTTTAAGGTGAGATTCATTAATAGAAACTGCCGTACAGCTTTATTTGGCAATGTATTTTTTAATGCATTATCAACTTCATTACGATTAGCATACAAGGATAAGTCCAAGGCCAATAAGTTCTTAAATATGACGCTGTGTTCATCATCGTATTGTCTAGGCGCAATATCCACCACCACAAGTTTACGTAACCATTGTGGATAACGCTGGCTAAATGCTATCGCCACCTTACCACCCATTGAATGACCAATAATATCGACCTTATCCAACGTTAAACGCTCAAATAATTCCGCCAAATCTTCAACCATTAAAGCATACGTTTGTTCTGAACTATGAGGCGATCGACCGTGGTTGCGTAAATCGACTGTTATTACCTGAGCCTGTGTTGCCAATTTTTTAGCTAAGCCCCGCCAATTATCAGAGGAACCAAACAAACCATGTAGGATAACTAAAGGTTGACCCGTGCCGGTGGTTTGATAATACAATTTCATTGAATGATGCTTTATTGTGTCGGATGTTTATAATAGTGCATTTTATGACAACTGGAGATATTTAGGTGGAAGATGAAACCGTTTTAGTGATGATAGTTCAACAATATGCGAGTAAATATGGCATTACTTTTAGTTCTAAACATCTGGATGACCCAGATAAGAAAGCTCAACTTATCGGCTTGATTCAACAATCCCTTGCTGGAAAACGGGGCCCAGTCACTGATCAAGATCTTGTTTAAAGAAACACGAGTTGTTTGAGTAAAAAAGCCACTTTTTAAGGTGGCCTTTTTACTGCTATTTAGCTTAAAAAACTAATCCACTAATCAATTAGTTTTTCAAATACTAAACTGGCGTTCGTTCCACCGAAACCAAAGCTATTCGACATCACCGTTTTTAAACCTGCGTCGTCTTTGCGTTCGCGAATAATAGGAACGCCTGCTGCTTGAGGATCAAGATTATCAATATTTGCTGATGCCGCAATAAAATCATTTTCCATCATCAATAAACAGTAAATCGCTTCTTGAACACCTGCAGCACCTAATGAATGGCCTGATAGTGACTTGGTTGAGCCCACTAAAGGTACATTATCACCAAAGGCTTTTTTAACAGCGCCTAACTCGGCCAAATCACCTACAGAGGTACTTGTTCCATGTGCATTGATGTAATCAATGGGTGCTTTAACAGTTGATACTGCTAATTGCATGCAGCGAACGGCACCTTCACCTGAAGGAGCAACCATGTCGTAACCATCTGATGTTGCGGCATAACCCGTTAATTCCGCATAAATTTTTGCGCCACGTGCTTTAGCATGTTCATATTCTTCTAATACTATAACACCACCACCACCAGCGATAACAAAGCCGTCACGGTCAGTATCATAGGCTCGAGATGCTTTTTCTGGCGTGTCATTATATTTAGTTGATAATGCACCCATCGCGTCAAAGAGTGAACTCATCGTCCAATGTTCTTCTTCAGCACCACCAGCAAACACGATATCTTGTTTACCCATCTGAATTTGTTCCATAGCATTGCCAATGCAATGTGCGCTTGTTGCACATGCTGATGACATTGAATAATTCACACCTTTAATTTTGAATGGCGTCGCTAAACACGCTGAAGTGGTGCTACCCATTACTTGTGTAACGCGGTATGGGCCTACTCGTTTTATACCTTTTTCACGCAATATATCCGCTGCTTCAACTTGATTAGATGATGATGCCCCGCCAGAACCCATAATAAGTCCTGTGCGTGGATTAGATACTTGTTCTGCTGTTAAACCAGCATCGGTAATGGCTTGTTGCATTGAAATATAAGCATATGCTGCGGCATCACCCATAAATCGTAATGTTTTGCGATCTATAAACTGTTTAAAGTCAATATCAACGCTGCCAGCAACATGACTACGAAGGCCCATGTCAGCATATTCTTGTTTGAATCGAATACCTGATCGACCCAAACGTAATGATTCAGTAACTGTTGTCGCATCTAAACCCAAACAAGATGTAATACCTAAACCTGTGACTACTACACGTTTCATCGCTATTTCCTAAAAATCTTCAGTGGAAGTAAATAAACCTACTTTTAGGTCTTTTGCTGTGTATATTTCGCGGCCATCGACAGAAACGGAGCCATCAGCTATAGCTAAAACTAATTTGCGGGCAATAACACGTTTTAAGTCGAGTTTATACGTCACTTTTTTTGCTGTTGGCACCACTTGTCCAGAGAATTTCACTTCTCCTGAACCTAATGCACGTCCACGACCTGGATTACCATCCCAGCCTAAGAAAAATCCTACTAATTGCCACATAGCATCTAAACCGAGGCAACCTGGCATTACAGGATCACCTGGAAAATGACATGCAAAAAACCATAAGTCTGGCGTAATATCTAATTCCGCAATAATTTCACCTTTGCCGTATTTCCCGCCCTCATTTGAAATATGAATAATACGATCGATCATCAGCATATTGGGGGTAGGTAATTGTGCATTGCCAGGGCCGAACATTTCGCCGCGACCGCACTGCAAAAGCTCTTCGTATGTAAATGATGACTGTTTACTCATAGATTCTTCTTTAAAAACGCCTCTAATTGGGCAATCGTTTTATGATATCACGACCTAGTAAAACTAAAAAGTAACATCAACAATTTCAACTATCTGACATAAAAAAACCACTATTAAAATAGTGGTCTTTTTAAAATTTTCCGTAAAATTATTTATTGACTAGCATTAGCGCTCGTCAAAGTGACCGCTGACTCAGGTAATGCCACAACAAGACCTTGTAATAAACTACCCATGCTATTTAGAATTCGATACATCGCAAACAATTCATCATATTGCGCATTAACTAAATCTTGTCGCGCTGTAAAAACTTCATTTTCAGAGTCCAATAAATCCAATAATGTGCGTTGACCAAGACTAAATTGTTGTTGATAAGCATCTCGTGAGCTTTCGCTTGAATCCACATGAAGTTTAAAATACTCCATCTGATTCATTACTGTTTGTAAGGCATTCCATGACAACCTCACACTTTGCTCGACTTGACGATGAGTATTATTACGAATTTCAGAAGCTTGATTAATCAAATAGCCTGTTTCTTGACGACGTGCGTTATCTTTACCACCATTCAATAAGTTGTAACGCATGCGGAACATGGCAGTAACATCGTTATTATGACCGTTAACACCATCAAGATCATTGTTCGCTGTTGCACCTAATTCGAAATCAACCCGCGGATAAAAAGGGGATATTGCCGTGTCATGTTGAGCATTTGCAGACTCAACATCAGCTTGAGCAGATTTTAGAGTCGGATGATTATCTAGGGCTTGGCTAATCGCTTCATCTATGGTGGCAGGGATAAAATTTACTGGTGTTTGCGGTTCACTTAAAGATTCACTCGTTAATCCTATCACCCTTAAATAAGTCGTTTCTGCATCACGTAAATTACTTTGTTCTGCGATTTGGTTCGCTTTAGCTAAAGCAACACGTCCTTTACTTTGATCCATATCTGAACCACGTCCCACACCACGCTCACTACGCAATCTAATTTGATCATGTGTGCGCTCATGCGCTTCAAGGTTAGTTGTCGCTAAATCAACTAGCTTTTGTTGACGCAATACATTTAGATAGGCATTAACGGCTTCAAGGGCAGTATTTTCAGCGGCGCCGTACACACTATAAGCACGTGAATCTGTTCGTGCCGTTTGTCGACGAACTTCATTTTTGGTCGCCATACCATCAAATAACATTTGACGTAAATTTATGCTCGCTTCATCGCGATTCATATGTACACTTTTGTGAGCACCTTGTTGAGTTCGCGTTGTTGGATTATCGCTAGATTCATAACCAGTTCCAATTGCAAGATCAATTGTTGGCAAATATCCCGCTTTTGCTTGATTAACCTCTTCTGCAACGGCATTGCGTTGATTGCTGGCCGCGAGCACATCTGGATTTGTTTTTATCGTCGCATCAACTGCTTGTTCTAAGGTAGTTGCTAACAATGAAGCTGAGCCCATATTCAAAGCCGCAGTGATTATAAGTTTTGTTGATTTTATTAATTTCATAATTTTATACCTTGAATAAACTAATTCTTAACGAAATTTAACTGCATCGACTCCTGATACAGCAAATATTTTATTTCTATCATAAACTCATCAATAGGTCTAGCGCAAATCTCTAAAAAAAATAGCTAATGATAGCCTATCGTTTATCGTAAGCTTTTGAAAAATTGTAGTTAAATGTGCTTTAACAGTACGCTCTGTTATTGCCATTTTATGAGCAATCATTTTATTTGTTGACCCATGACTTACCAATGTGGCCACCTCAATTTCCTTCGGTGAAAGAGAAGCCAGTGCGAGTTGTTGTTCCTCTGATACTTCAGGGATCTCAAGGTGCGTTAACTCATCGATCAAACTCGAGATAACATAACGTTCGACCCAAACTTCACCATGCAATATTGCATGCATGGCAAAATGTAATTTTTCTGGTGGTAAATGATTATCAAAATAACCACGCGCTCCTTGTTTAAGCAGCTCAATTTGGCTCTCGATAGAACGGCCAACGCCTAACACTAAAATGCGCGTAGATGGGCTTGATCCTTTAATCAACGATATCACAGAGATTTGTTGATCTTTAATCAAATCATCATGGCATAAGACAATATCGGGCAGCACATTCGTAATAGTGACCAACAAATCTGCCAATGAGTGGCAAAGCGTGACGACATAATTGGCAGGTAAGTTTATGGCAATAACATTACACGCATCCTCATCAGAAATCGCTATACATACACTGGTCTTTAATAACTCGGAGGTCATCGTAGCATCATCTGTCAACATAATTGCTCTCTCAACATTATCGTTCCCTCAATGCCTCATTTTTAGCTTTAAGTATAGGCTTCAATAAATAATCTAACACTGTTTTTTTACCTGTCAATATATCTACTGTAGTGGTCATCCCTGGAATAATATTTAACATAACATTTTTGTGAAAAATATAGTTCTTATCTGTACGTAAGTAAATCAAATAAAAACTTTCATCTTTATCATCTTTAATTGTGTCGGCACTTATCCGCTCCAATTTAGCAGGTAAACCACCATAAATTGAAAAATCATAGGCCGTCAATTTAACCATTGCCTGCTGACCTGGCCGTAAAAAAGCAATATCAGCAGGTCTAATCTTCGCTTCAATCAATAAATTGTCTTCTATAGGCACGATCTCTAGTAAATCCATGCCTGGTTGAATAATACCACCTACGGTATTAATTTTTAATTGCTTAATAGTTCCTTTTAAAGGTGAACGAACTTGGGTCCGTGTCACACGGTCTTTTGCTGAAAAGATCGTTTCTTTAGTTCTACTTAATTCAGCATTCACTTCAGAGAACTGACTTGCGGCATCAGTCTTAAACTGAATCGTTTGCTCTATCACTTTTTGTTGTGCTTCATTTAACGCTGACTGTGTGCGGGGAATTGCTAAGCGATTCGCTTCCATTTCACCATATAATTGATTTACAGTTCGCTTCAAGCGTAATACTTCTACTTCAGAAATCACACCAAGATCAACTAGCGGTTCAGACATTTTTAACTCTTTATTACTGAGCTCATAACCTTGTACTAATTGTGACTGCTTCGCTCGGCGTTCAATTAACTCTTGTCTGCGTTGTACTTGTTGCAACTCTAATACTTGTAGGGCAGATTTCAATTCCCGCTGCCGTGAAAGATATAACGCTCTTTCATTTGCTGCCAGTATGGGATTAGCGCTAATGACCTCTTCTGGTACAATAAAATCGACACCGTCACTTTCAGCCTTTAACCGTGTACTACGTGCTAGAAGCTCATAATATTTAAGCTCAGTTTCTCTCACTGAAGATGAAAAACGCGTGTCATCAATTCTCAATAACACCTGATCCTTCTCAACAATTTGACCTTCCGTCACTAAAACCTCAGCCAGTATTCCCCCTTCTAGATTCTGTATTACTTGAATTTTACTAGACGGTATTACTTTGCCTTCGCCCCTTGTTACTTCATCAAGACTTGTAATATAAGCCCACCAACCGGCAACAAGAAAAAAAGCAACAGTTAATACCAATAAAGAATGACCCGCACGATGCGCTGATTCCAATGTGGCAGCACTTACTTCCGACATAAATTCAGCATCATCAGGATGAGTACGTTTTAACCATGCCATAACGTTATCCCTTTGACACTTTAATATGACCGTTTTTAAGAGCCGCTAAAATTTGATCGCGTGGTCCATCAGCTACTAAACGACCTTGATCCATCACGATAATTCTACCAACCAAACTCAGTAATGATGCTTTATGAGTCACTAATATCATTGTTTTATCAGCTAAATGTGATTGTAATTTTGATTTAAATTGATCTTCGGTACTATTATCCATAGCATTAGTAGGCTCATCTAATACTAAGACTGGACAGTCTAACAACAGTGCTCTGGCAACAGCGACGCTCTGCCTCTGCCCACCGGATAGTCCTTCACCCCGTTCTCCAACCGGTAAATCAAAGCCTGCAGGATGTCGATTGACAAATTCGGTCACACCGGCAATATCCGCTGCTTTAATAACTGCCTCATCATCAGCAAACGGTGCGCCCATGACAATATTGTCACGTATACTGCCAAAAAACAGTACTACGTCTTGTGGAGCGTAACCTATATTTCTACGTAAATCGACAGGGTCAATTTGTCTAATATCTGTTCCATCTAATAAAATCGAACCATCCATAGGTTCATATAGACCTAATAATAATTTCTCAATTGAGCTTTTACCTGAACCAATTCGACCGATGAAAGCGACTTTCTCACCTTGTTTAATATTAAATGATACTTCGGTTAACGCATCCATAGGTTGGTCAGGATACCGGAAGGAAACCTTTTTGAATTCGATATTTCCTTTAAAATCAGGACGATGTAGAAACTCTCTACCAGATGGTCGTTCTACCGGTAAACTCATCAAATGATTTAATGAGCTTAATGCGGCTTTTGATTGGTGGTAACGAGTCAAAATGCCTGCCACCTGACCCAGCGGAGCCAAAGCCCTACCCGTTAAAATAGTACTGGCGATTAAAGCCCCCATTGTAATGTCGCCTTCGGCGATTTTATAAACACCAAATACCACAACACTAACTGAGGCCATTTGCTGTAAAAATGCAGTGAAATTTACCGCCATTGATGATAACAAGCGAGATCTTTGACTATATTTTGCAATAAACCCTATCGTTTGTTCCCATTTACGCTGAATTTGTGATTCTGCACCAATGCTCTTTATTGTCTCTAGTCCCGTTAAGGTCTCTATTAAAGTGGCACTTTTTTGTCCAGAATGACGGAATAAATGTTGAATTGTTTTGCTCAGGGGAACCTGAATGATAAGGCTCACTAGGATACCCAATGGAATGGCAATTAACGGCACATAAGCTAATTCACCTGCTATCGACCAGATAACAAAGATAAATAAGAACATAAACGGCAAATCTATCAATGTGGTCAATGTCGCAGAAGTAAAAAACTCTCGAAATGACTCAAACTCATGCATATTGTTAGCAAACGAACCGACTGAATTTGATCGAGAGGCCATTTTAATGCCCATCACCTTTTCAAAGATAGTTGCAGATAGAATTACATCTGCTTTCTTCCCCGCCATATCAATGAAATAACCACGCAATGACCGTAGTAGTAGATCGAAAATGAATACGGTTGCAACACCTATCGCTAACACCCATAAGGTTTCAATAGCGCGATTAGGTACAACACGATCATAAACATTCATGATAAACAAGGGAGATGCTAAAGCAAATGAATTGAGCAATATTGAAGCAATAAAAACTTCACCATAAATCGGCCAAAACCGCAATATTGTTCCCCAAAACCAGTGTTTAGTCCTAGGTATTACTGAAGAATCTGTTCGTTTATCGAACGAATGAACTGATTTTATAAAAATGGCATAGCCTGCATAGGCAGCATTTAAATCAGTCAGAGGAATCTCAGACTCGCTTTCACCTGTTTCTGGGAAAATGACCTTCGCCGTTTTCTTGTTGAATTCGAGCACAATACAGGCATTGCTATTTTCGAGTAACAAAACGGCCGGTAATACCAAATTAGATATTCGTCGGAGAGGACGTTTAACTATTTTTGATGTTAGCCCTGCCCGCTCTGCGGCACGTTCAAATAGCTTAGGTGTTAACTTATTGTCAACTAACGGCAAGCCATGAATTAACGATTCCGCACTATGAGTATAGTACCCCAAGAAATTCATACAACAAATTCTGAAGACTTATTTCAATAGCCTTATGATGAACTAAATATTGGAGTAATTATATGAGTAAAAAGCGAACAAAATATACTGCTGAGTTTAAGAGCA
>Ga0209390_10011586_pt1 | contig 10112 bp, 20 predicted proteins | sample BON01_FD_187212 | JGI IMG/M metagenome (GOLD analysis project Ga0209390, IMG submission 187212) | Freshwater microbial communities from Lake Bonney liftoff mats and glacier meltwater in Antarctica - BON-01 (SPAdes) (version 2) | ecosystem: Environmental > Aquatic > Freshwater > Ice > Glacier... | reverse complement strand
ATCGGAACCAACCCTCCCTCCCTCCCTCCCTCCGTACCTGCCCATCTGCATGCATCACACACATATCCACCCGGCTACCGCTACCCAAGTCGTTGAGAATACCACTGCTGACAGCAGCGTCTTAATAGGAACCAACCCTCCCTCCCTCCCTCCCTCCGTACCTGCCCATCTGCATGCATCACACACATATCCACCCGGCTACCGCTACCCAAGTCGTTGAGAATACCACTGCTGATGGCCGCGTGCAGTAAGGAAATGCCCTCCTGGATGGTGAGGGAGGGACTGAGGGAGGGAGAGAGAGAGGAAAGGAGGGAGGGAAGAGTCAAGCACATCATAACTTCGGCTGAGGGAAGGAGGGAGGGAGGGAGGGAGGGAGGGAGGGAGGGATGGCTTACCGATGATAGGACTGCCATAGCAGCAGCAAAGCCACTCCCCGTTGCCGTGAAGGGAACATTTTGGGCCGTACCGTCCCTCCCTCACCCCCTCCCTCCCTCCCTCCCTCCCTACCAGTGCTGCGATTCTAGGACTGCCATAGCAGCAGCAAAGCCACTCCCCGTTGCAATGAAGGGAACATTTTGGGCCGTACCGTCCCTCCCTCCCCCTCTCCCTCCCTCCCTACCGGTGCTGAGATTCTAGGACTGACATAGCAGCAGCAAAGCCACTCCCCATTGCTGTAAAGGACACCTTTTGAGCCGTGCCGTCGCTTTCGATCTGAGGAGGGAGGGAGGGAGGGAGGGAAGGAGGGAGGGAGGGAGGGTGAGGTGTGAGCCTAGGACAGAGGAGGAGGAGGAGGAGGAGCAGCACCAGCAGGAGTAGCAGCACAGCAAAGCCACTCCCCATCACTATGAAGGGAACGCGTTGGGATGTACCGTCGTTTTCGACCTGGGGAGGAAGGGAGAAAGGGAGGGAGGGAGGGAGGGAAGGCGAGACCTACCTGAAATAAAGACGGCCCTGTGGCATCTACTCCTCCGAGGACAAACGCAGCAGACACTCCTCCTTTTCCCAACAATCTCGATAAGCCCCTCGCTGCCGCAATCACCCGAGGAAGAGAACGGGAGGGAAGGCGGGAGGGAGGAAGGGTCTGTTCACTGATGGTGAGGATGGATTTGCTGGCCTCGAGTCGGAGCCAAGTGCGGACGGCGGCGGTGAGTTGCTCGGCGTCCGCCTGGGGAGGGAGACAGGGAGGGAGACAGGGAGGGAGGGAGGGAGGGAGGGAGGGAGGGAGGGGAAGGGAGGAGAGTGGTCGGTAAGATAGAATGAATAGGTAGGTCCCCTCCTTCCAGAGCGTTGGCCCCCTTTCAAATGTTCCCTCCCTTTATTATCATCACCCTCTCTCTCTTTCTCCCATACCCCTCCTTCCCTCCCTCCCTCCCTCCCTCCCTCCCTCCCTCCCTCCCTCTCCCCCTCCCTCCTTCGTACAGCCGTGCCCGCCCCACAGCAATACATGGCCTCGCCCAGCTTGTGAATCTTTTCGCAATTCTTATCTGCCACTACCTGACCCATAGTAGAGCTGAGAAGGGGTAAGGGGAGGGAGGGAGGGAGAGAGGAAGGAGGGAGGGAAGGATGAGAGTCTGCCATCATCATGTTCGTCAAGAATTTCCCCTCCTGTCTCTTTCTAAACGTACCGTGTATCGGCTGCCAAAACGACGGCATCTCCACAGATCACGCCGGCAATGGTGGTGCCCGTTTTGAGGGTGTCGGGGCAGGAAGAAGGAGGCGGGAGGGAGGCCGGCGAGAAGGAGTAGGAAGAAGGAGGGGGAGGAAGCAGGCTGGTGGTGCTGCTGCTACCGAGCACGGAGGAGGAGGAGGAGGATGTGGTTAGGAAGAGGAGGAGAAGGAGCAGCAAGGAGGGACGGAGGAGAAGGAGGAGGGGCCGCCGTCTTGGTCTGGTGTGTGATGCTGGCATTGCTTGCTCTGACCTCCTGTCTCTGTGCGTTGTGGAGGATGATGATGAGCCCGATGATGATGATTAGAATGCAAGGCACATGTTGTGAGCGGGGCTGGACAAGACATGGAGAAGGATGGCACATTTCTGAAGCATGCAATGACAGCAGCACAATCAGACAGCGGCAGTAGCAGCGGCAGCAAGAAGGGAAGGAAGAAGGACGCACACAGAAGCAACTCGATTTTTACACCCCAAAACGCGACCGCTTCCTTGTCATGCACCGTCACTCATTTCACTCCACCCTGCTGCCTCGTCTCCGCCACCCACACAGGCAACACAGAGACGACAGCAGCACCACACCACCATGCCGTCGACCAATCCCTTTTCCTCCGCGGCACCTCCTCCTCCTCCTTCTCCTCCTCCTCCTTCTCCTCTCGAGACACAGCAGCAGCAAGAAGCGGTACGTGCTGTGACGAATTGCTGCCCAGCGCATTTAACATCTTCCTAACAAGACAAGGATGGCTGTAATGCCCGTACTTTCTTCCTCACTCTCCATCACCACCACCACCTCCCCTTCTTCCATCACTCCTCTCCTCCCCCTTCGACTCGCAACAAAAAGGCAGACGACGAGGGAAGCTCTCGTAGTCGTAACCCTTTTGCGTGCCTTCCCCATTACACCCTTCCACCTCGTACGCGCTTTGATTTTGACGATCGGCCTAGGTTGGACATTCACGTAATAGGAATCCGGCCCAAATCCCCCCTTTGACCGCCCTTTCAACGAGCCTACCTCCTATCCCCCCGGCACTTGTGCGCGCAATGGCTGCGTACTGCCGCAGCAGTAGCAGCAACACGAACATCAGCAGCAGCAGCGAGAGCCTCCGTACAAGGAGCTCGACGAAGCGTCGGATATAATGGCGGATTTGATGCAGCAGACGCTGCAACCGCAGCAACGGCAGCAGGAGCGGAAGCAGGAGCAGCAGGAGCAGCAGGACCTATAGATGGACAGGATGTGGGCAATCCTATCAGATTGGCGGCATCAACAGCAGCGGGGAGTTTTCAATGTGTGCAAAGGTGTGTCATGCACGCCTAAATGTAGAGAAATATGAGGAGAAAAGAAGGACCCAAAAAATACAAGGAGATACAATAGGAAAAGGCAAGTTTCTATTCGTGTCTCCGATACCTAAGGCATCTTGCCGGGCAAAAACAGAATAAGAAGGCACGTAAACGCGAATAATTCCCAGTCTTTCATTATTTGCGTTAGCTGCTTTGTCTCTGAATCTACTTCTACAATTGCACACGTCCCTCTCCTCCCTTTGTGCTCTGCTTTGTGTGCCCGTCTCTTTTGCAAATCGCGATCGCCCAAAATCCGTTGCCCTATGTCCAGCGATGCCCACGCCGGCCTCCTCTGTCCAACCTCCCCTCTTTCGTACCCTGTGCCCTTTCCTCTACTCGTGGTCTTCGATCTCATCGAGCTTCCCCATGAGCTGCACCGTGGCCCTTTCCTGCAAATGGTGGGCAAAATCTCAGTCACTGTCTAATTTTTATCCGTGGCATCCTCTAAATATCTACCCCCCCTCCTCGCGCACCTCCCTCGCTCCCTCCCTCCCTCCCTCTTTTTCACGTACCATCTCGCCCAGCGTCTCGGTAAGGGTTTGTATTTGATGCAGCTGCCCTCGGACCACAGCCGTCAGTTCCTTGATTTGTTGCTGCTGTCTTCTCACCTGGTTGTTAGTAAGTGAAACAAAGAAATAAATGAGTACATAAATAAATTAATAAATGAATAAATGAATGAACTAATAGATATATAAAACAATCCCACCTTTCTGGCCAGCGGTATCGCCTGTAACGCTGCTGCCGCTTGCGCCGCGCCATGCCCCGCCTGGTGAATCGACGCCAACATATACCCACTAGGCGTAGCCCCCCCCGAAACAGGCATTGACGTAGCACGAGGTGCAGGTGAGTAACGCCTACTCTTTTCCCTCGCTTCCGCCCTTACTTCCCTCCCTTCCTCCGCCTCGTGCGTGGCGGTGTGCTGGAGCTGTGCTTCGATTTCGTGAACGAGGGCTTCTTCCTCCACTTTCTCCGCGGCCATCTGCTTCTCCCTTCGGTGGACCATTCTAGCCACACTGTTATCTCTGTTTATCAAAAAAAAATGCCACCCCCCTCTTCTCCTCTCTCCTCCTCCTCACCCTCCTCCTCTTTTTGTCTGCTCTTCTTCTTGTTGTTGCTCTCCTTCTGCTGGGGGCGTCGCCTTCGTGTAACTACTCGACACCACCTTCCCTCCCTCCTTCCCTCCCTCCTTCCCAGCATTTCCATTCGCACCTCCACCAAAACAACCTCCACAACCTCCTCATCCTCATCCTCCTCCTTGATCCCTCCTTCTCTCCCTCCCTCGTTCCTTCTCCTTGGACAGCATCCGCTGCTCGGCTTTCCGTTCGTCGACGACTTTGTAAAAGATGGTTGTTGGTTGGGGGAGGGAGGGAGAGAGGGTTGAGTGTGTCGATTAACATGTAATAAAACAGGGATGGGGGGTTCTATCTCTCAAGTCGCACCAAACCTCGGACCTCACCTGAAGTAAATGTCAATGAAGCCTTTGCCGATAATGGTGGAGGGTAGCGCAATGCCCACGATGCCTAGATAGGCGGCGATGACAGCGACGAAGCGTCCGAGCGTGGAGGTGGGGTAGAAGTCGCCGACTGTGTTTGTGTGTAAAAATGGTAAGTCCTTGAATTTTCTTCTTGCTTAGGCTTTTGCTAGTGATAATGAAGGATGCCCGCAATGCCTAGACAAGCAGCAACAAATAAGAAACCACAAAACAACTGAAAATGGAAATAAGGATTATATATATATTCACCCCCCTCCCTCCCTCCCTCCCTCCTTCCCTCCCTCCTTACATCCCACGGTCGTTGCAGTCACTGGAATAGAGTCGAGAAAGGGAGGGGGGGAGGAAGATGTATCAGTATTTGAATAGATTGAGGGCTAAACGATAATCAACCCCCCCCCTTGACTCCTTACTGATCACCCAGAAAGCCGCTACTGGAATAGAGGTCAAGGCTTTTCTTCCCCGCCGTGCACGTTGCGACGGAAGTAATTCCCGTCCGGGAAGTCCTGAGAGTAAGAAAAATCAAGGGGAGGGGACGAGGACTTATGTGAGTTTTTTTATATATTTCGGCCTAAATGACAATCATAAAGCAAGCCCACAGCAGCAAGAAGGGAGGGAGGGAGAGAAGGAAGGAGAAGGACTCACCAATGTGACTTTGAATTTCCCCATCTCGGCGAAGTAGACAATGGATGCAAACAGCAGAGTAAGAACAATCATAAAGAAAGCCATCAGCCCCACAGCAGCAGAGCTCGCGCGAAGTGTCTCTCGCAAGAGGGGGCTTCCGTCGGTGTATCGCCCTAGTTTGAAACTTCGGATGACTCGCTGGGAGGGAAGAAGAGGGACAGGTGGAGGAATGAGCGTATATATCAGAGTTGACAGATAAAGAATGAGCGATTAAAAAAGTATAACTTGCGCTATTTTGTTGTTCCCGCTTGCCGCCGCTCCTTTTCTCACTCCTCTTTTGACTCACACCGCGCAACAGCCTCAGGGACAACGTTATTTATTGCAGTGTCAGGTGAAACCAGGCATGCATAGCTCATCGTTTCCGCCAGCTTACAAGGCTTCTAAGACACCAAGTGCCCCACATTCCCTCCATCCCATCCTCAACCACTTTCCACGAGGCGCAGAAGCCTCAAGAAAATAAACTTCTCTTCGCCAAAGTCATATCGGAGCATCAGGTAATATGGCAAAATCGACAACAAATCAATAATGTCCATCCCGCGCACGCTATAAATCATCGTCTTGGACAGTCCCGACGGCTCGGTGGTGTCGCCCGCGTTCTCGCCATGCAAGAACGTTTTGGGGTGAATCAGTCGATGTGGGACGCAGTGCACTGTAAACATTCGCATCAGATACTCGACGGTAAAGATTCCGACCTCGACAAAAGGGGCCTCCCTGTAATGGTTATGTGTGAGCGTCCTGGCAGTGCCTTTCCACATTCACATTTGCGTGTGGCAGAGAAAAATTCCTAGTGCTTGCCGTGACGGCCTCGACCCAGGAAAACTGCCAATACGGGATAGGGTGACAGATCATTCGCGTGCACTTGGAGTCTGGGCCGGGTTTACAGGTAGGGGCGCGACAGGTTGGGGGCTGGTATTCGAAGCGCGGCATGGTGGAGAAAACGAAAAAAAAGCAAGAGACGACGATGGTAACGCCCATAAACATGGCGATGAGCTGGGCGAGTGGACTGAAGGTGGGGTGGTGAAGAGTTTGGAAGATGCACCGGCGAATGTTGCCTGGACCGATATCGTCTTCTTCCTCCTTGATGTCGTCCTCATCCTCATCGTCGTCGGCTTCTGGGTGCTTGATTATGTTGGTGATGGTGGTCGGGGTGCTGGTGGTGATATGGAGTGAAGCAGAAGCGGCAGATGGAGGGGGAGGAGGCGGAGGAGGCGGCGGAGGAGTAGAGGGAGGAAGAGAGGGTGGGACGGAAGGAGGGGCGGGGGGAGGGGCGGGAGGGAGGAAGGACGGGATGGACGGGGGAGGGGTCATACTGGCCTGAATGGTGAGGCCGCTAGAAGAAGGACGATGCTCGAAACTTGGGGGGACGGGTGCTGGTGGAGGCACACGAGCAATCGAGGAGGACGAGGAGGAGGAGGACGAGGAGGACAAGGAGGACGAGCGCCGTGGCGGAGCAGCAGGGGAGGGCGGGGGCATGGGGGACGGTGGTGGTGGTGGTGGCTCCTCCATTATTGGTGTATGCCGGCGCTGCTGCTGCTGCTGCTGCTGCTGCTGTGGGGCCGCCGGGCGCGGGGAGAGGAGTGATGATGATTCCGGCCGAGGCCCTTCGCGAGTGGCTAGTTGGCAAGGGCTGCGCCCGCGGGATGGACGGTGGACGACGCTGCCTCTCTATGAAGCTTGGTGTCGCGTGTAGCTTGTGCCTATGTATGTGATGAATGCGTGTGGTAGGTGGGTAGGGCATAGGACGTGGCGTCTTTCCATTATTCAGCATCATCATGGGCCTCTTCAACACACAAACACTCACACGTTGCCAGAAGGCGGGAGGTTGGCAAGTAAAAGAGAGGGAATCTTAAGCTGGATGCAGCACTAAATGTATGCTTGCATGATGTTGAGGAGTCTTTGTGGGGTACTAGCCAGGGGTGGGTGGACAGAAGTGAGCGGCGGCAAGCAAGAAAAGAAAAATGAGAGGCTTGCCCTTCGACAGCCCGTGCTATGCATACGGCACATACACGACGATATTACCAAAGAGGTGACTTTCCTTTACTATGCTCCCCCCTCCTTCCTTCTTCCCTCCCTGAATCCTTCCTTCTTTCTCCTCTCTACATCAATTCCACCACAAAACACACTATCGACATACTGTACTTCTTCCCTCCCTCCCTCCCTCCATCCCTCTCTTCACCATTGCACCAATACCCCCACCCCTTCATCCCCCCTCCTCCCCCTCCACCTCCTCCTCTCCCTCCTCCTCACCTCTCCCCAGATCTTAGGGAAAGCCATCACATTCTCCGCATCTGCTTCTACCCACGCCCGTCCCACCTCCTCCCAAACCTGGCAATACACCTCATTCACGACCTTCATCCCTCCCTCCCTCCCTCCCTCCCTCCCTCCCTCCCTGCCCTGCTCCTTGACCTCCACTAGTTTCTCATCCAGTATCCTATCTTCAGTCAATAATTCCAAGACAAAACTACTGACATTAACCCCCGTCACTGCCCAAGGGAACCATCGGCGCGGATGCTCGCTTTCTAGTAGCAATTCCCTCGCTTTCTCCTTGTGATTCTCCGCGAAATAAACGAGTTGAGTCAAGCCTAGTATGCCCATTCCCCTAAAGTCAGTCGCGGGGTCTTTGCCCTGAAAACCTAACTCGTTCCATTGAGAGGTGGAGGCGCGGTCGGGGTCGGAAGGTGCTTCCTTCCCTCCCTCTGCTGCTGCAGTGGTCGTGGAGTCCTTCTTCTTACCGTCCTTCCCTCCATCCTTCTCTCCTGCTTCTCCTCTTGATCCTTTTATCCCTCGCTCCTTCCCTCCTCCCGCTGCTGCTGCTGCTGCTGCTGGCAAAGGAGGAAGGGCCTCATCAGGCTTGAGGGCTTTCCAGAGAGATTGAAGGAGGAGGAGATGCTCCTCATTATTCCAGTCGAAGGGTGTCTCAGAGAGGGCAATGGCGTGGGCAGCCACACTGTTAGCGAAATTTAGAGCGTCGAGGCACTGAGGGAGGGAGGGGAGGGAGGGAGGGAGGGAGGGAGGGATGTGATTGAAGGTGGTAGGAAGCACGCAAGGAAAGCAGAAAAGCTGCCAGCAGCATCAGGAGCACCAGCACCAGCACCATCATTAAGGAAATAACGTACCTGAAAGAGATTTTCCCGAACGAGACGCGCAGACGGCGGAATGCCATGTTGCGTAATGAGCACGGCAAGTACCGTGGCCGTGTCGAAGGGCGTGGGACGAAAGAGGAGGGAGGGGGAGGCAGGAGCGGTAGTGATGCAGGTGGAGGAGGAGGAGGAAGAGAGACGGAGGGAGCGCAGGAAGCGTTTGCTCATGGCGGAGGAGTGCCATTGGTCCCCGCCGCAGATGCGCTCGAGTTCGCCTTTGCCTGGGGGTTATTAGGGATGAAGGGGTGGTTGGAAGGCAGAAAAGAGAGATTTCGTCCACGCATCCGCACAATCACAGGCATTGCAAAGCTTCCTCCCAGCCACCAGGCGTTCTTTGAGAAGCACTTATACACCCCTGCCTCCCCTCCCTCCCCTCCCGCGACACGCATTGTACCTGTGGCCAGACTCACGCCCTGCACAATCAGACCCCGCAGCAGACGAACGGACCAGGCCCACCACTTCTCCACCAGCGTGTCCAGCGGCACCAGGACGGAGGACAAGACGGCACCCATTACTTGATTTCCTGTAGCATGTGGTAGGGAGGGAGGGGAGGACGGGGTGAGAAGGCAGCCAAGACGGAAGCTTGACGTGGGCGAGGCGGCGAGTTTTGTGGCGTTGTGCTTTGCGTGAGTGGATGTAACCCTTCTCACAGTACACCCTTACGCACGTACACACACCACAGGCCTAAGTAGCTAGCGACGACCAGGACGCGGGCGTACTTCACATTGCTGGGGCGTGGAGTTCTTGAGAGTGAGCTCAAAGGACAAACAAGCAGGGCAGCCAAGGGGTGAGGAGGTCAAAGATCATCAGATATCCGCCCATTTTGCCCCCGACCAGTGCAGTAGCAGCACACAGTGCCACGTACACCCGTAGGAGCAGCAGCAGCAGCAACAACAGGAGCAGGAGCAGGAGGAGGAGGAGCAGCAGCAGCAGGAGCAAGATCATGGCGGTCCTCAAGAAGCGGCAAAAGCCGCAGCGGACACCAGCGGAGCGGCTGCAGCACACGGTACGTCTCCACGCTGGAGCTGCACAGCAGCTTGCCTTCTGGCCATACCTCCTTCCTCTCTCTCTCTCCACATTCTCTTTGTTTTTGATTCTCTTTGCTTAGCTCGTAAGTACTGGCCATTCCTGCCTCCTGATCTCTCCTCCTCATCCTCCCTCCCTCCCTCCCTCACTCCCTCCCTCCCCCCCCTCTCACCCACTCACAGGTCACCGTCCGAATCCACCGAGAGCTAAAGAAGATTAAAGCCTTCCTCTTACAGCGGTTGGTGAAAAAGTGCCGGAAACTTAAGGAAGGAGGAGGAGGAGCAGGAGGGGAGAAGGGGAAGGGTGTAATGAAGGGCAAGACTGGAGAAGAGAAGGAGGAAGAGGAGGAGAAGGACGGCGACGAAAAAGAGGAGGATAATGACAAGGAGGAGGAAGAGGAGGAAGAAGAGGAAGACGATGACAACGAGGAAAACGAAGAGGAGAGCATCCACGACGAAGCTGCTACCACCACCACCACCACCACCACCATCACCACGAACAGCACTTCTACCTCCCTCCCTCCCTCCTCCTCAGCAGCGCTCTCCGCCGTACTCGCCGAAATCCAGTTGATTAAAACAAACTTGACTCCTGAGGCATTCACTCCTATATGTCTCCGTCGTCTCGGTGTCGCCTACACAGGAACGGAACACGCGGACCTCTCATCAAAGCTTGAGGAGGAGGGAGGGACGGAGGGAGGGGTGATCAATCCGTTGGTGCAAGCGATGAAGCACCCGAGGATGGTGGCCTTGTTGAAGGAGCTGGATGGCAGGTAGGG
>Ga0209390_10011585_pt1 | contig 10112 bp, 11 predicted proteins | sample BON01_FD_187212 | JGI IMG/M metagenome (GOLD analysis project Ga0209390, IMG submission 187212) | Freshwater microbial communities from Lake Bonney liftoff mats and glacier meltwater in Antarctica - BON-01 (SPAdes) (version 2) | ecosystem: Environmental > Aquatic > Freshwater > Ice > Glacier... | reverse complement strand
CAGAACGCCAACTTGATCGAACGGTCGAACTGCAACCGCAAAGGGCCAGTTTCCGCTTCACCCGTCGCGTCCCTTGTCAAATCCTCACTCCATCACGGCTAAGCTATTGATGAATAAAGACTATCATACATCACGGGAACAGGAAATAAAAGTTCATATGGGATATCCGGGTTTACAGGTCTGAACGTTGATGGCCGACAATGAGAAGCGTGGTGAATGAATCTGAAGAGCAGTCTCTGATCCGTTCCAAAGCACCTTATCTACCCGTGGCGCTCACGAAATCCAGCAGCCTCGGCAAGCAGACGGTCTTTAGGTCGTAGGTGTCGATGATGTGCTGGCGGGCGGCTTTGCGGATCGGGGTTTGTGCCTCTGGGTCGGCCAGCACCTGTTCCAGCTTGTTGGCCCAGGCGTTGGTGTCGAAGAAGTCCACCAGATGCCCGGTAACGCCGTCCTCAATCACTTCGGCCACCGGGGGCGTGTTTGACCCGACGACGACGCATCCCAGCGACATCGCCTCTAGCATCGACCAGGACAGCACGAAGGGATAGCTGAGATAGGCATGTGCGCGGCCGACGCGCAGTACGTTCAAGAGATCGGGGTAGGGGATGCGACCCACGTAATGCAGCCGCCTGGGATCGATTTTCGACCCTACTTCGTCCAGAAAAACCTGTTTCCAACTTTTGTCCTTGCCCGGCCCCGGCCCGTAGCCCGAGCCATGCCCGCCGACCATGACCACCTGCAGGTTGGGGCGGGCTTTCATCAGTTTGGGCAGAGCGCGCATCAAGGTGTGATAGCCGCGGTAAGGCTCCAGGTTGCGGTTGACGAAGGTCAGCACCTCGTCGCCTGTTTTCAGCAGCGGACCATCCGGCACCTGGTAGGTTGCAGAGGCGTCCGGGGCGATGCGGGTGGTGTCGACGCCGTCGTGGATCACCGACAGTTTAGGCTGTACATCTGCGGGGAAAGTCGAGGCTTGCCAGTAGGTTGGCGAGATCAGCGCATCAGCCTGCAAGGCTGCCTGCATCAGATGGGCGCGGCGGGCGACGGTGCGGATGTGGCTCTCGAAATTGGGGTGTGAGAACTCGGGGTCAAAACCGGTATCAAGGCCTTTGGAAGCATAGAGAAACTCGGCGTAGCCCAGATGCCGCGCCTCGGGCCAGACCTCTTTCAGGAACAACGTCTCGCCCCAATTGATCGAGCCAAACACCACATCGGGGGGGGCGTCACCGCGCTGTTTCAACCCGTAAGCGGCGCGCGCAGCAGCGGCCCCCAGTTCGGCATACTCGGAATAATTGGCAGCCAGGCCTTTGATTTTATTGGGAGTATAGCTGTAATGCGCCGTCGGCAACACGCGCGGGTTCTTGTTCTGATCCCAGGTCAGCACGCCAACCTTGTGACCAGCTTTGGCGAGGGCCGGGGCCAGATATCGGAACTGGCCGGGGAAGTTGCGGTGAACCAGAAGAATACGCATGGGATGTTTGTGCGACAGGTCGGCGGGGCGTGCAAGCGGCGCGTGCCCTCGAATCGGGGTTAACGGTCGGAAATGGCGGGGTTTTCCGGTGTAAGAGACCTGTAGGAGAAGTGTAAGAGTCCTGTAGGACCCCCGTAGGGCAAAATGGCTCGGGTTAACGGGGCGTGCGGTGGTTAGGAACGCCTTGACAGTACATACGATGTACATACATTAAGAGGTGATGATAAAGCCTCACATCTGGAACCCCGACAAGAACGCATGGCTGAAACAGCATCGGGGCTTTGGATTTGAGGAGGTTGTCGAAGCGGTGGAAAGCGGTGGCTTGCTGGATGATATGAGGCACCCCAGCGCGGCATACAGCAACCAGCGTCTCTATATCGTGGAGATCAGCGGCTATGCAGTGGTGGTGCCTTATGTCGAAGAGGCGGAGTATATCTTCCTGAAAACCGCGTTTCCCGACCGCAAGGCCAACAGAAAGTATCTTGACCGGTGACATCATGAAAAGACCCAAGATCAATCTCGACCCGACGCCGTTCGACGATGAAGAGCGCGAAACGATGGCGGCGCTGGAGCGTGCCTTTGACGAGGGGACCTTGGTCTCTGAATTGACGCCTGCGCGGAAGGCGGCGCTGGAGGCTGGCGCGCGGGCGACGATGAACCCGCCCAAAAAGCCGATCACGACGCGGCTTCCGGCGCGCGACCTTGCACGGTTGAAGGCGCGGGCTATGGAAATGGGACTGCCGTATCAGACGCTGCTGGCGTCTATCGTGCATCGCTACGTCGAGGGGACGTTGGTGGAAAAAGAGTGAGGTTAGGGTGGCGCGCACACCCATGAGGGTGTGTGTAACCGCAAAGCGATAATGTCACTCACGAGCAAAGCAGAAGTGTCACCCCTGAGGACGAACGGTAGCGCAGCCTGACAGGGCGGAGACCTCAAATATCGGAGCCCTGACTGGCTGCGCGGGTCTTTGCGCGGCGGGCCAGTTTTGAGGTCCAGCCGTCGTTCCTCCGTCCGTTTTTTACGTAGCCGTTCTTTGCGCTCACTGGTTTGACATTCACCTTTGGTGGCCGCTTTTCCTGTTCATCCTTGATGTGGGCGAGCACCGCACCGAGTCGCTTGTTCTCGGTGATGGCCGCATGGGTTACGCGCTGATCGAGGTCGAAGATCGTGTGAGGCAGAGCAACGCCCTTTGCCCTGATCTGGATGCGGCCACAGCCATATTCGTAGACATCCACGTATTTGGAGAGTACGAAAAAGTGTGGGGCAATTGCTTTGACGTAAGAGTGATGCCATGATTTTTGAATGACAGTGCCTTCGGAAATCATACAGCTGAAGATCCGCCTTTTGGGGATCAGCCCAATGGTATGGCGGCGGATTTTGGTTCCTTCAACTACCACCATGCGGGAGCTGCACGGCGTCTTGCAATTGACGATGGGTTGGGAGGGTATTCACCTGTTCCAGTTTGATATTCGGGCTGTTCAATATGGCTCGTTTGAGTTATTTGCGGAAAATCCGGACATTCCCCTCAGCAAGTTTGGCTTTCGGATGGGTGATCGGTTTTCTTATGTTTACGACATGGGTGATCATTGGAAACATGAAATCCGTGTTGAGGACTTCAAACATACCCAGCCGAGAAAAACATACCCTCTTTGCACCGGTGGTTCCGGGGTTTGCCCGCCGGAAGATTGTGGCGGATATCAGGGATACCTTGAACGCAAAGATGAGGCGAAAGGCTATGATGCCTAGATGGATTTGGACATAATGTCCGGTTTTGCCAGGGAACTGGTTGAGACCCATGACACCGGAAAAAAGGTCAGTGATTTCCTGACGGAGGAGGTTGAGGCTGTCATGGAGCGAATGAAGTCCCGTGAACCGTTTTTGGAGGGCCGTTTTTCCCGCCGGACTGTGAACCAGGGCTTTCGTGAAGGACGGCATCTTCAACTGATGCGTCAACAGATTATGTGATTGCGCGACGTGGGGCTGCCAGAAGGTCAGCCGCATATGCTCCAACAATCTCACCCTGATCTTCCGAAATGCGGCGGATCAGCTTTTGCCCCTCTACTTCGGTTACCTGATCAAATTTGCGTCTGAGCATGGCGACACTGGTTTCCGCATAAATGCGGGTTGAAGAGATGTCCTCATGGCCCAGGAACTTCTGAACATCCGTGATGTCCATACCAATCGCCAGCAGTCGGGTTGCCATCGTGTGGCGCAGTAGGTGAGGATAGAGCCGTTTGTGGATTCCGGCATCGTTCGCGATCCCACGCACAATCTGACCGATACGCTGGCGGGTGAAAGCAGGCGGCTTACCATCAGCCCGCTTTTGGCGACTGACAAACAAGGGACCGGATTTGCGTGGGCCAATGTGTAGCGCCAAAAGCCGGGCCAGTTCAGGGCGGATTGGGACCTCACGGCGTTTGCCCCCTTTGCCGTGCTCAACAGTGATGACGCGTTCCGAAAGACTGATATTCTCAACTCGTAACGCCACAAATTCAGACACCCGAGTTCCGGTTTCCAGAAGAACCTGCATCATCAACCCGACCCGACCGCTCTGGGCATAGGCGTGATCAATAAAACGAAGCTCCTCTTCGAGGGTCAGCCTTGCCGGGGATCCGCGCTTTTCCTTTGGCGCGCGCAGTTCGGCTTTTATACGTGCTTGCTTAAACACCGCTTTGGTCTGGGAATAATCCAGCCCTTCACGCATCAGGATATCCGCAATCTGGTTTGAGGCACGTTCAATATAGCCGGGCATATCTTTTCCTTAGGCGGGACGGAAAACAAAGATGATTGCCAAATACCTAAAATGCCGTCAGATTCATAGACAAAACAACAACAAACAGACCTTGAGTTTTCCTCTCTAGTAAAAGTGGAAAACTCATTTGAGCGGGAGAGCAGCCATGAAATTTGAAATCAAACTGCAGATCACAGCCCCAGATGGGGAGACGCAGGATTGTGAGGTCATTACCCTGTATAAGGGCCATGACCACCAGGAGGAGATCGGACTATCAATCGATGAGGGCAAGGATCTTCTTCTGCGGATTCAGCACCAGATGGTCACAGCGCAGGCCAAGGTTTTCTGTACGGAAAAATCTGCTTGCCTCTGCTGTGATAAACGCCTGCGCCCGAAAGGCAGTTCTTCAATCCGATATCGCACCGTCTTTGGTGACGTCCCTGTCACAAGCCCGCGGTATTATCATTGTGCCTGCCATACGGGGTCGGCAAAAACATTCAGCCCACTGACATCCCTGTTGCCGGATCATGTAGCACCGGAACTGCTCTGGCTGGAAAGCAAATGGGCCTCACTGGTGTCGTTTGGGGTTACTGTCGATCTGATCAAGGATGTCTTGCCGGTCGGCGACATATTAAATGCTAAGACGGTATGCAACCATCTGCACAGGACCGCAAAGCGACTGGAAAACGAACTCGCTGATGAGCAGTTGTTCTTCGTCGAGACAAGCCAGCGTGATCGGGCAGCCATGTCGATCCCGGAAGGACCGATTACGGTTGGCATAGATGGTGGCTATGTGCGCTCCCGCGAAAAGGGCCAGTCTCATTTTGAGGTCACGGTTGGAAAATCAATCCCGACAGATCGCCCCGACCGTTATCTAGGCCTTGTTCAAAGTCATGACATCAAACCACGCAGGCGACTGCACGAGGTGCTAAAAGATCAGGGGTGGCAGGAAAACCAACCGGTCACCTTCATGACCGATGGTGGTGATACCGTCCAAAACATCGCCCGCGATATGGCTCCGGCGTCCGAACATATTCTTGACTGGTTCCACATCACAATGCGCATCACCGTCATGCAGCAGTATGTGAAGGGGGTCAGCCACCCAAATCCGGATGAAGGCACCGATCTGGCCCGTTTGCTGCGACAAATCAAAGGCTATTTGTGGAACGGGAACCTGCATGACGGTCAGGTTGCTATTGACGACCTGGTCATGGATCTCGACGAGATAGAGACAGACTACGCCAGCATCAAAGCCTTGCGCAAAGCGGCATCAGAATTCCAGACCTACATCAACAATAACGCAGGCATGATCCCCAACTACGCGGAACGCCGTCGCCAAGGCGAGCGCGTTTCCACAGGATTTGTCGAAAGCACCGTCAACACCGTCGTCGGCAAACGCTTCTGCAAACGTCAGCAAATGCGGTGGTCAAAAACCGGCGCACACCTCATGCTGCAGACCCGCACGCGGACCCTCGATGGCACCCTGCGCCAGAAGTTCGAGCAGTGGTATCCGGGAATGAGAACCAAATCCGAAGACCGGAAAGCAGCCTGATTGCCCCACACTTTTTCGTACTCTCCGCCTCTTCCAACTTCTCGCGCAGATCATCAAGGAAGAGTGGATTGAGCACCTTCAGAATGTTCGGCACGGATGTGTAGTGCATGCCAAGCGCGCCGCGCTCTTCATCATCCGCCACAGCTTGGATCATCGAACCGAAAATGTCTGGGTTGATCTTCGTCCAGTCGAGGCTGCCAATGTGGATCAGGTAAGACCGCGCGATCTTGCTGAAACGCGGAACGTCCGTGGTGCCTGAAAACAGCCCGCCGTTCACGTAGGGAAAGACATTCGCCCAACGGGCAATGCCTGCCGCCGTGCGATCGGCACCTTTGGTATTCATGGCGCGGAAAAGCTCGCTGATCACCTCATGGGTGTTTGAGCTGTCCTTCTCGCTCATCCGCTCAATCGTGCCGGTAAACTGATCGGGGGTGGTGAAGATGTCGGTGTCTTCGGCAAAGAAGCAAAAAATCAGCCGCGCCATGAAGTGGTTCATGTCGTGGCGGCGCGCAGTCGTGCCCCATTCTGGGTTATCCTTCAACAGCTCGACATAGAGCCGGTTGAGACGGCCAGTCGCCTTGATGTCAAAGGCACTCTCGCGGATTTGCTTGACGGTGCTGATCCCTCCCAAGGGCAGGAAGAAGCCAAAGTGGTCGGGAAAATCGGTGTAGGCGCAGGCGATCGTCTCGCCTGTGGTCAAGTCTTCGGCTTCAAGATCGGTGCCATCGGTGGCCAGGACGAATTTTGCCTTGGCCTTTGTGGTCGCGGCGCTGGCCTTGAGCTGTGCCAGTGTCTTTGTGACGTCGCCCTCAGCGCAAACCTTGAGGTGGATGTTGTTTGTCTGAAGAACGCCGCCCTGGTCGGATTTGTTGGACGATCCGCTTTGCAGGCGTTTGATGGTCGTGGCTTTGTTGCCAAAGGCCAGCAGGAAACCGAAAGGAAACTCATCGCCATCGAAAGGCAGCTCTGCCAATGCCGAAATTGCTTCCTCGATCTCAACAGCATTCATGCCTGTTTCCCTCACTCAGACGATAATCTTGGTTTGTGGAAATCGTAACAGCCGCTTATGAGTGATGCACTCGCAAATCGCGCTAAGGGAGAGCTATCCACACAATAAAGCATGCTTGCATGCAAGGCGCGTTGAATGATTTGTTACGCATGAAGGCCGTTATCTTGGGTCAGTGAAAAAGACACGCCCTCGCGCTGCTTCAGACGGGCTACCATGGCGAGCAGGTTGTCGGCGCGCGGATTGCCTTTGGCGCTGAGCATGCGCATCAGGCTCTTTGGGTCTTTTTTCATGTCCTCGGCAAGGGTTTCAAACCCTACGGTGGCGTTCACGTAGTCACGTAGCAACACCTTGCCCGTTTCAAGATCGTCGCTGAGCATCGCTTCGATCGCTTCACGGAACAGGCCGACACGAAACTCAGGATCGCGCTCGGCGCGTGCCTTGATGGTGTCTTTGAAATCTTTGGTCAGTGCCATGTCAGTCTCCTTTTAGTTTTCGGCTTTTGTAGTTGTCCCAAAATGCCTTGGCTTGCTCGATGTCCTTTGACTGGCGTTTTTTCGTACCGCCACAAAGCAGGATCACGAGCTTGTCGCCGTCTTTGCCAAAATAGACGCGATAGCCTGGGCCGAAGGTGATGCGCCTTTCGGACACGCCCTGCCCTACCGCCTTCACATCGCCAAGGTTGCCGGTCTCGACCCGTGCAAGCGCGGTTCTTACTTTCAGGGCTGCAACCGTATCGAGCTTGTCGAACCAATCATCGAACGGTGCTTTTCCCTCTTCAGTGACGTAGACAACAAGCTCAATCATAAGAATAAATAGTGACACATACGTTACCAAGTGTCAAATTTTTGTTTCTAAGCAAAGACGTTATCCCCCTGTATTTGCCTTACACCCCTTTGGGGTCGAAGCGCCGTCCTGTCGGTTTTGTGCTCTGCCCTATCCGTCATGAGCCTCGGCGAAAAGTGAATGCTGATCTGCTTTCGGAGCCGTCCCTTGCTTGAGCCCGAAAAAAGAACAGCACGGTTCGCGCTGCAAGGGCGCGAAGCGGGAGCGGAGCCACGCGCAAGATGCGAAGCATCTGAGCATGGCGAGCACCCACCCCTTGTAGCGGGGTTCGTGATGGTCTTAGGGCTTCATGAAAGCAAGGGATGGTTCTGATACGCGCATCTGCTTTTGGTGAGTACTGAAGCCTCTTTTTTGTGGTGGGGGCGCGGGTTCGCCCTTTGGGCGAAGGGGCGCATATAGTTTATCGGCCGTCTAGGCCGATGCCTTTTCGTGCAGCTCGTAGAGCTGTGAGTGAGTTAAATATAGTTAGAATAGAGTTACACAATTTTGAGCAGCAGATAACTATTTGAAAAAAAACGCGAAATCGGCCTGATTTTCCGAAATCGGTGTGTGAAGTGACGAAAGAGCCGCCAAGGTATCCACAGGCTGGGTCGGTGTGTGAAGTGACGAAACTTGACGGGCGGTGTGTGAAGTGACGATAGTAGCACGTGGTGTGTGAAGTGACGAATCTCTAATGCAAAGCCGGTGTGTGAAATGACGAATGAAAGCGCTGCCCTCCCTGCCCGCTCGCCGCTCTTGCCAGATCGGCATCCGCAGCGTGATCTGTTCGTCTGTGATATCGTGGACGCCGTTCCAAAGGGCGATATGGCCTCCATGGAACACCCGGTTTTCACCCTCTCGACCAAACCCGACATGAACCCGCGCAAGTATACACGCGGCGAAAATTTCATTGAAATCTCCCCTTCCCGTCATGGGCTGGCCACCGTCCATGATCGGGACGTTCTGATTTATTGCATAAGCCAATGTATGGCGGCGCTGAACGAAGGCCGTCAGGTGCAACGCAGCCTGCGCTTCAAAGCCTATGATTTACTTGTCGCCACCAACCGCCAAACCTCTGGACGCGGCTATGAGCTGCTCAAGGACGCGCTGCGCCGCCTGCAAGGCACGCAGATCGAAACCAACCTCAAACAAGGCAGCGAGGAATACTTCAAGGTTTTTAGCCTGATCGACTCGGCGGAGATTGTGAGAGAATCCCGCGACGGACGCATGCTCGATGTCGAGATCACCCTGTCCGATTGGGTGTTTGATGCGATTCAAAACAACAATGTTCTGACGCTTAACAGGCAATATTTCTTCCTGCGAAAACCTCTAGAGCGTCGACTTTACGAGATCGCGCGTAAGCATTGCGGCGCGCAAGCCATCTGGAAGGTTGGCCTTGAGCTGCTGAGAGACAAATGCGGCTCAGGCTCGACGGTGAAGGAGTTTCGCCGTCTGATAGGCAAGATCATCGACGATGATGGCCAACATGATCACATGCCCGATTATACCTTTTTGATCGAAGAGGACATTGTGATCGTCCGACCGAAGAAGGAAATACACCAAAGCGCCCTGCCCTTGCCGCTCTCTTCTTTGCGTCTTGCCGCCGACACGCATGAGAACGCGCGCCGCCTTGCCCCTGGTTGGGATATGCACCACCTCGAAGGCGAATGGCGCTCGTGGGTGATCGAAAAGGGCATCATGGTCAAAGACCCCGACAAGCATTTTCTCGCATTTTGCAAGAAGCGCGGTGCTTACAAGAGATAACGCGCCAAGCATGCTTGCATGCAAAGCGCCTTTGTGGAAAACCTGCAAACATGCTTGGCGCGATTCAGGCAAGCGTGCTAGCATGATAAAAAATAACGATTTGGCAGATCGGAGCAGCAAATATGACCTACATTATCGGGATGGTGTCCCAAAAAGGCGGCGTTGGGAAATCCACCCTCGCCCGCATGATGGCGCGAGAATTCGTCGCCGGCGGCCTATCCACCAAAATTGCAGACCTCGACACACAACAGCAAACTTGCACCCATTGGGCAGGGCGGCGCGCCGAGGGCGGCGTCACGCCAGAACTTCAGGTGCAAAGCTTTGCCACGGTAAAGACCGCGCTTGCCGAAGCCTCGCGCTTTGATGCGCTGATCCTTGACGGTAAACCAAACGCCTCGGATCAAACGGCAGAGATCGCGCAAGCCGCCGATCTTGTCGTGATCCCAACCGGCCAAACCGTCGATGATCTGCATCCTGGCGTCGTGCTGGCGCATGCGTTGCGCAAGAAGGGTATCTCGCCAGACAAGATCGCCTTCGCCATGTTCAAGACCACGGGTAGCGAGCGTGAGAACGCCGCAGCACGGCAATACTTGTCCGATGCGGGCTATGTGGTGCTTGAAGGCGAAGTAGGGGTTTCTACGGCTTACGGTTCGGCCTCAGACGCAGGTAAGGCCATAACCGAAACCTCATTTCGCACCTTGAACGAGCGCGCGTCCAAGTTGGCGCAAAGCGTGATCGACAAGATGGCCGAACTTCAAGAAAGGC
>Ga0209390_10011576_pt1 | contig 10117 bp, 12 predicted proteins | sample BON01_FD_187212 | JGI IMG/M metagenome (GOLD analysis project Ga0209390, IMG submission 187212) | Freshwater microbial communities from Lake Bonney liftoff mats and glacier meltwater in Antarctica - BON-01 (SPAdes) (version 2) | ecosystem: Environmental > Aquatic > Freshwater > Ice > Glacier... | reverse complement strand
CTGCTCAAGCGCCGGCAGCTGAGGCACTTTGGCTGGCGGCTCGTCTCGGTGCCCTACTGGGAGTGGGCTGAGCTAAACCACAGTGACACGTTGAGACAGCGCGAGCAGCGGGCTGCCTACCTGTCAGCGTTGCTTTCTGACGAGGCGGACTAGTGACCTGCTGGACTTGAGGTTAACCTTTTAAACCACCAGGGTTAACCCGGCTCCCCTCCTCACCATCTCGTGCAAACGCTCACTCTTCTCAGACTTAATCATATTCGGAAGCACTGCGAGAGGCGCCGAGGCCGTTGCACACGTTGTATGTCGTTGACATTTCATAAGTACGTTAAAAAAATAATAGTTTATAAATAATGTACCGTAGCAGTTATAATTACAATTTTCTATTATATAAATATTATATATAATCGGGTTAACCCGAGCACGGCCCACGGCCCACACCCACACCCAGCACACACGCTGTGTGTGCTGCGTGCTCCGTATGCCGCATATGTCACAATACAATAAACACGTGTGCTGCTGCCGCCGTGTGTGGCAGACTGGTCGGACTGGATTATTATGGGTTATTATTTGAAAAAAAATAAAGCACGACACCGCAGCACGCAGCACACAGTTTTCAGCTGTGCTACAACTGCAACAGGAAGACAAACCTCTTGTGTAGTTACAGTGCAGTAGTCATAGCTTATAGCAGGTTGATAATATCGCGGTTCAACCTCACACCACGCATCGTCATGTGTTCAGGGTCGTCTCAGCACTGGCACTGGTCCCGCCTGTGTCAGAGAGACGGTCTGCACTGTGCACTGTGCTGTGCGTATATATAGCGGTGTGTTTAAGTGTGTTCTAGTGCTAATGCAGATAATAGTCCTGTGTTCTGTGAGCTCGCATTGGCCGCGCGTCGGCGTCGACCGCAGCCGTGATATGTGGTTGATTATGTGCTGCCATGCCCATGCCGGAATGGCTCTAGAGGCTCGAGGACGACTGCCCATGCCGGAATGGCTCTAGAGGCTCGAGGACGAAGAGAGTCGCGTCCTGGACCTGTGTGCGTGCGCGCTGATAGTAACTAATGGGGTATTCTCCAAATGATCTACATACACATATACACACTCTCACATCTCCACCTGCTCCAACCTTCACACACGTCTATCGCACACACACACGACTCCCCTTCAGCACACCGCCAGAGCCGCCCCCCCCTCGCCCAGCTTTGCAGACTGGCCGCGCTCGACGTCCACTCTCCACCCCGATCGTGCACCACGCTATACGCTATACACCCCTCCCACCCCCGCTCACGGTGTAGCCCTCGCGGTGGGCGTACGCTATAGACAGATGTAGCGTTGCACAGGCCTCAGATTCCACTGAACCGCTCTTGATACTAAAGTATCAGGCGGGTGCCCACGACATCCCAGTATTTGTATTCCCACACACAGGCACTATGCACCATTTCCTCTATGGCAGTCACATTGTCGACCAGAGTCCATAACTAAGTCAATCAGTAGGGTTAACCCCACTACGGCAGTCATTGTCGACCTAGTTCATTAAACATAATTAGCCGTTACGGTCGTGAATAGACAGCAGCCGTTAGCGCGCTATTCATCTCGTACCTCTGGTCGGAGTCCATACCTACCTTGGCCACCCTATATATATATATATACATATATATATATATATATATATATATATATATATATATATATATATGTATTTACACATAGACACACATATATATATATATATATATATATATACAGTTAATAAGTATTGTTATAACCCGAGCTCCACTCTAAAGCTACACACGCGCAGAGAGACGGGTTAACCCATCTCAGCACTACCTCGAGGGGTAGCAAACCGTGCATCGCTGTGCAGTGACGCAGGCTTGGGGGGATAAGGTCGACTATGGGCAGAGAGGGTCGAGACTTGGGTATATATATGTACATACATACATTTATATATAGAAGTGTATATATACAAATCAATATATACACCCACACCCACACACATATACAAATATATAGATTGGCCCACTGGCCCAGACTCTAGCCAATTCGAGCGCGCCACCAGTCCGGGTTAACCCGAAGGATACCGTTTCAGTAGCGCCTCGGGTTAAAGGTTCCCTCTGCAGCTACGAGTTCACCGCTATGGGTAAATTCGCTTTGCTCAGGTACCTGAGCGAGTTTCGACTCAGATGTTCGTCGCTTCGATTATAGGAAATTCGAAGTCGAGTCACTTCGGTGCACAGGGCACCTAACACCTCGCGCGCACGGGGTACGGTACGTGCCGCGCCGTATCATGTGCCCCCATGCGGTATCTAGCCGCCGCCTCCCACCCACTCTGTGTCGGGCCCACCCCACAGCGTACATCCTGTGAGGGTAAGACTCTGGCCATCCCGCTGGCAGGCGCGGGGTCACGAAGACCCCGCCGGTATCTCTGCGGCTCCCCTCCGGTAGCCTCCGCACCCCGCAGACGGGTGCGTCAGACAGCGCCAGGCTAGACGCCTGCTCTTCCCACCAGCGTGTGTGTATTCCGCTAGACGCGGCTGTTACTCTCTCGGGTGAACCCTTAACCCAACGCGGCGAGAGCCAGGCAGGCGCAACCGGCTCTGAGCATACATATATATACATATATACATATTATATATATAAATCTCCCAGTACCACCACAGGTGGCAGCAAACTCTACGTCGCGAAGCGACGCATGACGCATGCTTGCGGGGTCTAAACGTCCCAACTCTAGCAGCAAGAGGATCTCCTGTGCGGGTTCAACCCGTGCGCCATAGGCCGTCGGCCCAACGCCAGGCTGGACGAAGCTGGCCAGCGTCAACCTCGTGCACCGCGCTGTGACGGAAATAACACGGGAGCACGGTTAACCCGAGGTTCGATACCGGTGGGTAGGGATTTGTGATTTGTGGGCCTCGGGTGAACCCGCGCTGGTACAGAAACGGAGAGAACACGCAAGGTGAGCGGTGGGTCGGGGCAGTGAGGGGTTTGCCCTTTACAAGATATTCTTTTACTTCTAGTCGTTTGTGCACGAATCAGTCGTCCTTTCATTCTTCCGTCCCGCCTGCATTGCCCGCACTCTTGCAATACTCTTGCACGTCGATTGCGCAATATACGACGCCCCCATGACCTCCCTTGTGTATGCCTTACACCATACAATATTGGCAATAACAATATTGTGTAAAGGCCAATTAGGGTTAGGGTTCACCCCGCCGGGCGCAAGCCATCTGGTGGTGGTGATGCCTGGCACGGAGATATATCTGCATTTACCTCTCCCTCTCTCTCAATACCTACATATACATATATGAGGGGGCACGGTTAGACGCGTTAACCCAGCTGGCCAGCGTCAACCTCGTGCACCGCGCCGTAAAGGGAAGGGGTAAGGAGCACGGTTATATGTCGGTGGAGCTAGATTATAACCCTAACCCAAACCCCAACCCTGAATCCTGGCACGGATATATATCTTTATCTACATCTCTCTCTCTCTCTCTATATATATATATATATATATATATATATATATATATATACATATATATATATGGGAGGGGGGACGATTAGATATAGTGGGAAGGGGTCTTGCGGCACGGGTGCCCCCCTCGCGGAAGAAGACACGATTAGATACCGGTTAGGGTTAACGGGTTAACCCTTAGCCCGACAGGAAGGGGGCACGGTTAGATGCCGGTGGGGAGGGAACGAATACCAGGAAGGGGGCACGGTTAGAAAGTGTAGGGTTGTTAGCCACTCAATATATATTATATATATATGTACATATATATATATATATATATATTTAGAGAGAGAGATACACACACACACATATATATAAGACCATTTTTTTCACCTGAACGCCTCTGCCTCAACGCGTAGTTTGCCTATACACATACACATACAAACATATACATATACTTAAACACACACACATATATCTATCTATCTCCCTCTATATATGTAGGTATATGCATATACATATATCTACATCTATACATACATATAATAGAAAGAACATTTTTTTTTTTACCTGTAAGCCTCTGCCCCAACGCGTTGATTTCCGGCGGGCAGTCGCTTTATATGAGATATTCACACACACACACACACACACACACACACATATTAGAACAGTTTCCCCACCTGTACGCCTCGGCCTCAACAGGTAGTTTGTCCATATATAATATATGCATACATAGATACGATATATATATATATATATATATATACGTAATAGAAAAACATTTTCATCACCTGTAAGCCTCTGCTTCCACGCGTAGGTTTCCGCCGGGCAGTCGCTTGCGCAGGACCACCGACCACCAGCCGTCCAGGTATCTGAAAGGAGAAACACGGGTTAACCCGAATGGTATATAAATATATATATATATATATATATATATGTGTGTGTGTATATATATGTGTGTGTATACTGTATGGGAGGGGTTAACCCCAGTATCTGAAGGGAAAGAAACAATTGTGCGTCAGGTGTTTGTTCGATAAACACAACAGGAAACAAGACATAGACCACTCCCATACATTATACACACACATTTATATATATATACATACACAGATATTATATATATGTATATATATATACACATATATATATATAATACACACACACACACACACACATATATATATAATATACACACACACACACACATATATATATATATATATATATATATATATATATAAAAAAATATATATAAAAAAAAAAAAAAAAAAAAAAAAATTAAAAAAAATATATATATATATACATATATATATATATATATATAAATATACATAAATATATATACATACACATATACACACACACATATACCGCTGAAGGAACGAAACAACTGACCAGGGTTAACCGACAGAGCTATACACACACACACACTGCTACCCCTGAGGTGGCGCTGGGATGTGGCTTCTCCTCGGCCCGTGTGTGGCTTTGTGAGGATCTTTGATTGATTGATTGATTGACACACACACACACACACACACACATATATATATATATATGTTTATATATATATATATATATATATATACATATATATATAAATACATATATCGATATGGCTGTGAATATAGATAGATATAAATATATATCGATATGGCTCTGAAGGAACAAACCAACTGACCAGCGGGTAAGGTCGGGTAGGTGCGCGTAGACACGCACACATAACCATTCATATACACACATACTGAATGCATTTGGATACATGCCCATGTTAGTAATGACATACATAGCGTACCTTAGCTCGAGCGCCCCCCCCCTCTTCGCTCCCACCACGGGCTGCACCGACACACACACACACACACACACATATATACATGTATATTAAACACATACATAGCGTACCTTAGCTCGAGCGCCCCCCCCACTCTTCGCTCCCACCACGGGTTGAACCGATATATATATACACACACACACACGCACACTCACACATATCTATCTATCTATCTATCTATCTATATATATATACATGTATATTAATAACATACATAGCGTACCTTAGCTCGAGCGCCCCCCCCCTCTTCGCTCCCACCACGGGTTGAACGGATATATATATACACACACACGCACACTCACACACACACACACGCACACACACATATCTATCTATCTATCTATCTATCTATATATATATACATGTATATTAAACACATAAATATCGCACCTTGGCTCGAGCGCCCCCCCCCTCTTCGCTCCCACCACGGGTTGAACCGATATATATATACACACACACGCACACTCACACACACACACGCACACTCACACATATCTATCTATCTATCTATCTATATATATATGTATATTAATGACATGCATAGTGTACCTTAGCTCGAGCGCCCCCCCCCTCTTCGCTCCCACCACGGGTTGAACCGATATATATTTACACACACACACACACACACACTCACATATATCTATCTATCTATCTATCTATCTATATATACATGTATCTTAAACACATAAATATCGCACCTTAGCTCGAGCGCCCCCCCACTCTTCGCTCCCACCACGGGTTGAACCGATATATATATACACACACACGCACACACACACACACACACACACGCACACACACATATCTATCTATATATATATACATGTATATTAATAACATACATATCGTACCTTAGCTCGAGCGCCCCCCCACTCTTCGCTCCCACCACGGGTTGAACCGATATATATACACTCACACGCACACTCACATACACACACACACACGCACACTCACACATATCTATCTATCTATCTATCTATATCTATACATATATACACGTATATTCAACACATAAATATCGCACCTCAGCTCGAGCGCCTTCCCCCTCTTCGCTCCCGCCACGGGTTAACCCGATTTACATACACACACACACACACACACATATATATATGTATATATACACATATACATGTATATAAAACACATACATATCGCACCTCAGCTCGAGCGCCTTCCCCCTCTTCGCCCCCGCCACGGGTTAACCCGATTTATACACACACACACACTCACACACACATATATATGTATATATACATATATTACATGTACATTAAACACATAAATATCGCAGCTCAGCTCGAGCGCCTTCCCCCTCTTTGCCCCCGCCACGGGTTAACCCGATTTACACACACACACACATATATATAGGTATATATACATATATACATGTATATTCAACACATAAATATCGCACCTCAGCTCGAGCGCCTTCCCCCTCTTCGCCCCCGCTATCAGCCCTTCGGGCGTCGGCGGCGGTAGCGGCCGCAGGTGCTTTATGTGCACCACCTCCTCCGCCTGTTTACATGGAATGTGAGTGAGCGAGCGTCCTACCTCGGTTTAACCCGATTATAGGAAACTCGAAGTCTGAATCAAGTAGGCGCACAGGGCACCCCGCACACTTCATGGCCGTGCTTCGAAGCATCGATATTTCACCGGGTTTACGAAAACTAACTAAGCATCCAAAAAACACGGGGGGGGGGGCGCAGGTGCTTGATGTGCACCACCTCCTCCGCCTGTGTTGTGAAAAAGAAACAGGGTGAATCCAAAGTAGAAACAGATCGCTGTAGCTGTTGAAAGAGAAACAGGTCACGAGCACACACGACAAAACACAAAGGCAGACACACAGACCAAAACACCAAATCACGACGGCTGTGCCGGCGGCGGTGTGCCGCTGGAGACGCTGTGCCCGCGCTGTTCTGGTGTGGGGTGGGTGTCTCTCGGGGGTAAACATATCATCATCATCAACCTTCACACACACACACAACACACACATAGCTGTACCTGTTCACAGAGAAACAGGTCACACACACACACAAACACACGACAAGAACAACACCACAAACGACCACACGAAGGAACACCCCCCCCATACTTAACAACGACCGAAGCTGGCGCGGCGACGGTGCGTACCACCTCCCACACCCGGGTAGGTGTGTCAAGAGAAACTATAGCTCAACATCGCATGGGTTGTAGCTTGTCTCGTGTTCGTGTCACTGATCGCAAGAATTCACCGGCGCCCGGGCGGGTGCACGGGCATAGTTACTTTAAAACGAGGTCAATTAACTTCACGGCAGTTTCGTTGATCTGTAACGATTTCACAGCCGTTGGTTACACTGATAAAGCGCGAGCCTCGCAACCGCCCGCCCCGCTTTCCACAGACGAAGCACGACTGACTTAACCCGTAGCGCGTCGTGACGGAACGTGGCACGCACGCCCTCCGTCTAAAAACAAAAGACTACGGTGCACCCTAACCCTAACCCCAACCCCCCCCCCACGCATACGTGGGGTGTGGCTACTAACGTTATAATAATATGTACCTGATGCCCCTCGGCGTCTCGCAGCTCGTCGTGACGGAACGTAGCACGCACGCCCTCCAACTTCAAAATAAAAGACTACGGTGCACCCTAACCCTAACCCCAAACCCCTTCCTAAGAATACGTGGGGTGTGGCTACTAACATAAAAATAATATATACCTGATGCCCCTCGGCGTCTCGCAGCTCGTCGTGACGGAACGTAGCACGCACGCCCTCCAACTTGATCAGCACGCCAGAGTAGAAGGAGCCACGGGCACCCTCGAGAGGTGAAGCATATTCCACCGCCGTGTTTACAACAACCTGCAGGGGTACGGTTAAACACGAAGTGAAAGTAAATGTATACGAAGTGTTTTAGTAAATGTATACGTATTGATATTGAGCGCATACAGAAACTCAAGTTAACCCTCTTCACCACCCCCTGATTTAGGGCTGACCCGATCTAGTAATAAGAGTAGAAGGAGCCCCGCTCGACTCCGAGCGGGTACGCATGGGAACTCCACGCCCGTGTTTGCAGCAACCTGCAGGGATAGGGAAAGGTATACGTATTGATATTAAGCGCATACAGAAACTCAAGTTAACCCTCTTCACCACCCCCCGATTAAGGGCTAACCCAAACTAGCAGTAAGAGTAGAAGGAGCCACGGGCACCCTCGAGCGGTGAAGCATATTCCACGGCCGTGTTTACAACAACCTATAGGGATAGGGTTCACCACGAACTGAAAGTAAATGTATGCCTATTGGTATTGAGAGTAGACATGCACTCGAGTTTACCCCCCCCCCCGATTAAGGGCTGACCGAACTAGTGGTAAGAGTAGAAAGGGCCACGCGCGCCCTCGAGCGGGGAAGCGGGTTCACCCTAACCCTCCACGGCCGTGTTTACAGCAACCTACAGGGACAGCGTAAATGAGTATCTATGATTATATATATACATATACGTACACATATACACACACACACACACACATATATATATATATATATATATATATACATATGTGTATGATATATATACATATATATATAAATATATATATATATACACATATACACACACACACACACACATATATATATATATATATATATATATACATATGTGTATGATATATATACATATATATATAAATACATATATATACACAAATACATACATATGTTTACACACACACATATATATACATAGACATGTATGTATGTATGTATACACACACAGATAGATATATCTAGATCGGCTTTTTACCTTCTTCGGTGCTGCCAACGCGCCGTCAAACCCCACCGCCTCGCTCGCAGCCGTGTCGCTCACATATATACACACACATATATATCTACATACATATGTAGACCTATATGTATATACATATATATCTATCTCCAAATCATTATATTTTACCTTCTTTGGGGCAGCCAGTGCGCCGTCAGCCCCCATGGCCTCGCTCGCGCCCGTGTTGCTCACATACATATTTATATATCCATTCATACACATATATACATATACATGGATATACATATACATATATGTATAGACACATATATATATATCTATCTCTAAATCGATTTTTTTTACCTTCTTCGGTGCTGTCAGCGCGCCGTCAGCCCCCACGGCCTCGCTCGCGGCCGTGTCGCTCACATACATATATATATATATATATATACATATGTAGACCTATATGTATATACATATATATCTATCTCTAAATCATTTTAGTTTACCTTCTTCGGTGCTGCCAGCGCGCCGTCAGCCCCCGCCGCCTCGCTCGCGCCCGTGTCGCTCACGTCGTCCTCCGCGTCCTCGTCCTCGTCTTCGTCGTCGTCGAAATCGTCTTCGCCGTTTTCCTCCTCCTCACCCTCCTCCTAAGAGAAGAAACAGTCGTGGTTATAAACACATATATACATATGTATGTTTATGTATATATATATATACATATGTGTGTGTCTGTGTTTGTATGTTGATAAATATACATATATATAAGGCTAACTCTTAACCTCGCCGTTCTCTTCCTCCCCACCCTCCTCCTAAGGGGGAAAGCGGTTGTGGTTACATATACATATATATACATATAGATCTATATATATCTATATCTATCTATATCTATATATCTATATATATATACATAGTCGAAATCATCTTCGCCGTTCTCCTTCTCACCCTCCTCCTAAGGGGGGAAGCGGCTGTGGTTATATATACATATATAGACATACATATATATCTATATCTATATCTATCAATAATCGAAATCGTCCTCGCCGTTCACCTTCTTCCCACCCTCCTCCTGAGGAGGGGTTAGAGGGTTAGGATTAACCCGATATATATATA
>Ga0209390_10011575_pt1 | contig 10117 bp, 10 predicted proteins | sample BON01_FD_187212 | JGI IMG/M metagenome (GOLD analysis project Ga0209390, IMG submission 187212) | Freshwater microbial communities from Lake Bonney liftoff mats and glacier meltwater in Antarctica - BON-01 (SPAdes) (version 2) | ecosystem: Environmental > Aquatic > Freshwater > Ice > Glacier... | reverse complement strand
TTATGTGTGAAAATATCAGCTATGTACATTGGTTTAGAAAGATGGTATTTGAATCATGAAAATAAGATTTTATAGGAATGCTGTATCTATTTTTAGGAGGGGTGGAATCTAACATTCAACACTTCTGATTGGTAAGAACTTAAAATCATTACTTATAGAACGAAAAAAAGTCGATTATGACAGTGATTACTTTAATCTAAATCTGAAAAAAGCTGAGCTTTGTATTAAGCAGGCAGATTTTGTAATTGCTGATTTACGTAAATTGGAGTCCTCTCAGAGTTTAAAAATTTAAGCAATTTTCAGGAGCAATCTTAATTTTCCCCCCGCCCAGCTTGACCTTCACCCCCTCATAGCGCAGGGCTGATTCATCCCCTGAAACAGGCTGAATAGCAAGAGTTAAATTCAATTATTCCAGCGATTATCATCAGGATAATTCGATGAAATGATGACGACTCGATCAAAACCTATCAAAGATTCTTATCTGATGGGTATTGACCAAATTCTCTCTCTTGTGGAATGAATCAGCCCTGGGGTTAGAGGGAGTCTGTACCCACAGTTTCCGCCGGACTGCCCTAACGCAGATGAGCAATGCAGGGATTCCGCTGCGGGTGATCCAAGAGATCTCTGGACACCGTACCCTCGACGAACTCCATAACCCACATTCCGCACTTCAATTTTTCGATCGCGAAGATCCGCCGATTCATCCATGTTGCTAGTTGTATTTTGAAAATCGAAGCAACTTAAAATTAGGCTTTTTTGATGCTACTTTTCCGAAGTGCGGAATGTGGGCTATAAGTATCTAGAAGTTAGACCAGAACAGGTGTTGGGGCGGTCGCTTCGCTGTCGCTGCTGACTCCCTTGGCATCGCCCGCACCGTTACCAGATCCAGTCCCAGACTCAGTGATAGTGACGAATTAGATAATGATGAATTAGAAATTGCTTGGCAATTTCTCTGCGCATGGAAGCAATCCGATCGGAAATATTTGCTTAAACAGATGATAGAATCGTAGTAATCTAACGCTCAAATCCGCGACTCGCTCGTTTCTGGGTTCGTCCAACCGTTTTTGGCTTGAGAGTTTCTACTACTTTTGGAGGCTGTTCATCCTCAGCCATTTGTTCTATCTCTACGATAATAGTTTCGATCTTTTCTGTCGCTGGTGTAGATGTGCTTGTCTCTATTGATTGAGGTGGTTGTCGATCTGGTGGTGTGGGTGTTGGTATAACAGTAGACGTTTGTACCGCAATCAGTTGTTGCTCACTTGCCAGGGCTATTGTCAGAGCGTTACGAATATGGTTTAGAGGATTACCATCACTAATCGGGCTTCGGCTCGGAGGGCTATTACTAATGTCAATTTTTTCAAAGAAATTTGGGATGTTAGCTATTTTCTCTTCATTTAATAAAGCTGTAACAGGTTCTGGATTTTCACCTAGAGTATTAAAAATAGATTTAACAGTTTCACTATCCCAGCCTTCTTCTAGCATTTTCCTACTGCCTTCAATAGCATAATGAGGTTTATCGCTTCTAACCTGATATCTGTCTTGAAGATCGCCATTTTTTGCATAATGACGTATGATGCGTGTTTTCTGAGCATCACTCAATTCTAGGTAACTAAAAGATTTAAGATCTGTAATTCGACTAACTTGGTTAATTAAATCTTCGACTATTGTATCTAAATTATGTATAGGGATAATCCCGCGCTTATTACCTAGTGACTTCTGCCAATTGTTATTTACTAAATAAAATTCATATATTGTCTGGTGATTGCTACCACCTTGTAAACGGTCAAACACCTTAATTTTATTTGCTTTTTTATTAATCTCAAATCTTAGTGGATAGAAAGTTCTACCAGCTTCGTTATATAAACTCAGCAAATTTTGAATGGATTTACCTGTGTGACAATCTTGGAATAATTTTCGCTCGATCTCATTATTTCTATTGGCTTCAATCTCGTCTCTTAACTTGTGATTTTTAATGAGATTATGAGGCTCTCTTATACAATTTTCAAAGTGCTGTATTAGATCGTCAACGTATTCTTCAGAATAATCCTTTGCAGTATGTTTAGGATAGTTAATCTCAATATTCCATTGCTTATTTTCTCGCTTAATTTCTAATATTCTAGCTCCACCATCAACTCGAATCTCAATATAGTCTTGATGGTATTGCCTCATTGCATAGTCTTGAAATTTTATAAATGAGTTATGATCTTTAGTCATTTGAAAAACTAATTCTACAAGTTGTTGTTCTCTCTCTTTTATAGTTTCATTAAGATAGCTCGACTGTTGTACATCTGGTTTTGGAGCTGATTCTTCCTCATAAATCCGTTCGAGTCGAGTGCGGATATCATTATTCTCAGCTTCAATACGGTCGAACTCTTCACCCCGATCCGTTGCGATCCCTTTTCGCTTCATCGCCATCGCATGAACCCCCACATGGATTTGAGGGATAAACTCACTACCTTGGTCTTGTAGGCTGCGACAATCGATCCGAGCATTTGAGCCAGACATTTCTAAATATTTATTGGTAATTGATTCCCAACTTTTACGATGACTTATTAATAGTTCTTTGTCGTTCCAACTAGTATTTTTTAGCCCGAACTCTACTACTCCGTCTGGACTAGTTTTTAGGTCGCGCATTGAGAGCAGGATATGAGCGTGGGGATTATCACCATCCAGGTGGTGGAGGTTGAGATCGGCAATCATCCCCGCTGCCACATAATTAGCTTGGACAAATTCACGCACTAGAGAAATCTGCTCCGGCCTGGACAGTTCGCAGGGGAGAGCGATCGTCACCTCGCGAGCTAACTGAGCATCTTTACGCTTTTCGTTTTCCTCAACTTTGTTCCATAACTCTTGTCTGTCAGCTAGCCATTCATTATCCACACTGGCAGAGATCGGACTGAGAATTTCGCTATAGTCAACACCTTTCTTACGGGTATAGTCATACACTAATCCAGTAGTAATATCCTCAATTTTACAGCCAGCACGATAAGCAGCCGCAGCGGTGACGTTTCGCCCTACCGAACGTTTGACTATACTAGCTGATAAGTGATAAATTGCCATGATGAGTATGAATCTTAGCCCTCGGCAGAGCGCACTGTTGCTTGCAACATATAAGTGCGCCATTCCTTTTCAAGGATGGGTTAAGAATTGAAGATTGGCGGTGATCTCTGTCAATGAGATTGAGAGCTATTAAATATATGGTTTCTGGGATGTTTTGGGTAAGCTTGAGATTAGTATTAATGGGAAATGAGGATGGTCGAGCAAGATGGATTGAAAGGGATTAGAAAGGCTAGAGCGGAGAAGATTTTAAATCAAATTGAGGCAAGGGAATCGGTCGGTCAACGGAAGATCGAAACGCGCCAGAAAATACTGTTGGGGGCAATGCTTCAGGAGTGGGTTAGGACTGGGGAGATCGAGCAAGCCAGGGTTGAGGCGGGGCTAGATTGTTTTTTGGTTCGCCCGCAAGACCGCAAGCTGTTTGGGCTAAAGATTCTAGAAACTCAGGACGAGAGTTGACAAGTTTCTGGACACGTTCGGCTATGATTGTCTAGAAACTTGTCACTCATTGTCCAGAAACTTGATGAATAAGGATGAAGCCGCTCTATATCTGGGGATTAGCACTCGAACACTGGGACGTTACGTGAGGGATGGCAAGTTAGAACCTACATTCCGCACTTCAATTTTTCAATCAAGAATGCTCGACGATTCAGCAATGCTACTGGTTGTATTTTGAAAATAGAGTTGACGCAAAACTAGACTTTTTTCATACTACTTTTCCGAAGTGCGGAATGTGGGTTAGAAGTCCGGTATGAGGGAGCTAAGACCCGACCGATTGCAGTTTACGATCTGGTGGAGTTAGATCGGTTGAAGGAAGAGATGGGGATCGTTGTAATTAAGCCGATAGTTAGCGATGTAGAAATGACTTCTGGCCCTGACGATCTACCAGTAGATTCATTGATGAGTATTGGTAGATTCTTCCCTGGTTTCAAAAGTTTAATGGAACGGGTGGTAGTTGCCTTGGAGCGGCGTTCGGAGCCAGAACCTACATCATCGGTTCCACTTGCTGATAAGTTCTTACTGACGCTTGCAGAGGCGCAGGTTTTGACTGGGTTGAGTCGGGAAATGTTAAAGCGGGCGGTCGTCGCTGGGGAACTACCGTCGCGATTGATGGGTAAGGCTTATCGGGTGAAGCGCGACGATCTGAAATACTACGTTGATAATTTGTGGCTTGACTAAAGGTGTAACAGGTTTACGCGATGTGCCAGTTAATCGCTCAAGAGAAGGCGGAAACACGTTGAAACTCTTGTAATAGTCCGCAAATAGCCTTACTGCCAGACTTCAGATTTGCAGTCGAAATTTTATATTACTGCGAAGATCTTTGACTAGTACTCAGATGCCGCGCAACCTTGACTCACCCCGCTAGGAAAAATTAGCAACCCCGACCGAGCGAACGAAACGAGAGCCAGCAACACTGATCGTCGGTCGGGCTTTCCAATTTTAGCGCGGTGGTAAAGGTCAAGCCCTTCGGGTATGCTAGACTAACCCCTCCCTTGCTCACTCACTCAAGCCAGTTAATTCTTGTTTAACCCATGTCAATAATTTAGTTTTCAATTCCTCGGACGGTTCGGCAGCGGGAACAAAATAATCATCTTTATCCCCCTCTTTGCAATATCGCCAAGGAATGCCATCTAAATCCTTACTTGCAGACCAATTAGTGAACTCTGGATCGGTTGGCTTATACTTTGTACTGTAAATACTTCTAGGGTTTAAGAGTTTGAATCTTTTAGCTAGTAACTTCCGGTCTATCCGAATCTCATTATTGTCTGTTTTACCGTCACTAAGTTCTATCTTACTATCTGACACTGTAGATTGAATCGAGAGTTGCTTATGAGTTGGCTCATTTAGCTTAGTTTTTGGTAATTTATCAACGGTGTCAGACAGTGTATTAATATTTTGTTCTAAACTCTCTATCTTCTCGAAAACATGGTTATTTACAGTGTCGTACAGCGTATGAATTATACCTTCTAGTACTTCCAGCCTTTGCATAACAATAGGCATGACATCATCAGTCACTATATGTGTAGCATCACTAACTCCAGGTGGAGAAGGTAAGCTACTCTCAATGCCTGACACTGTATCAAAATAATTAACAATCGCGTCTAGAATGACCAGGGATCGATTAGGAGTACCCTTGTGCGATCTATATTTTTCTTCTGCAAGCTTGTCTATCTTTGCTAGAATTTCTCGTGGAATTCTAATAGAGACTGCTGGAGATTCATTTTCGGATTTAGCCATAACAATGTCTGACAGTGTATAAACATCTATCCTAACACACTGTCAGACATTAGATACAAGTTTTAACTACTGATTAAATAACGACTGGACATAGCATCTCTAGCTGCTAAAAATATGAGATATTTTTCTTCTTCTCTTGGAGCGGATCTTTTTATTTGAGTTAGCTCTACGATATAATCATTTAACTGTCTTTGTTCTTCATAAATTTGTAAAACTGCTAGTTTTCCATATCTTCCAACTAAATATTCTGGTAAATGAACAGGAATATAAAAGTCTCTCAACCATTTCTTAAAAATTGGCAAATCTAAGTACTGGTAAGCTTTACATTCTATAGTACCTCTCTGATCCTTAAATTTATGAATGTAACTTCCAACAGGGGTTTGTAGATTTATTTCCTGTCTGTACTGTGACCAGTGATTACCTATACTTCCATCACATAGATCCATTTGGCTAACAGGAACTCTAAACTTTGTCTCAACTCTTAATAGAACTTCTGCGCCTTCTCTGAAAGTTGCCCAAACGTCGTCAGCAATAATATGATCGGACATATTTTGGAGACGCTGAATATAAACTGTCGTAGTCTGTGGTTTAACGACACCAAGACCACGCAATAAACGTTTTGCTTCAGAAAATGCTTGAGTAAGCTTGACCTTTAGCTGCACTACCTCTGGAGTATTACGACTAAGTGTCATATAAAATGTAGCATGTTCCTCGGTCAGTAATGCAAATCTTTCAGGGCGACCACCTAGTGGTCCTCCAGAAGGTTTCCCGATTTCAAATCGGAGAACTTCAAAAGCTGACTCAGCCTGGCTTTTATATTTATCGATAGTTTTAATAAAACTCTCATGCTCAATCCCTAACTCTTGAGCGACAAGTCTTGAATCAACAACTAATATACCACCAGAATCTCTTGTAACCATTAAATCAGACATGAGATGTATTCACTTTAACGTTGACGCAGTATAGCTTTGAACATTGCTCCTAGATTAACTGGCAGTATTTCAAAACCAGCTTTTGCTAGGTCTTCTAGATATACTACAAGCTTGCCATTATAGGTTTTGATGCTTATTCCAGACAGATTAACGACCTTTGAAACTGTAACAGGTTCTAAAACCTTCTCTATAGCTGGTTCTGTAGAATTTTTATCTAGTTCTTTCGCATACTCTAAAACTTGATCGGCAAGAGCTTCTGGAACTCGAATAGTTTTTGTTTTCCCATTTTTCCAGTCAGATTTTCCACCTGCCCCTGGTCTAGCACCTCCTCTTGTCACAATACCCTCCATATATTGACTTGAAACACTAGTTTATAAACACTGTCAGACATTGTATTCAAATTGTGAATGCTATATAGACCACCTATTCTCAGCTTAATATTCTCTTCCTGCGATAAGAGTATCGGTGACAAATCCCTACTGGAAGAGCTTTTGAGCGACTAAATCCCCATAGTCTTACGCTGGAAAGGGAGTAAGCTGTCAAACATTTAAAACACTCTTTTTGTCCTCTAGAACCCTTGCCGTCAGTGATTCAGTCAAAAAATTTAAATATAAAACAGCTTAGTTATCGAAAGCTGGGGGAGTGCAATCTAATATTATCTATCTATCAACCATCTTGTACTTCTTATCTCCTTGCCTCCACCCAAACAACAATCGTCCATAATCTTCGCCTACCTCATTCTCATCAACGCCGATCAGATCATTTGGTTCTTCCTCCAACTCTCGAAGATATTCCTTCAAAACTCCACCAGTAGCAATCGCCCTCATTTTATGTAACTGAGTAGTTAACTCCAGGAACCACTCGCGGTCTACCACCATATCACTTTCCTTTGTGCAGTATTTTAGTAACTCAGGAATTAGGCTAGAAGAACTTGTCCCCTCTCTCACAGCCTGAATATCCATAATAGGGTCATAATCCAAGCGCATGGACTCTCGCCAGAGCTGCGCCCATTCACTCTGTTTGAGGTAGTTACGACCGAAATAAGAACGTGGCACCATCAACAGGCAATGGGAGTGGGGGTGAGCATTTCCATCTCTACCCCTGGTTACTTCCATCGACCGCAGCCACCCAATCGCCGGAAAAGCTTTACGCTCGACCATCCGCTTAAAACCCTTATTCATCTGGGTCAAGGTTTCCCTCAACTCAGTTATTGGAACGTTTTTCTGAGTCAGCGTCATAAATAGCCAGCGGTGGTCTGGATATTTACTAACTATTCTGGGCAATACTTGAACTAACATCACGTTAAATTTCATGCTTCAAAAAGCAAAGAGTGCTGGAGCTACACTCAGAGAAAAGTTAATATTACCCAATAATGCATCCGGTGAACAGTTAACTTATCCTATGGATATCGAAGCACCTATTCAAGTTAGTGATGTCTATAAAGGTGATGCTTCTCGCCAGCCTAGAAGGTATGATATTTTTCATTACTCTTTCTTTGATAAAGAAGGTATTGAAATACTACCTATAAATATTAGAAGTAGTCAAGCCATCTCTTCAAATTTACCTCTTCGGGATCAACTAGTTATAGAAGAATTATTCAATGAATATCAAATATCAGAATAACAGCTATTGCAGCTTACGCCTGATTTAATCAGAAAATTTCCTAATACACAATCTCTATACAATAGACCTCCTGCGAAAGTCTGATACCGATCAATAGAACCTATACTTGTCGGCATATATAGCCAATCTTTTGTTATTGCTTAATAATACTGATTTTTGTTGCTGCTAAAGGATCGGGCAAATACTTTCGCAGGAGGTCTAATTTTCTATATGGTGCCGTTTCCGATGTCGCGGGGTCGGGCTGTAATAACATGTAATATGAAAACTGTAGCATGGTAGTTAAGCCAAACGCGGCGACCAAACCGGAACCCAAATACCTGCTGAAAAAGGTGCAAACCTAAAACCGTTCTAAAATCGTCTAGAAGGTGCCTAAAAATTAGTTAATTGTTAAGTAGTCAAGAAAGGTAGTGAAGGGGTATTGAAGGCAATTTTAGCCGCCGCAGAGAGCATCCTTCACTCAAAGTCGAGATGCAAATAACCAATCCCGAAAAAGCTTTGTAGCAGATAAATCAATCTCAAACCGTTACACGGACTTAGTTTTAGCACAAAAAGTCCGTCTAGCATGGCGATGGAGAGGCGGAGAGGGCAGGGTTTGGATTCAGGAAACCCGAAGGGCTTGACCTTGACCGACCCGCTAAAATTGGCAGTCCCAACCGACTAGAAGGCAAGCTTGGCTCTAGTGTCGTCGTGTCGGTTGGGTTGCTAATTTTTCCGAGCGGGTCGAGTCAAGGTTTTCCGGTGACTAAGCACCAGGAGGTCTTCCCTGGAGAAAAAAACATGAGCGATCAGCGAATCCGATCTCCGACTCCGAAAAAATCGTGAGCGGTCAGCGAATTCGACCTTAAACAGACTACGGATAGTTACGGAGAGTTACGAAATTTCTTTTTTTTGGTATTTTTTTTCTTTTCTTTCCGGAGATTAGAGAAAAGATTAAAGAAAAAATAGAAAAAGATAATAAGGAGTAAATTTTTCAAAATCTTGTAGTTTGTGGGTCGGAAGCCGAACTTTATGTGGGTCGGAAGCCGATAATACATAAATGTTATTCTTGAAATGTGGGTCGGAAGCCGAATACCTTACACTTGTAAATCTTGAAATGTGGGTCGGAAGCCGAACTTTTTTAGAAAATTGTGGGTCGGAAGCCGAGTTACAATTTTATACTACTTATCAAATAACAGTGATTTTAGTTAATTTGTACTATTGCGATCGCGCTCGACTTTCACAATATTCCCCTCGATAGAATAACTTCTGAGAAAACCGATGTTCACCAATTCTCTAAGAGCAGTCTTTATTTGTCTCTTAAAGTCTGCTTTCTGCTTGTTGACACTACCCGTAAGGTCTGAAAAGAATTTAAGGCTAACAGGAAAGGGCTTTTCATGACTGCTGTAATACTCATGCAACTTGAGACAAAGGGGCTTATTTCTAAGCTGTTTGCGTTGCTCCCAATTAATTGCCGTCCAGTCATTGTCACCAAATAGCTTAATGAGGTGACGACTCAGCTTGACCCTGTACTGATTGGTGTTTTTATCGATAACAAAGCCTTCTATCAGGCTTTTACCATAAATGTATCTTTCGGTTTCGACTTCTACTAAGCAAGCAGTCATTCGGCGCACTGTGATTGCTAATCGCTCGTACTGTGTTCCACCAGTAGGTAGACCCATATATTTAAGAATCTCATGGGCGGTGAACTTGCACTCCGTCCCTAGTGGGTCTTTCTTCATCAGATCGACCAAAGCTAACCATACAGTCAGATCCTCTTGATTTAGCTGCTGTCCGGTGTAGCTAACACTTATACCTTGCTGGCTGAATACCTCTGCTTTATTCAGATACACTCGATCCTTACTCTGAATTGCTGCAAACAAGGAAGAGCGCAAAAAGCTATTCGGTGAGCCGCGTCTGTCCTCACGCCAAGTCGGAAGGTAAATAACTCCAGTTTCTAACCTCTCTTCCTCCTGTTTCCGACCGCGTTCCTGAATCTCTAACGTCCGCTTGTGCAACTCTTGTATAGACTTAACTGAGCCTGATACAGCTTTTTCCATCATGATGATTTAATCTTTCGATGACCCTACTTAATAATACTCCTGGTAGTAATATCACAAACAACTACAAATTAATGTAATCTCGCAATCGCAAAGCTATTATCTAAGTAGGTAAGGACAATTAAATATAAAATAGTATTGTCAATACAAGACGTGAAACTATGCCAGCTCAGGTAAAAATTATCTTGACAGGGGAAGAAGATCGAACACTCAGAGAACTGCGGCAAGCTC
>Ga0209390_10011574_pt1 | contig 10117 bp, 9 predicted proteins | sample BON01_FD_187212 | JGI IMG/M metagenome (GOLD analysis project Ga0209390, IMG submission 187212) | Freshwater microbial communities from Lake Bonney liftoff mats and glacier meltwater in Antarctica - BON-01 (SPAdes) (version 2) | ecosystem: Environmental > Aquatic > Freshwater > Ice > Glacier... | reverse complement strand
CAACACGGTGCCGTCCATCGCCATGTCGCAGGCGTTGTTCAGTGTCCGCAAATTCAGCACAGCTTGTTCTGCAATCAGCCGTTCGGCGCGACTCAATTCTTCAAAATTCATCGGGAGGACTCCATGGCAAAAAAATACGAAGACACCACAGTAACCCATCTTCTCTATTCGCGCAATCGTCTATGAGCGCACCCAGTCCCAGATCTGTCGCGGCGAACGATACAGCCTGGACAAATTACCTAAACGGAGTTGCCGTCACGCTGCCAGCCGCAGACCAGCCGCACAAAACAGTTGATCTGAAATTGTCGAATTCCCTCAGAGCGAGTCAGTCGCCTGGCATTGACAGGTCGGCAGAGTCTCACAAAACTCGGGTACCAGTAGGCAGAAACGGCATCCGTGGAGATGCTCAATTCATGTTTCCCCGGAACATGGCCACCAGACTGCGGCGAATTCCAACGAAAAGTGGACTCTGGCAACACGTGAAATCACGGCGGTTGCAGTTATGACACACGGGCGCTGACGGCAGAAGTAGAAACTGGAAGCGGCGCGCCACAATCGCCTGCAAGCTGTGTTTCTGAACGCACGTCACTGAACAGCACAAGTGTTGATTAGTCGCAGGGTGCCAGCCCCGGTTTTGGGGGGGGGTGACACAACAACCGGAACTGACGCCCATTGACTAATTTGGCAATGAATCGTCGATGACATTCAAAACGACCGCACGCCGTCTGAAAAGTCACAGCAATTCACTCAGGTTACCGCGATCATAATCGCAGTAACCTGTCCAGAGCGCATGGATCAGACAAAGCTGTTACGGAAACATTCGATGCCGGGTACACGTCTTCGGAAAACGCGAGAACAAAACGTTGACTATCAGACGAAAATCGAGGCATGCGTCTCAACTCAACACGAACAAATCGCTTGTCTCCATTTGAGTCTTCGTCGTGGTACAAACATTCGAATGAGTCCTGATCTGCAACAGACTTTTGCACGTTCTCAATCCATGCTGCCTGATACTGCGGGGGAATCAAACTTTGCAGGCTCACTTCGTCTGCGTTCTCGGTATGGTCGAATGTGGATGTGGTTTCAAATCTATGGCAAAACGTATGGTTGGCTCACACTACATTGCAGTTTCCATTCAGGATTGCCACACATTGGTTTGTCAATCCTGCGAACGACGCCAGCGTGTTTGCAACAGTCGGCCTGTCTTTCCCCGACGTGGAATTATCCTTCATCAACTGGTACTGGACGCTAAGCAATCCCTCCGTCCGCGCCAGTGTGAACTGGCTTTGATGCAACTGTATTGCATAGCGGACGGCACGGCTTAACAGAGCGCCGATGTGTTCTGACTTTGGAATGTAATCCTGAGCCCCCCGCGCGAGCACCTGTTCTGCCAATTGAGGATCGTTGTTGCCGGTTAAAACAACAATCGGAATGTTCAGCAGTTCGACAAGTCGTTCCAAACCGTCCAGCCCGGAACTGTCCGATAAGCTGAGGTCCAGCAGAATGACATCGTAACGATGCTGAAAGATTTTCTGGAAGGCCTGGGAAAGGGTTGTGACATGATCAACCTGATGATTCACGATGTTCCATCGAACGAAATGCTCGGCGAACAACTTCCGCGTCAATCTCATCGTCTTCGATCAACAGAACTCGATAATCACTCACGTCGCGTCTCCCCAACAAATAGCAATGCGTCTCAGTGACCCGGTACCCTCAGTCCACCCCTGTCTGAATTCACCTGCTTTGAAAAATTCGAGTTTGCGCGGCAAATCCCCCAGTTACGTTTAACTGCAAGGTCGTGACTAAGCAAAAGGTCTGCTACTTCAAATAAGCACAACCTGCCTATCGATTGATAGCGAACCAACTTGCGGTAAAGACAAACAGCACTTATGCGATTTTAACGCAAGAGGCAGCGGCTGTGCTCGATACTAAACCAGCAGTAGCCTGAGTTATTATCCTGCGGCAGCATTTTCGATTGACACAACAGCAAGTGGATTTGAGCAGCTGGTTTACAAAACCGCGGCAACAATCCCAATAAATGATATGGCGTTCCAATGACAGACATCCAAAGAATATTCCTGCAATGGCCAGGCGCAATTCGGCGAGTCGGAGTAATCGTCACTGCGTTCGGTGACAACATTCCGTTTAACGATTACATGGTCAACGGAAAACTGCTGCTACTGCTGCGTCCCACGCCTGATGCACATAACATCCGCCGTGTGATCGTCAACATGGACAACATCGTGGGACTTAAGTTCGAAGACGCCATTGAGCCCGAACGATTTACAGCAATGGGATTTCAACGACCGGAAAAATGTGGGACCGCACCGGCCTAGCTCGGTTGGATTATCGCCAATCATTAGTAATTCGCCGTACAGCATGGAGTTTGCATGATGAGTTCTGCAGTCGATGCTTCATTAATAAAATCGCAATTTAGCTGGACAGAATTGTGCCAGAATTCTTTGGCGGGACTCAAGGGCTGTGACCTTTCAACGGAGGTTCAGATTCCAACCTTCCCTGCCGCATTGATGGAATTCATGAAAGCAGCGGAAGATCCGAACGTGGAATTCCGCACACTCGGAAAAATCATAGAACACGATCCAGGCCTCACACTTGACCTGCTGAAATGCGTCAACGTGTGCACCTACGCAACTCAGTCACGCGTGCGAAATGCTACCGAAGCTCTGTTGCGAATGGGAATTTCCAACGCACGGGCTTACCTCATGGTCATTGGAATGCAAAACTCGCTGCTTTCGTTCGAATCAAAACTGATGAATCATCGAAACTTCTGGAACGAAGCGATGCAGAAAGCGCTGTTCGCTCAAAATGCCGCAGCGTTGCTGCAGACGGACAAAGGCTTTGCATTTCTGGGCGGCCTATTGCAGGACTACATTCTGCCAGTGCTGACTAACCAGTTCGACGATGAATACATCACTTATCTAAAGGGTGATGGTGCCGACGGTATGCCGCTGCACGTTTGGGAAGAATCAAGATTTGGTTGGAGCCATGCCACCGCCGGAGCCTTCATCGCCAGTCGATGGCATCTTCCGGATGACCTGCTGTGCTCGATCTTCCACCATCACGACATTGACCTGCCGTTGCATGCGCCTCAGGCCGAATTATCCTCATTGCTTCCTGCCACACTGGCGGCATTGCTTCCCGACCAAATGCGACAAATGCCGAATGGTATGGCGCGACTTATTCGAGCCGACTCGCAATCAAAGGCATTCGATCTGGACACCCTGTGCCAGCAGGTCGATCAAGAACTGGAGACGATTTCTCAGGGACACGACAAACCGGTTTGCCTGAAACCCGCTGTAGAAGCCGCACGATTGGCAATGGCTCAATAAGACAACGCTCATCGGAACAGTTTACAAAAACACAGGCACGATTTCGGCTCGCGAGAAACACGCAGAGCAGCCCGAAACGTGTTATGCGCGGCCATAAATCAGCGAAGTACAAAGTAAACACAGGATCGCTTCAGGTTCGTGATCCGATACCCGGCCAGTTGCACGAAGACTCATTGTTTGAATCCAGTTCAACATTGTCCTGCGATTACGCCGCGTCTGCGAGTAAACTTCCCCGCGAGTCTGGAACTGCCCGCTTGCCTGGCACTGCGTAGTTACAAACATGTAGTTTAACAAAGCTGAACTCCGTGTCGCGTTCCGTTAGGGCCTTGCTGTTTTCTGCAGATACGGCCAATGCCCCACACGACCAATGCATTAGCTGTCCGGATCATTGATCAGATTACTGCAGCTGCAAAAAGGTTAGACTCAGTCAGCAAAAACCATCATGCGGATTTCCTCTTGCCACGGTAATTCTGCCAGTAGTATCGCGATCTGATGCGCAAGCATGGTCGACTTATTTTCTACGAAAGTGGCTTCAGACATTCGTGAGCGTCACGCGACCTCTGACCACGCGACGGTATTTTGTTTGGAACATTTTGCGATCTAAGCCACACCCACACGGTCACTTCGGATTTCGAATGACCGTTGCTCTGCTGAACGTTCCGTAGCCGGATGACGTAATCCGTTCACTGGAATGTCAGGCGATCGGCACTCCTGACGATGTTGCCATCGGACTGAAACGTTATCATCCACGTGACCTTGTCGGACCGGATACATCCCGTAAAACCACACAGGTCTGCAGACAGCGTATCGAACAAATCCACCTTGAAAAGCTGGCTTAAGAAAAGCATTTTATGAGCGATCCGGTTGTGATTATTGGCGCGGGACTGGCAGGACTTAGCTGCGCCAATCAGCTACACAAAGCAGGAACAGAATTCATTCTACTGGAAGCCGCGGATGGCATTGGTGGACGAGTTCGCACAGACGAAGTCGATGGCTTCCTGCTGGACAGAGGCTTTCAGGTACTGTTGACGGCCTATCCCGAAGCAGCTCGGATTCTGGACTACAGTGCACTCAATCTGCAGCGTTTCGAACCCGGTTCACTAATTAGAACGGCGGACAGTTTTCAACGACTGTCGGACCCGTGGCGAAAGCCTCAATACGCCATTCAAACGGCCATGGCACGTGTCGGGAGTCTGGCTGACAAACTACGAATTGGCTGGCTGCGCCGATCAGCCGCCAGGGGAACACTGCAAAGCATTTTCGAACGTAAAGATCGATCGACAGAACAGGAACTGAGATTCCTTGGCTTTTCCGATTCCATGATCGAAACATTTCTGCGTCCGTTTCTCGGCGGAGTGTTTCTTGATCGTGATTTGCAAACGTCCTGTCGTATGATGTACTTTGTGTTTCGTATGTTCACCGAAGGCGACACCGCGATTCCTGCGATGGGGATGGGAGCGATCTCTGATCAGCTTGCTGGCGCACTGCCTGAAGATTCGGTGAGATTGAATTCAGCCGTTGCAGAAATTCGCGAACACAAAGTCGTCTTAGTATCTGGCGAATCCATCGCCTGTCGTGACGTGGTACTCGCCACAGAACAACCGGCTGCAGCAGGACTTCTGCCTGAAATCGCGACAGAACGAACGCCTCGATCTGTAAATTGCGTTTACTTTGCCGCCGAAGAACCACCCGTGCGTGATAAGATGCTGGTTCTGAACGGAACTGGTACGGGACCTGTTAACAACCTGTGCGTGCCCAGTCAGATAGCACCGCGTTACGCCCCCGATGGACGTGTTCTGGTGTCGGCAACTGTACTGACAGCGAAAACTGTACTGACAGCGAAAGGTGACAGTGAATCTCTGGCCGATCCGGAGACACTGCCATCCGAAATCAAACGGCAGATGAAATCCTGGTTTGGCAACGTCGTCGATTCATGGACACACTTGCGCACGTACAAGATTCCATACGCTCTGCCGAACCAGACTTCGCCCGCGTTTAATCCCGCCATTCAGCCCGCCCAATTGCGGAAACATCTCTACGTCTGCGGTGATTATCGAGCCAACGGGTCAATCAATGGGGCATTGTTGTCGGGCCGTCTTGCCGCCGACGAAATTCTGAAATAGTCGAACATGACGCGCGATGTGTTACTTTCGTGAAGATAACACACAAGTGCAGCACTGAACTTTTGCGCATCGGTTCGGCGGTGCGAAGCCAAGATGTTAAATCGGCTTTACCTGCGCCTGTGCACCTGTGCGTCAAACATGTGCATCAAACATTCAGTTTATGTTTCAAGAGCGATCTTCGTTGACTGCTCTGGCGACCAGCAGGCCTGAATGGTGCTTCCGGCAGATAACGTTCACTGCTGCCAGCATGTATTCAAAATGTTCAACGTCATTAACTTTTTCGTGTGGACACGCTATTCGGTGGTCCTACAAACAGGCATAGGAATGAACGTTCCTGAAACGAGTCTCCCAACTTCGCCCCAAAGGAAAATGAATCATGAAAACGTTAGTAACGATGGCCGCTGTAGCTCTGATGGCATCTCAGGTTTCTGCCGGAGAAAAATGTAAGGGAACAGCCGTGACCTGCAAACCAGTTCAGGTAACGTATGTGTCGACGGTCATTCATCCTGCTGCTGCCGCTCATCCGGCAGTCGCTGCCAAAGCTGACATCGTTGATACGGCTGTTGCAGCTGGTTCGTTCAAGACACTCGTTGCCGCTGTTAAAGCAGCCGGCCTGGTTGAAACGTTAAAGGGCGCCGGTCCATTTACGGTGTTTGCTCCAACTGATGAAGCCTTTGCAAAACTGCCGGCCGGAACTGTTGAATCTCTGCTAAAGCCCGAAAACAAAGCCAAACTGCAGGCTATCCTGACATACCACGTTGTGGCCGGTAAAGTGATGGCTGCGGACGTTGTGAAGTTAACGGGAGCAACAACGGTTCAGGGGCAAAACGTTGTTATTGCCGTCACTGATGGCAAAGTGACGGTTGACGGTGCTACGGTTTTAAAGACGGACATCGAAACATCAAACGGTGTCATACACGTGATTGACAGCGTCATCTTGCCAGCAGATAAGGACATTGTCGACACTGCTGTTGAAGCCGGATCTTTCAAGACGCTGGTTGCCGCTGTCAAAGCCGCAGGTCTGGTCGAAACTCTGAAGAGCAAAGGACCATTCACGGTATTTGCACCAACAGATGCAGCTTTCGCAAAACTTCCGGAAGGTACTGTCGCGAGCCTGCTGAAGCCTGAAAACAAAGACAAGCTGATCGCCATTCTGACCTACCACGTCGTGGCTGGCAAAGTCATGGCCAGCGATGTTGTGAAACTTTCATCAGCTAAAACTGTCAACGGCAAGTCAGCCACGATCAAAGTCGGCGACGCAGGAGTTATGCTGGACGGTGCGAAAGTTGTTGCTACAGACATCGAAACAAGCAATGGCGTCATTCACGTAATCGACAGCGTGATTCTTCCATAGTGCAGGTGCGGATTAGAATCTATTAAAGAAGGCGATCGGAATATATCCGGTCGCCTTTATCTGGTTTTGGAATAGTCGCGATCAGGATTTTTGCCGTGGCATCGACTCCGACACGAAAGACTGTGATGTTTCTGATGGCAGCCATGTTTGGGATGCTGCTAATATTCACCTTCCGAGCGGCCAGCGTTCGCAACATACTTGATAACGGTGCGCTGCTGTCAGACGTGTGGTTTCAAGTGACGCTGCTGGATGCCTACATCGGCTTCACTGTTTTTTATGTGTGGGTCGCTTGCAAAGAACGATCGCTGCTGCGAAAAGCCGTATGGTTTCTGTTGATCATGAGCTTTGGCAACCTGGCAACCACCGCTTACATCATGCTGCAGCTTGTCAGATGCCCAGAGGCTTCCGGCCAAATCACGTCGAACAAAGCTCCCTGCCACTGATTATTTGCAGAATCGCTGGATTGGTGCTACTTCGCGAAACAGGGAAACGCCGGCAACTAAGCGGCCCCAAATTGTTCCACATGATGAAGGGCTTTTCCGAAAAGAAGCCCAAGACCATGGTATGGCCGCATGCCACAGCTGAAAAACGTCTGCAAATCTGATGTGTGTTCCGGACTTAATTCGCAGCCCCCGCGCCTCTCCTTGAGGATGTTGGAAATCGTCTGACGATAGGTTCAATTGAATGCTAACGTTCGAAGTTCCCCAACAATTCGGGTGTAGACGACGCGTGGCTGCTTAGCAACTGCACTAACAAGTCCGCCTCTCACCCGCGGCTGTGGGGTGGACGCCTTTTCGATTCGTTTTTGGATCAGCTGAATTCCATTTGATGCGTTCATTGTGAAGTTTTCTTTAACTGAAGAACACGTCAAATGCAGCACAAGTTCAGGTGTATAAACTTCTGAGTATCCAGTACTCGACTGCAAACCCCGCCTATTTTTGACCAAGGCAATACACTGCATCCCCGGTACGTAAGACCAGATATTCGCCAACAATCGCCGGGCTTGTCATACAAAGCTCTTCACTCGGTAATTCGTTGGTGTGAAGTGGTCTGAACTCCCGACCGGCTTCGATCACGATCGTTGCCCCAAATTCGTTCAGGCAGAATATTTTGCCATCGTAGGCCCATGGGGAAGATGTGAACGAGCGCCCATTTGGAATTCTCTGCTTGTCGTAAATCAATTCTCCGGTCTTTGCATCGTACGAAGCCATCAGTCCGCGGTCGTGGAGCACGTAGAGTTGATCGCCGTAAACGAGTGTCGATGGATTGTAGGGAGCGGCCTGCGGTTGACACCAGGCAATAAATTCATTTGACGTCGCGTCGCCCTGAAGAGATATGTTACCTTGCCCACCCGGACGAATGGCAAAGATAGGCCGCTTCTTGTCCTGCACGTAACCGGATGTAACGTACAGCAATCCGTGAGCAGTATACGGCGTGCCGATTGTGATGCTGGAACAGCCGCTAAGTTCATAAAGCTGTTTTCCGTCAAGATCATAAGAGCGGATTCGGCCAGTCCCTGGCGTGATAATCTCGGTTCGCAATTCGTTCTTCCAGATGAATGGAGTCGCCCAGTTTGATTTTTCATCACGTTCGACTCGCCAAATCTGCTCGCCGCTCTTCGCATCAATGGCAGTAAGATACGAAGCGTCTTCATTATCGCTGACGACATACAGACGGCCGTCGTGCAAAACCGGCGACGCAGCGGTTCCCCAGTCATAGCGAGTCTTGACCGGCGGCAGTTGCTTCTCCCAGACAGGATCGCCGTCAAGAGTCAGGCAGTACAGGCCGACGTCGCCGAACAGCACATAAATTCGTTCGCCGTCGCTGACGGGAGTCTCTGAAGCGTAGCTGTTTTTGATGTGCCGCGCCGTTTGTGGTTTACCCTGATGAAGCGACTTTTTCCAAATAGGTTTGCCCGTCTTCAAATCCAGACAAATGGCCATCCACGCGTGCGGAACATCGGCGGCCTTATCACGATCACCTCCAAAATAAAGCCCTGGCCTGGCGTCTTCCGGCTTGCCGGTGTCGCGTGTCACGGTCGTAAGAAATACTCGATCACCTACCACAATTGGGGACGACCATCCTCGTCCGGCAATCGGCGTTTTCCAGACGATGTTTTCAGTTTCGCTCCATCGGTCCGGCATCCCGCTGGCTTCGGATACTCCTCGAGCTCCCGGTCCCCGAAATTGCGACCAGTCTTCGGCTGCAGTTGAAGATAGCCCGCATCCAAGAAAAACCACAGGCATTAGAAAACGACGAATTTCGGCTAAAAGCGGTCCCCAAACCGCTCCCGCGAATTTTTGAATGCAAGCAAGACGGGCGAGTGAGTGTGTTTTGCAAATGCTGGCTTGATTTGCTCGCGTCGCGCGACTGAAAATTTGCGATTTCAGAACCGCCTCTGGAACGTTTCGGTGCATGATTGAGCTCCGTTCTTTAATTGCCAACTGTAAATAGTGCGCCGCGTTATCCGCGCGGGATTCGGCCCCGGCAGTTAGTCGACACTGTGAGTATTAGTGGCCGAGCTAAGTCGCTGTCAAGTATGCCTTCGCTTTGGCGTTCCTTTTTCTCGCACCGTTTCAGGATAACTCGAAGGCTGCCTACCAAACAGCCTTTCTGTCTTTCTAAGCCGGCATTCTTCTTTGTGACGTCACATCGCATTACCCGCGATTTCGAACGCCCAGAAAAATGTCCCGAATCACAATCGTCCAATGCATCACGACCATGTAGGTCGCGTGCTGAATTCGTACTCAGATTTCGTCGCGATCCCGGAAGACGACCTCGGTCGCGATCTGTCACGGTCGCGATCTGTCACGGTCGCGATCTGTCTCAGTCGCGATCTGTCACGGTCGCGATCTGTCACGGTCGCGATCTGTCTCGGTCGCGATCTGTCTCGGTCGCGATCTGTCACGGTCGCGATTGTTTTTCGGTAATGCCCATGGCGATGTCTCTCAGATGGATCAATCAATCATTGCGACCAATGACTAACCGAATGTTTCATCCATATAAGATGACAGGCGATCTGTTTATATTGCTGCGGCCTTTGTGCACGCAGGACGGAATCGGCCAACAGAAACCACGAAGTTCTCAGCTTCCGATTCAAGATGCTTAAAAAGCCGCGTGACCTCCAATCGCATTCAGGCAACTGCTAAGTGGACTAACGAGTCTAGTGCTTTGTCAGCATTGAATTTTAGGGTAGACGGACTTGAGTTTATATCGAGCGTCGTCGATTTTCATTTGCCAGTCGACGCCGCGCTGAGTGTTGTTGACATCGGCTGACCAGGCCGCAATTT
>Ga0209390_10011572_pt1 | contig 10118 bp, 8 predicted proteins | sample BON01_FD_187212 | JGI IMG/M metagenome (GOLD analysis project Ga0209390, IMG submission 187212) | Freshwater microbial communities from Lake Bonney liftoff mats and glacier meltwater in Antarctica - BON-01 (SPAdes) (version 2) | ecosystem: Environmental > Aquatic > Freshwater > Ice > Glacier... | reverse complement strand
GAAGCCTCCAATTTATAAGATGGCTCCGAGCGGTGCTACGAACCAAGACCCCGTGGAGAACCGCTATTGACCAGCTAAGGCCACTTATGCTCAAATATTTGAGCTAGAGGTTCCAACACCGATCGGCTCGAGCATTTAATGATATGACGGAGAAGCTCCGTCGTAGCTATGCCGAGGTGGAAGAGAAGGTGCGCAAGCGCACCAAGGAACTTCAGATGGCGACCGTGCGCTCTCGCAAGCTGGCCGACGCGGCACAAGAAGCCAATATCGCAAAGAGTGCTTTCCTGGCTACCATGAGCCACGAAATACGTACGCCGCTAAATTCCATTATCGGATTTAGCGAAATGCTGCAGGATTCCAATTTGGACGAGGAGCAGCACGAAGACCTAGATTCGATTCGAAGCTCAGGTAATATCTTGCTGGAGCTAATTAATGACATACTTGATCTGTCGAAAATTGAAGCGGGCAAGGTGCACTTGGAACTCGGTTCTGTTCATCTGAAAGAGGTCGTGCATGAAGTGACGAGTTTGTTTAAACTCAGCGCGCGGAAAAACGGTGTCGAGATACATGTCGAGGTCGCAGATTCGGTTCCAGAGACGATTTACTCTGATCGCACGAGGTTGCAGCAAGTGCTCAATAATCTTGTTAGCAATGCCGTGAAGTTTACTTCAAGCGGCGAAATCTACGTCAAAGTCTGGTCGGTTTCGGATAGCACGCAGCTGAATCGTCGTCGACACTATATGTGCGTGAAGGATACTGGGATTGGAATTCCAGAAGACAAGATCGAGGATGTCTTTCTCGCCTTTACTCAAGCAGATTCCTCCACGACTCGTAAGTACGGAGGCACTGGGTTGGGATTAGCGATCAGTCGCCGCATCGTGGAGATGCTGGGAGGCGAGATTTCTGTCGAGAGTGAGTGCGGTAAGGGCACTGCTTTTACATTCTTTTTCGAGGAGGTCATGGGATCTGAGGCGGCAGCTCCGAGCTTCTCGGATGAGTCGCTCGAGGATGCCGAGCTGAAGTTCAATCCGTTGCCCCGCGTATTAGTGGTCGAAGATGATCCGACGAATCACAAGCTAACCACTAAGATTCTCGAGCGCTTTGGCCTGACTGCGCAGTGGGCGAAGAATGGTCGCGAAGCGGTGGATATGGTTAAGGCAGCTCGCTTCGATCTTATTTTAATGGATTTACAGATGCCTGAACTCGATGGCATTGGAGCCACCTACGAGATCCGGGACGAGTTGTCTATTGATGAGCAACCCTACATTATAGCGTTGACTGCCAACGCTATGGGGGAGACGCGCGAGGCCTGCCGCGATGCGGGAATGGATGATTTCGTTACCAAGCCTGTGACCATGGAGGATGTCAGGCTCGCCCTGTTGCGCTACATGAGGCGGGTTAACCGTCTTAATTCTCTCGGCGCTGTTTGCGCTTCTCTGCGAATTGTCGACGGCGTGCCAGTTCGCGCATATCGATCGCAGGATCGTCGTCCTCGAAGATTTCCTGACCGATGATCTGCTCGATCACATCTTCCATTGTGATGACACCGGACATCGAACCAAACTCATCCACCGCGATGGCAAGTTGCTGGTGGTTTTTGAGAAAGGTCTGTAGGGCGTCGGAGGCCGCTGCGTTGTCCGGCACGAAAATGGCTTCGTTGGCCAACTCTTTAATCTGGATTGTATCGTTACCCTCAGCCATTGCGCCTAGTATATCTCTACGTCGCACGATACCGGTGATGTTGTCAGTTTGATCTTCGTAGATCGGAATTCGCGCAAAGGGGATGTCCTTACTTTTCTTGAGAAGCGAGGCGATCGTTTCTTGCCCGTCGATCACATACGCCACGGTGCGTGGCGTCATGATCTCGTTGATCAGCAGTTCGTCGAGGTTGAGCGCGTTATTGATCATATCGCGTTCATTCATTGTCAGGGTGCCTTCTTTAGCACTTTTGTCTGCCAGCAGTAAGATTTCTTCGTCACTGTCGGTGATCGTCTTACTCGGGCGCAGAGTAAAACGAACGATGAATCCGACGACCCTTGAGATGGGCGCCATCAATGCGCAGATCCACATCAGCGGAAAGATCAGAATCGGTTGCAGGGTGGGGCGGTAAAGCACCCCCACGTTTTTTGGAATGATTTCCGAGAAGAAGAGGATCGCCATCGCCATTGCCGACGAGGTTTTGAGCAAGATGTTACTATCCTCCGGCCACATCTGCACGGCTAGGCCGCCCACCATGGTTGCGCCCAGTGTATTGGCGATGGTGTTCAGACTTAGGATCGCAGAGCTGGTCTCCTCGAGTCCGAGCTTATACTTTTCCAACTGATGTCCCCGCTTAGGATGAGACTTCTTTAAGCCTTCGATTTCGACAGTTGTGGTGCTCAAAACCATGGCTTCCAATACAGAGCAAAGCGCTGAGATGCCTATGGTGAAGGCGATGGCGAAGATAAAGGCAAAAGTCATTGTCAGGGTGCATCTTGAGTCACGTCGTTTTGACATGTTTCTTGTCTACAAGCACACGGTTGGTAGTCTTGATGGCGGTCTTGCACTTAGTTTCAAGTATTATCTGGGAGAAATTTCCTCGTAAAGTTTCTATCATCTAGCCTAGCTAAAGACTTGACCGCATTTAACTCTAGGCGATAAGGTTCATATTAATTCAACAACTATTAAGCTACTGGCATGAAAATTCCCCCACACTTCACCTTCCTTCTTATCGGTCTTGGCTCGCTACTTTTTGCTGGTTGCGCCTCTTTAGAGCGCGGAGTCCCACAGAAAGTTGTCATTCTTTCCTTTCCCACGGAGGCGAGCGTTTACATCGACGGCGAAGCCCAAGGCATCACGCCAATGGAACTCGCACTAGCGCGTAAGGTGACTCATGAGATTCGCCTCGAAAAGGCTGGTTTCAACCCTGCGGTGAAATACTTCGCGCCAGTGCCCAATGATAAAGCGAAGAATTTCGTTCGTTTTGGCCTGCAAGAAGATCTTGGCTACTACGTCGATCTCGAGCCTGGCACGATGAAGGCTGAGTTAAAGAGTGGCCTAGTGCCGACTTCCACTGGTGCCGATCCTTTCGAGCGCATGGCGCAACAAGCACTTGAGGCTGACCGTCAGCTTGAGGCAGGCGATATCACCCCGCTTGAGCACAAGTATATTATTGAGCAAATTATCGAGTTCTTCGAGTCTCAATACTAGGCGACTAGGCGACTAGGCGACTAGGTGCTTCCTGCGCTTCTCATATTTTCAACCGAGTTTTCCCTAGACTGAATGAGCGAAGTCTCCGAAGCCCTTCTCTATACTAAAGACCACGAGTGGGTCCGACTTCACGGTGACGGCACGGCTACGATCGGGATCACTGATTACGCTCAGGAGAGTCTAGGTGATATCACTTTTGTTGAATTCCCAGAAATCGGAGAATCTTTCAGCAGCGGCGACACCTTTGGCGTCGTCGAATCAGTGAAAGCTGCGTCGGATCTTTATATGCCTTTGGATGCCGAAGTGCTTGAGATCAATGAAGCAGTCGATTCCGAGCCAGAGTTACTCAATCGCGATCCCTATGAGAAAGGCTGGCTTTTGAAGGTTCGCCTCAGCGATGTTTCGCAGATCGAAGCCTTACTCAAGGCCGAGGCCTATTCTGAGTTAGTTTAGCTGAGTTGGTCTAGCGCGTATAAATTTAGATTTTGTGTGGCTTGCATCGCAGGCACCCCATCTAGATAGTGTAGCAGTTTATATTATGACAGCATCGCACGAAGAGAAAGCTCCACACTGGTCGGTCGAGGATTCGGAGAACTACTACGGCCTAAAGCGCTGGGGTGGTGGCCATTTTTCCATCGATCCCAATGGTTTCATGCAGGTACACCCGCTGGGCGATCAGCGCAGCATCCGTATCTACGACATTGTTAAAGAGGCCGCACAGAAGGGGCTTAAGCCGCCCCTTACCGTGCGCATCCAAGATCTGTTACACACTCGCGTGATTCAGCTCAACGAACTCTTCCGCGAAGCGATCAAAGACGAGAAATACGAAGGTCGCTATCGCGGAGTCTTTCCAATCAAGGTTAACCAACTGCGCGAAGTCGTCGAAGAAATTCAGGATGCGGGTAAGCCCTTTAACTATGGTTTGGAGTGCGGTAGCAAGCCGGAGTTGATGATTGCACTCGCCATGCATAAAGACCCCAAGTCTTTGATCATCTGTAATGGCTATAAGGATGACGAATTTATCCGCCTCGCTCTCCAAGGGTTGCGCCTGAAGAAGGAAATCTATCTGGTCGTCGAGCAACTCAGTGAAGTGCCGCGTATCATCCAAATCTCGAAGAAACTCGGGATCACACCGCGTATCGGCTTCCGCATCAAGCTTGCGACCATGGGCGAAGGCAAGTGGGCGAGTTCGTCTGGAGAGGATGCCAAGTTCGGTTTGACCAGCCCCGAGATTATCGATGCCGCCAAGCGTCTCAAACGTGCTGGCCTGACCGATAGCCTGCGCCTCATCCATTTTCATATCGGCTCACAGGTGCCGAATATCCAAACCATTAAAAAAGCCACTGTCGAAGCGGCGCGCTTCTACTGTGAACTTTCGAAAATGGGCTTCCCCATGGAGCTGATGGATGTCGGTGGCGGTCTAGGTATCGATTACGACGGCTCCCGTAGTAACTACGAGAGCTCCATGAACTACACCATGCGCGAGTACGCGCGCGATGTCGTTTATAACATCAAGACAGTCTGCCAGGATTCGGGGATCGACGTACCTGATATCGTGACCGAGAGCGGGCGCGCCATTGTGGCACCGCACTCGATCTTGATCACTGAGGTCTGCGACCGTATTTCCAAAACCGCTGTGCCACCAAAGCCTGCCCCCAAGCGTAAGAAGGTGAACCCCATTTTGCGCGACTTGCAGGCGATCCTTGATAATGCGCACGGCTCCACTGCACTGGAGCGCTACCACGACGCCTTACAGAAAAAAGAAGAATCCAATCACCTCTTCAGCTTGGGCTATCTTGATCTGGCAGAGCGAGCGCAGGCTGATTCGCTCTACTGGGCGACTTGCCAGCAACTCTGCGATCAGGCCAAAAACGGCAGCTACACCCCGGAAGATCTGGAGAGTTTGCCGCAAATGATGGCTGAGCAATACGTCTGTAACTTTTCCGTCTTCCAGTCGCTCATTGATCATTGGGCATGCCAGCAACTTTTCCCCGTCGCGCCGCTGCATCGTCTCGACGAGTGCCCCGAGGTCGATGCCACGCTGGTGGACATCACCTGCGACAGTGAGGGTAAAGTCTCGTCGTTCACCGATGTCGAAGACATCCGCCACACCATTCGCCTCCACAAACTAAAGCCCAAGGAGCCTTATTACCTCGGTGTTTTCCTTGTGGGTGCATACCAGGACATCATGGGCGATCTGCATAACCTCTTTGGGCGTGTAAATGAAGTCCATGTCTTCCTCGAAGACGACGAAGAAGACGGCTTTTACATCGAAGACAGTATCAAGGGCTTCACTATCAACGACGTGATCGGCTTCACTCAATACGACGGTCACGTCCTCACGCGCCGTATGAAGAAGCAGATCGACCGCGCGACCAAGGCCGACGAGATCAAGCCGCGCGAGGGCACCCGAATGCTCGATGAATATGCCGAGCTCCTGCGTGGCCATACTTATCTTGCCACGTAAGTTCTGTCTCATGTCTGACAGTCCACAGAAGATTAATTGGCCCAAAGCCGCTCTCGCGTTACAGCAGCGTTTGGATAAGGGCGGAGTCGAACCGTCGGTCTTAGCGCATCTTCGCCACGCCGAGCATGTCCTAGTCGCTTGCTCGGGTGGGGCGGATTCGGTGTTTCTGCTCTGCCTGCTGTTGGCACGTGCCGATGAGTTTGGCTTCCAGCTAAATGTCGCCCATTATAACCACCGCTGGCGGGGCGAGGAGTCCGATGCCGATGCGGCCTTTGTCGAATCACTCGCGGCGGCTTTTAAGCTCCCTTTTTTGAGCGGTGCCCGCCCTGAGCATGAGGCGGCCTTTACCGAGACTACGGCGCGCGCTCTGCGACTCGATTTTTTGCGCAACGCTGCTAAGCGTCACCATTGTGATTACATTGTATTCGGCCACCAGCTAGATGATATCATCGAGACACAGCTCCAGCGCATCGCCCGGGGTTGCGCTTCAGACGGGCTGGCCGCACCGCGCCCAGTCGCTGTTTTTGATGGGCAACCCACGCATTTACGACCGCTCTTACACCTCCGGGCAGGAGACATTCGTATGGCGCTCAACGCGACTGGGATTCCGTGGTGCGAAGATCGCTCCAACGACGACGTCAGCATCGCACGCAATGCCCTTCGCCAGCAGATCATCCCTGACTTGGCCGAAGCCCTCGGGCGCGACCCCTCCGTCGGGGCGGCTCGCAGCCGTTGCTTACTCGAGGAAGACGCCGCCGCCCTCGACGTGCTCGCTCGCCAGTATTTACCTGCAGCCTACGCCCATGCGCCTACTCTTGAGCGTGGCTTGCTCCGTGCCGTGCCTACTGCGCTCTTGCGCCGGGCGCTTGCCGAGTGGTTGAGCGGCCACGGACTGATCGGCTCCATTGGCGCTCCTGCTATGGATATTTTGATCGAGACCCTGTGCAGCGACCGAGAACTCTATCGAATGAGTGCAGGCGCACACTTTATCCTAATTAATGCAGATACGCTCGGTTGGGAGCATCCAGACGCGTCCCCTCCGCAGATGCTTCAAGCCACTACCTTGGAGCCAGGCGAACCGGCCTTTCTCTCGACCGGCGCACTCATCGCAGCCGAGGTGATTGAGCTCGATGCGGACTTGCGCCAAAGAATCCTCTCCGGAGTGATTGATCAACAGACTGAAGCGATCATCGCCTACGAGGGGGAACCGTCCTTCGAGCTGCGAGCTTGGCAACCTGGCGATCGTTTCTACCCGCTCGGCGCACCGGGCAGTAAAAAGCTTAAAGACTGGTTCATTGATCGCCGCATTCCACCCGCGGAACGAAAGACGCTCCCCCTTGTCCTTAATATCTTCAAGGAAGTTATCTGGGTGCCGGGGTTTCCCCCTGCTGAAAGCTGTAAAATTAAGCCTTCAACGAAGAAGGCTCTTATGTTGACTTACCAAACAAGAAAACCACTTTGACCTTTTTATGTCATCAGAGAATAACAAGTCACAGAAGAACGATTCCGGAAAAAACGGCCCACCACAGCGCTTCCAGCCTAAGGTGTTGCTCGTCTATCTGGTTATCGTTGCTGCTATTTTAACGATCTGGTTCGCCAATCCTGGCGCTGGAACCAATGTCAAACAACTGACGATCAGCGAGCTCGTTCAAGCGATCAAAGCTGGGCAAATCGCTCAAGACGCTGGCGTCATGGAGCCCGAGCCTTCCTACGGGCGCGATGGCTATGTCATCAGCGGGGAAATGACGAATCCTGCCTTTGGCGATGTCCAAGACGGCATCACACCCGCTGCGGAAGTTCCCGCGAAAATCCGTTTCACGGCGCGTGGCCGCTTGACCGAAGACGACTTTCTGCTCGTGCGTGAAGTGCTCACTGAGAAGCCTGCCACCACTGGTTTTCAAGAGATACTCATCAGTTTTCTACCATTTCTCCTCATCATTGGTCTGCTCTATTTCCTCTTTGTGCGTCAGCTTAAAAACGCTGGAAAGGGCGCGATGAGCTTTGGCAAAAGTAAGGCCAAAATGCTGACTCGTGAGAAAGGCTCTATTAATTTCAAAGACGTCGCTGGTTGCGATGAAGCCAAGGAGGAAGTTTCCGAGGTGGTCGATTTCCTCAAAGACCCTAAGAAGTTTCAACGCATCGGCGGTAAGATTCCCAAGGGTGTGCTGATGGTGGGCCCTCCGGGCACGGGTAAGACTCTTTTGGCCAAGGCTGTCGCCGGCGAGGCCGAGGTTCCCTTCTTCTCGATCAGTGGTTCGGACTTCGTCGAAATGTTCGTCGGCGTCGGTGCAGCCCGTGTCCGCGACATGTTTGAGCAAGGTCGTAAAAATGCCCCATGCATCATCTTTATCGACGAGATTGACGCCGTCGGTCGTCACCGGGGTTCCGGTGTCGGCGGGGGGAACGACGAGCGCGAACAAACGCTCAACTCTCTGCTGGTTGAAATGGACGGCTTCGATGGTCACGAGGGCGTGATTATCATTGCGGCAACCAATAGGCCCGATGTTTTGGATAACGCGCTCTTGCGCCCCGGTCGCTTCGACCGTCAGGTCACGATTGATTTGCCCGACCTCACCGGACGCCACGAAATTTTGCTTGTTCACGCTAAAAAGATCGCGCTCGCCGAAGAGGTGAACCTCGAGCATGTCGCGCGCAATACCCCCGGCTTTTCCGGTGCGGATCTGGCCAATCTCTTGAACGAGGGCGCGTTGATCGCTGCCCGTTATAACAAGAAGGCCGTCGAGATGAACGATATGGACGAGGCCCGCGACAAAATTTCCTTCGGTCGTGAGCGCCGGAAGTTGATGGACGAGGAGGATCGCAAAATCATCGCCTTCCACGAGGCCGGTCACGCACTGATCAAAGGCATCCTCGACGATGGCCACATGCCCGTCCACAAGGTCACCATTATACCACGTGGCTCAAGTCTCGGTTCGACCATGTTCATGCCGAAGAAAGATACGCTCAACCACTCTAAGCGACGCCTGATCGATGACATCTGCTGCACTTTGGGTGGTCGTGCCGCCGAGGAGATCGTGCTCGGTGATATTACCAGCGGTGCCTCTGGCGACATCAGTATGGCCAGCCGAACCGCCCGCCACATGGTGTGCGATTGGGGCATGTCCGAACTTGGTATGGTTGCCCTCGGCGAGAGCCAGAGCGGCGGATACCATGGGCACGGTGCAGTCAGCGCCAAAAATTATAGCGAAGAAACCGCGCAGAAAATCGACCAAATCGTGCGCGATCTGATCCAAAGTCAATATGCTCGCGCCCTCGAAATCTTAAACGATAAGCGTCACGCACTCGATGTGATTGCGGCGTCCTTGCTCGAGCACGAGACGATCGACGGCAAACATGTGCTTGAAATTATTAAGTATGGCGAAATGCGCTCGCCGATTGTTAAACGAGTGCTCGTGGTTGAAGACCCCGAAGAAGAAGACGAGGCTGACGATAAACCAAAGAAAGTCGCGAAAAAAGACGACGACAAAGGTGGACTCGCTGGCGAGGAAGCCCCCGCACCCGCGTAATATTTTTGTAGGGGCTTCACTTGTGAAGACCGCAATTGGCATGGACACGCATTTCACCTACAGCCTCGAAGACCTCAGCAAAGTGAAATTCGAGGGCACCCCGCTGGCTGTAATTGGTCATCCGATCAAGCATTCGGTCAGCCCTGCCATGCATAACGCGGCCATCGCTAAGATGCGAAATGCCGACTCCCGCTTTAACGATTGGGCGTATTATCGCTTCGACATTGCACCCGAGGATTTCGCCGCTGCGGTGCCGCTTTTTCATCAAAATAACTTCCTCGGTCTCAACCTGACCATCCCGCACAAGGTACAAGCCATGGATTTGATCCATGGGGTCTCGCCCGATGGCCAGCGGATGGGGGCGGTCAATACCCTCGTCTGGGGGGAACACGGTTATGACGGTTTTAACACCGATGGGTACGGCCTGAAGAACGCCCTCAAGGCCGATCTCGGCGTCACTCTCAAAGGTGCCACGGTCATTTTGCTCGGTTCTGGCGGCGCCGCGCGTGCCGCTGCCGTGCAGTGCATTCTCGATGGCTGCGCCAAGCTCTACATCGGCAACCGTAGTGTCGAACGCTTGGAGCAGCTTATGGCCGTCGTCCAAGCCATGCCCGGGGGCGACTGTGCCGAAGCCTTCGCGCTGGCCGAACCACCCGCTGATCTGCCCGTACACGGTGTGCTCATTAACGCTACCTCGCTCGGCCTTAAGGACGAAGATCCAGCTCCCTTCGATGTCGTTCGTTTGCCCCAAGGTTGGGCGGTTTACGATATGATCTACAACCCCGACGCCACCTGCCTGCTGCAAGAAGCACGGGCACGAGGTCATCGTGCCGCCAACGGCCTCTCCATGCTAGTGCATCAAGGCGTCCGCTCCCTCGAAATTTGGTCTCAGGCCGAAGTCGATGCCCACACCATGATGCGTGCCGTCTGCCACG
>Ga0209390_10011571_pt1 | contig 10119 bp, 6 predicted proteins | sample BON01_FD_187212 | JGI IMG/M metagenome (GOLD analysis project Ga0209390, IMG submission 187212) | Freshwater microbial communities from Lake Bonney liftoff mats and glacier meltwater in Antarctica - BON-01 (SPAdes) (version 2) | ecosystem: Environmental > Aquatic > Freshwater > Ice > Glacier... | reverse complement strand
GCTGTGAGGCACAATACCGCGGGGGGCAGTGTGTGAAGGGGGTGGGGTGCACCTGCGAGGCACAATAACGGTGGGGGGGGCAGCGTGTGAAGGGGGTGGAGGGTACCTGCTCCGCTGGGTCAGAGACGTGGAGCTCGTGCCGGCTCGCCGCGTTCTTGAGCGTGCCGCCCTCGGGGTCGCAGTAGCACTCTGTGGCACGACTCGAAGAAGGACCAGTGGATGGTGAGCCCGCAGCCCTCCACCTTCTGCCGAGAGACCCAGAAGAAGTTGTTGGCGCACTTGAACTGCGCCTTGCAGCCGTCCGAGCGCACGTACACGTGGGCCACAGTCGGCGCCACCTTCTTGATGTAGGGGAGGATAAAGTTGTCGAGCAGCTTCTGGATCATCGCGTTGTCGTGCTGCATGTCGGAGGAGATGACGAAGTGCGACTCGGAGATGACCGGGGGCAGGCCGTGCTTAACAAAGAGGTCGAGCAGCTTTTACTTCTCCGCGGCGTCAATGTTCTCGAGGTCTTCGACGCGGAACATGAGCACCACGGGCACGATGGTGGTCTGCACCTGGGAAAAGTGCTTGGACTGGTGCTCGAAGCACGGCTCGTGCGCGTAGTTCTCGGCGTAGTCGATGACGAGCGCCGCTCTCCCCCTGGGCAGCTTGGTCTTGATCGCGACGAAGTTGTTGTCGTGCCACCTGGACAATCACAACACGATGGGGTGAACAACACTATAGGGCGTCCATAATACCGGAGGGGGCGAATGCCACAAAGCCGAGGGCGTGACCACCATAATACTGGGGGGGTAACCGCCACACTACCGGAGCAGGAGGCCACCACAAAGCAGGAGGGGGTTGAACCTGGCGTCGTTGTGGTGCGCGATGAAATTGGGCCAGTACGTCTTGAGCTCGGCCAGGAACACGGGCAAGGACTTCTCCACGGAGACGAAGTCTTTCTTATCCTTCACTGTGCCGTCCTTGGTCGTGTAGGGCAGTTTTTGGTAGTTCTCGTACTTGATGTTGAGAGCGGAGCCGGTCTCGTCGTCGCAGAGCCCGCATTCGTCCTCATTCACAACTGCGCTGGCGGCCGCCCCCCCACCCATGCCGCCGCCCACGCCGCCGCCAGCACCCGCGCCCACCCCAGGGTGGGCAGCGGCGGCGGCGTGGGCGGCGCCGCCAGCGCCGCCCTCCACCCCGCTGACGCCCACCCCCCTGCCGCCGCCCACCCCGCCACCAGCACCCTCGCCTACCCCACCGCCAGCGCCGCCGCCCACCCCACCGTCGCCCACACCGCCGCCCACCCCGCCGCCAGCACCAGCGCCTACCCCAAAGCCAGCGCCGCCCTCCACCCCACCGCCTGCGCCATAGCCCACGCCATCGCCCACCCCGCCGCTAGCACCCGCGCCTACCCCGCCGCCAGCGCCGCCGCCCACCTCGCCGCCCACGCTGCCGCCCACACCCACACGCACCCCACCGCCTGCGCGGCCGCCAACGCCACCGCCAGTACCGGCGGTGACGGTGAGCTTGGCGAGATCGCGGCAGATCTCGCAACGCTGGAGCACACAGTCGATGTTGTCGAGCAATGCGGAAGCGGCGGCGGTGCCCTCGGCAGGCCTCTTGGGGCAGATGAGCAGCTTGCGGAGCGCCTTCCCGTTGATGGGGATCTTGCAATTGCAGGTCGATATCTTCTGGGCGCGTAGCGTGTGCCGGTACTTCAGGAGGGCCGAGGAGAACTCGGCCCAGCGCATGTGGTAGACGCACATGCAGGTCTCGCGCGCCGCGTCTTTCATGTTGAAAGGGCGCAGGCCGAGGAAGAAGGGCCAGCTCATCGAAAACGCGTCGGTGAACTTGAGCTTGCCCGCCTTGAGCATCGCCTCGTATCTGTGGAATAACAATGGGGTGTGTCTACATTAGTAATTGGACGTGTTAGGGGAATACAACAGAAACGGGGGTGGTGCTCACATCACGCCGATGCGCTCCTCGAGCCAGATGATGCGGTGGCGCACGCCCGATTTGCGGTCGCGCGGATCGCAGAGCTCGTCCTTCGCCTTCTCGGAGCGGCGCACAAAGTTGTACGCCTGGCCGTCCGCGTCGGAAAGGAATTCGTCCTTCCAGAAGTAGAGGGCGAGCGCGATGTGCTCCGGGTCCATAGTGTCCGAGCGGACCGCCTGCCGATCGTCAAACAGCTGCTCCCACTCGCCATTCGACAGGGCGTCGTATCGAGCCTCGCACTTCGAGATGAGGCGACAGTCCAAGCCGAGCGCGTCGGCGATCTCCGTGACGGTCGTGCGCGACGACGAGATGGCGTCCGCCTTGCTCACTGCGGCGGCGATGACCTGCTGCGCTTGCCGGATTTTGTAAGGGTAGTGCCCATTTCCGCCCGCGTCGTGCAGCGCGTGGACGAACTGCCGCAGCGAGAGGACGATGCCCTCGGCCACGTCGCGCCGGTGCTCGACGATCTTCTGCACGTTGTCATGGTGGCGCGTCTCGCCGGCGTGCACGCGCAGGTAGAGCAGGTCAGCGAGCTGCTTCGCCTTGAGCGCGTCGCCGCCCGTGATGCGTTTGAGCTCGTCGCGCATCTTGCCCAGGTGCTGGTAGATGAGGCAGCGTCGCTGCAAATCGCTGTAGCCGAGGCCGAGAATGAGCGCCCACTCCGGGTTCTCCTCGAGCTTCTTGGCGTGCGCAGCCTCTCTGAGGATGGGCGTCGACTCCACGTAGGACATGATATTCAGAGCGGCAAGCTGCAGCAACTTCTCGAGCTTGGCCACACGCACGCGCAGCGCCTCGATCGTGCGGCTCTTCAGCGCGTTGTCAACGAGGAGCTGCTCCACCTAGGAAAAAGAATGAGGAGGGCGTTTGCGTTAGAGACGGGCGTGTTTGCGTTGGAGACATGGGGTATTATATATTCTTGTTATACCTGCCGCTCGAGCTCCGCGATGCGGTCGGTCTTCCACTTCTTCTCCCTCGCCAGCCGCTGGAGCCAGTTCTCGCCCTGCGTCGGCTCCGGCCCCGGATCGAGCTGCTCCTCGATCGGCCGCGTCGGCTCGTAGATATGCCCGCGGCCTGGTCCAGGACGTCCATGGCCGGGCTGCGGGCCTCGAGGGCGGCTGGGCTCGGCGAGGTCTCGGGGCGCCGCGGCCCTTTGAGGACGCGGTTGCACTGCGTCCGCCGGCGCGCTCGGTTTGCGCGCTGTTGCTCGCGGTTTCGGATGCAGGTAGCCTTCGATGTAGTCGCGCTGCCGTTCAAGCGCAGCTTCGCGCGATGGGGCGAACATCCAAGGTGTGATCTCCCATTTCAGCACCGTAGCCGCCCTGCCCGTGCCCAATCGACCAACCAGGGCCTTCACACGCCGCGCCTGCGTGAGTGAGCCGGTCGGGTTGGGCGTGGGCTCAGACTGCTCGGCGCCCTCACAGCGCCCGGGATGACGCGGCGGCCGCGATGGTTGTGCCGCCGCGCCTCCCAATGGATGCGGCTCCGACGCCGATGACAACGCCGATAACATGACGTGCAGGTTGAGTGCAGGTCACCGCGCAACCCGGTGGGCACGCTGCCTGCGCGCAGTGCGCGCGAAGCTTTCGCAGGCTTGCTTCACGCTCCCGACGATTTGATTGAGAAAATAGGCGACCATTACGCTAGTTTAACCTTAGAACAAGGGCTACGCGACCAGGTGCTACTAAACCTTTTCCTTCGAAGGCGCTGCACACTCTCAGACGCTGAGCTTTGGAGGGTGGCCAGGACGGGTCGAGAGGAAGCCATAGCCGCTGGTATAAGCTGAGATTCGGTGCATTACATGAACTAGGACAGAAAATCTAACCCAGAACCGCCTTTCCAAGGCGCATATTTATTATTCACAGAGCAAAAGTATTTATGGAGAGGTGCTGATCTCAACTTATACCTCCGGCTGTAGCCTCTCCTAACCATATGCAATCGATTGAGCATAGGAACCACATGCTCAAGATGAGCCTGTCGTTAGAAGGAAAAGGTTATTTGCACTTCAGCGACCCATCACTGTTACATCGGCCGGCACAAAGTCTGCGCCTCAGACCTCGCGCGACGGATGAGGCTTGCGGGTCCTTGCCCACGGTTGGCGCCATGGGCGGCCATAGAGGAACCAGAGCCTCGGGCTGACAGGACGTCGCCTTGATCGGGCTGCCCTACTGGTACCCCGGATCAACTCTGACCTGAAACTAATAAAGTCCGTAAAGCTCGAGCTTCGTTCAGTTAATCTCCCAGAAGGGGACAGCACATGCACAAATCTATATTTGTATTGTACTTGGGGTGTGGCTGGTGCTTATTTGGTATTCTGGGTCACGTAGCCAAAAAAATCTTTGAAATCACTGAAATTACATTTTTTAGCACGAAAAAGTTGAAATTTCAAAAAACATTACTGATATTTCAGTGAAATTATTTGAAATTTCATTTTTCAGATATATTGTTGTTCACTATCGTCCAGTGTGCGACAGTTAAGCGCTGATGGACGCAGACCATGTCCGCAAGGTCCCGGGGCTCGCGCACTCACACACCAAGCAGCTGTAGTCACAGTGTTGTTGAGCAGAGGGGCCATTTTGAAGTTGGGCAATGGCAAGTGCCCCTGCGCAGTAACAGTAGCTACGTGTGGCGCACAGCGCACAGTCGTCGTGTGGCGCGTCTGGGACTATCTGTACGTGTGCGAGTTTGAAACGAAGTGAGATGGCCGTTGAAAGAGAGTGCAGCATACACTGCGTGTGCGCACACCGCAGAAGCACTCTCGCTCTCGCTGTGTACTCTCGCTGTGTGCTACGTGCTATACACGAAATAAAAAATAAATGTGTGGGTCGCGTCTACCAGCCAACCCTGTGGCTGTGACCTGTAATGTAGCCCATGCGCCCACTCACGACAACTCACGACATGCGATATGCCCACGGCCCGACACAAGAGCGCACGCGCAGGGAGGGGATCTAGCTTGGCCTTTACAAGATATTGATTCACTTCGAGGCTTTATTGCACAATAATTTTTTTTGCAAACACCCCCTTTATTGTGCAATATATTGCACAATACTACCAGTATCATTGCACTCCCCCCCTCGTCCGATTTTGAGGTGTTTTTCAGGTGTTTATGTTTGTGTTTGGAGGTGTTTGGAGGTGTTTATTTGCTATTTATTTAGTCGGTCGGGTTTTGGATGGTGGAGGTGTCTGAAAAAAAAAATCGTTCTCGACACGGAAAAGGGGGCATTATTGCACATTATTGTGGAATACCCCTCTCCCAACCCCCCTTTATTGCCTACAATATTGCGCAATGTATTTTCCCCACGACCCCCTTTATTGCTTATTGCAATAAAAAATATTGGCAATATCTTGTAAGGGCCAAGGGCAAGAGGGGTAGCGAAGCCTCAATGTAGCGTACATATAGCCCGCACACGCTCACGGGGGATACCCCTCCCACACACAGTCCCCTCCCAAATAAAATCTGCTCTGCAATAACACAGGTGACAAGGGGGAAGCCCCCCGCTGCCGCTGCGTAGCTGCTGGGACGGCTGATGCCCACACCCAGCAGCCAGAAGAGCTGTGAGAGCTATGACTCCCCTCCCCACGCTGCCAATATCTCTCTTCTCTCTTTATAATATATCGGCAGCACATGCGCACACAAGCACAACCTTCATCAATCCTTCATGGATGATTGGGCAAAGCCAGCTTCAGCTTTGAAGCCGCGCGCATAAGCTTCCTCGGACACCGAAGCAGCCTTAGCTGCCTGCTCGCCGAGCTTCTTGCTGAGGGCCTGCTCATAGGCAAGGAGCCCGTTGTTAGCTGCCAGCTCCTTGTGTTGAGCTGGCTCGGGTTGGTCGGGTCTACCCGCGCTTAACTGTCGCACACTGGACGATGGTGAACAAAAATCTGAAAAATGATTTCACTGAAATTTCAGTAATTTTTTTTTAAATTTCAACTTTTCTTGTGCTCTAAAAATACAATTTCAGTGATTTCACGTTTTTTTTTGGCTGCGTGACCCATAATCATAATACCGAATAAGAGGTTAACTCGACGCACTAACTCTAGTGCTATCAGCATCAGCTATCAGTACCAGTATACACGTAGACGTACAACGTACACTACCGTACACAACAGCACACACACACAGCACATACATGTAATACATACACAGCACACAGCGCTTCAGTCGTGGGCCATGGCCATAATGGCATATAATGGCCACGGGCACCAAAAAAAAAGGCAAAAGCTCGCATTGACGCGACGCGCATGATCTTATTTAATCAATCACGGCAGTGAGATATACAGATACAGATACAGACACAGAGTCTGACAGAGTGCCAGTGTGCAGTTTGTGTGCAGTGTGAGTACAATGCTTATTGCAGGGTGCGTGCACGTGTAACTACGTACATCATCACTTATAATCATCACTAACTCACACTCGTCATACACACACACACGCCACAGACGCACAACAGACGCGCGCCCTAGATGAGCCCCATAGTGCCCCACACGTCCGCTTCCGCTTGTGTGCCACACACTGCGCGGCACTTCAAAATGGCCATCATGCTCTCAATAACACTGTGGCTGCTGGCTACAGCGCTGCAGCTGCTTCGGCCTGTGCAGCGTGCCACGGCGCTTAGTACTCTAACGCGGGGGCACTGCCACGCGAGGATGGCAAACACCGCGTATAACGTTAGTCGGATACTAATGTTATACGGGAGCAGGACTCATTCCACCAGAAGTGGAAATGGAATTCATCCCATCGGGATATCCTTTTAGTGTGTGTGTCAGTTATAGTGACCGCTTTGTACTGTCGGTACAGAGCGGTAACCGCTTTGAAACAACCTTGAGATCGCCAAGGACTACAGCTAGCATACGCGTCTAGCTGTTCGTACCGGTGCCCAGAACCGCACCGGTCCCCGCATCGCTGTGGTAGCGGCACGGTCTCGCGCGACGTATGCGACAATGTTCGCGACGGACTATTCCGACGGACGCGCCGACCAGCACAGCAGCCCGAGGCTACTTCCTGATTTCCCACACGGAGACCAGGATCACCAACATCAACGCGAAGAATGGAGACGCTTGACCGAGAACGAGCTGACAGCGCGTGGGCTGTTGGCGACCGCGCTGACGAGCAGAGTTTCCCCGCGCGCCCGCATGATCGCCGACATGTCGATGAAAACGATTCCCATGCTCAAGCCCGGCGAGTCCGGCTACGAGAGCCGGGTGGCGCTACGGGCGGGGTACGCGCTCAAGAACAAGACGAACAAGATGGCGCGCACCCGCATCTGGCTCGACGACCTCACCAAGATCTTCGCCGCGCTCTACGCGTGCGTGGCCAAGCACAACATGACCCTGGCCGAGGAGATGCGCATGAACTGCAAGATGTCGGACCACGACGCCGACTGCATCGGGAGCATGGACGGGGCTCAAGCGTACACCGTCGTGCTGAACCACCTCTTCGCGTGCGCGAGGTCCGAGGCCGATAAGTTGTACTACAAGACGGCGCTCGACGTCCAGGAGAAGTTCCACCTCCCCGACGGCTGCTCCTCCTCTGCGTACGACAAGAAGGCCTACGCATTCATCAACCACATCGCTCCCCACCTCGCGCAACCCTTCTCGACGCCCGATGCGGCGTTCTTTCTCATCAAGATGATGCCTAAGAATGTTCAGCAGACGGGACGCGCTCTGCGCGAGAAGCTCAGGGGGTCGGGCGACATTATGGACTTGCAGGTCGTCCTGGCGGAGTGCAAGGCGATCGTGCACGACTACGAGAGCTCTTCTGCCGCAGGGGCTCACGCCTCGATCAACCCGTCCGACTTCCCGGGCATTGCCTGCGAGAGTCTCGCGTCGTTGTGCGTGGTCACCGGGATTGAGTTCGCGACCAAGGCCAACAGCTCGAGCTACAGCGCTGGCTACTCGAGCTACGGCGCCTACGGCAGCGGCGGCGGGCACCACGCGGCCGTCGCCGGCTCGCAGCAATGGTGCTCCGGCTGCGGCCCCAACGGCACGCATTTAGTTAAAGGGTGGGCCAAGCCGTGCTTCCTCGACCCGCGCAAGGAGAGAAACGTCCCGCCCAGCATCTGGGTCGACAAGGCCCGGCTCGACGCCATCGTCAAGGGTCGCGACGACAACGCGCGCAAGCTCGGCATCTCGGCCGGCAAGCTCATCCAGCCAACCGATGAGAACATCCAGCGCTTCAAGGAGTACGCCGCCAGCAAGGGGGGCGGCAAAGGCGGAGGCAAGGGCGGCGGCCGGGGCGGCGGCAGCAGCGGTCGGGGCGGCGGCGGCGGTCGCGGAGGCGGCTCCCACGCAGCCATCCTGAATGACGTCACCGCGACCTGGACGTCGCGACTCGTCGACATCTCCGAGGCGGCCGGTCTGGATGACCTCTCAGAGCTCAACCTGTTTGCCGCCGAGGCGGCCATCGGCGTCGACACCGTGGCGTACGCCGTCTCGGACGGTGCGCCCATCGCCGAAAACGCGAACATCTTCTCCGAGCAGGAAGCCGTGCTCGGTCGGGCCAGGCGGTCTGCCGTGCGCGGTCTACCAGCAGCATCGACTACACCTCAAGCTCTTAAAGCAGATCTCGCTACGACTTCTCCGGCGCGCCCGCCCACTACCCCCGGGGCCCCACGATATCTGGGATCATCTGTTTCGGCAGAATTTCCTAGCCTGGGGTCGGCCTTTTGTGTGGGCGGGTCAGGCCCTGGCGGGGACTACTTGCAGGTTCCGGCCATCCACTACTCGCGTATTACTACATCCGCCGCCGAGGCGGACGTCGACCTAACTTCCTGGCAGGACAGCGACCTCGACTTCGACTCGTTTTATGTCGACCCGTCCGACGCGACCGACCAACGGCTCGAGGACGCGCCGCAGGCGCTCGCGTCCATCGTCAAGGAGCAGGACGGCATCGCCGCACTCGGCCGGGCCTTCTTCGCGGGCGCGGGCACGAATAAGCACCCCTTATACAAGAAGCCCGCCCGTAGAATGATGGACGACGTTGACGAGGATACGGAGCCGGACGAGTCAGCGCCACCAGCCAAGGAGCCGCCAGCCGAAGATGAGCTCGCGCCTGCGCGTACTCAGACGCCGACTCGTGCAGCGGCGCCGGCGCCGGCGCTCACTCCGAGGCCGGTGATTTGGGGCCTCGCTCCACCCGCTTCGCGAAACGTAGCGTTCTCGGCAAGCCCGGCGGAGCCGGTTTACATCGAGTTTGAGGAAAGCCCGGCGAGCGCGCCGCCGCCGCGCACCACCGACGCCAGCACGCCGGCGCCCGCCGATACCGTCTCGCGCCGTCTCCGGCTCAGCGCTCCCGAGCCACGCAAGCGCGGCCTGGGCTGGGGCCGCGCCGACATCGCGGACGCCGAAGCGCAGTGCGGCCTCGCCTCTGGCTCGTTCGTCTTCGTGGTGGCGCTCGCGCTCGCGGCGGTCGCCGCGCTCGTTTCCTACTCACAGGCCCACTCCCAGCGTCTCGCAATCATCACCGGCGCTTTGGTGATCTTCGCGTGCGGGCAGCTACACTGCGAGGGCGTCGACGGCGCCATCGACGGTCTGCGCTGGGCCCTCAACGAGGGCTTCAGCGGCCTGGTCGCGGCTGCGCGCTGGACCTTCAACATGGCCGTCGGGCACATGCAGTTCGTCGTCATACTGCTCCTCCTTGCCTACATCGCAACGGCGGGCGCCAGCCCCGTCAAGGGCGCCACGGCGCGCGCGGCGCCGGCCGCGCTCACTCTCAGTCAGCTCACACGCGGCTCCGCTCGCTACGACGTATTTTTCCGCTGCTCACGCGGTTGGAGGCGCAACAAATGCACGTCGAGCTGCTCGCCGGGAACGCGCCGCCGCCCGACTTGCACGACGCCATCGCGAAGTGCCTCGTCATCGTAGATACCGGCTGCGGCCGCTCGATGGGCAATCATCCCGCGCAGTTCGAGGCCGGCTCCATCATCAAAGCCGAGGCGGCGGCCTCCGGCGCGCACGGGGCTTTCACGACCAAGCTCAAGGGGACCTGGCGCATGCCCATGCAGACCGTGTCCCACGGCATACGCGCCTGCTGCGAGCACGACGCCGTTCTCCACGAGCAATGCCCCTACGCCCTTTGGTCTCCTGGTCGCGCGTCCATCGAGCGCGGCGTCTCTCTCAGCATGCCCAGCTGGGGCAAAGACG
>Ga0209390_10011569_pt1 | contig 10122 bp, 12 predicted proteins | sample BON01_FD_187212 | JGI IMG/M metagenome (GOLD analysis project Ga0209390, IMG submission 187212) | Freshwater microbial communities from Lake Bonney liftoff mats and glacier meltwater in Antarctica - BON-01 (SPAdes) (version 2) | ecosystem: Environmental > Aquatic > Freshwater > Ice > Glacier... | reverse complement strand
AGGTTTAGGAAAAATTTGTTGAAAAGGTTTTTGGGAAACCTCTACAATTTCTCCACTATTATTAAATAAAATTGCTCTTGAGGATGTTGTACCTTGATCTAAGGCTAAAATAAGCTTGTTTTTCATTTTTATTGGTTTTTAGTTAAACGCTGTTTATTACATTAATTTGTTCTTATAAGATATAATTTGAGGTTACTTTTTTATAATCAGCCACCTGTTTTAATTGCCATTCGGTGTCTTCTCCCAATTCTGCTGCCATAATTTTTGCTACTTGCGGCGCCATTATTATACTTTCTTTTGCATCTAACAATTGGCAACGAGTTCTTCTTGCTAAAAAATCTTCAACAGTACGCGCCATTTCATGTTTAACCGCCCAAACAACTTGTGCGTTTATAACTTCAAGAGTTGTACTTATGTATTGGTTCATCCCTTCTTTTTTAGCCATTGCTAACAAATCTTCTTGGTCAGATCCATAAAAATACAACGGATTGTTGTAGTTTACATTTTCTTTAAAACCATGGATTTTTAAATTTTTTGTTTTCGTTTCAATATGAGACCACCCTTGTTTTTTCTCTGTTTTATCAACCAAATCCTCTCCCATTTTTCTAAAAGTAGTCCACTTTCCACCTATCATGGTTAATAAGCCAGAATCAGATTCAAATATTTTATGACTTCTAGAAATCTCTTTTGTCTTACTTCCGTTTCCTTTCGTAGCAGCCAAAGGTCGCAACCCTGCAAACACACTTAACACATCACTTCTTACAGGCGCTTTTGTTAAATACCTAGCTGCTGTTTTTAAAATAAATTCTATCTCTTCTTCTAGCGCAGTAGGCTCTAAAGATTCTTCTCCTATGGGCGTATCTGTTGTTCCAACAACCACCCTGTTATGCCAAGGAACTAAAAACAAAACCCTTCCATCATCAGTCTTTGGTATCATTATACCATGATCACCTGGTAAAAACGATTTATCTAACACCAAATGAACACCTTGACTAGGGGCAATTGTTTTTTCAGCACGAGGCGAATCCATTTTTAAAATATCATCTGCAAATACCCCAGTTGCATTTACAATTTGCTTTCCTTTTATTTCATGTTCTTTCCCCGTCTCTTGATCTATAAATTTAACTCCAGAAACCTCGCCTCTATTATTTTTAATTAAGCCTTTTACATCACAATAGTTTACTACAATTGCGCCTAAACCAACTGCAGTTTGTAGTGTGTTTATAGCTAAACGAGTATCATCAAACTGACCATCATGATACGCAACTCCTGCGGATATTTTTTTTGGATTAATTGTTGAAATAAGATTTATCGTTTTAGATTTAGAAAGCCATTTAGAACGTCCTAAACTTAATTTCCCTGCTAACAAATCGTATAAAGTTAAACCAACTGTGTATAAAACCTCATCAAAAAAACCATGAGTAGGTATTACAAACGCCAAATTTTTAACTAAATGGGGCGCATTTTTAACTAACAAACCTCTTTCCGTCAATGCCTCTCTAACAAGACCTATATTTCCTTGTGCTAAATACCGAACACCTCCATGTACCAACTTTGTACTTTTACTTGAAGTTGATTTAGTAAAATCTGACTTTTCTAGCAATACCACAGAATAGCCTCTTGCTGACGCCTCAAGTGCAATTCCAATCCCTGTTGCTCCTCCTCCTATTACGATAAAATCATACTCTTTAGAATCTTTGTTGATTTTATCAATCATTTCATTTCTAATCATAATACCTTTTTATTAACTTCTTATTAAAATTCTGATTGTAAATATAATACGTATTTTGAAACAAAACGAAACTTTTTGAAGTTATTTTATTATTATTTTAGAATTTTAAGGTTTCAAAGGGCTTCAAAGAATATTTAAAATATCAATTTTGCATATAAAAATGTTAATTTAAAGTCATAAATTACTTTTACCCACCTTAAAACGAAACCTAAAAGTCCAATTCACACTTAAAAACTAAGTGAAATCTATTAAAATCACTTTCACAGAAAAATTATTAACTATATTTGTTATTAAAATGAAATGAAATGAACGTGAATATCGCCGAAAGACATGAACTCATTCTAAACAAGCTCAAAGAAGATGGCTTTGTTACTGTTTTAAGTTTAAGCAAAGAGTTTAATGTTTCAGCCGTAACAATAAGAAAGGATTTGACACTCCTTGAGGAATTAAATTTGTTATTTCGCTCCAACGGAAAAGCAATTCGAAAAAATCCGTACACGCATGAAAAAACTGTAAATGAAAAAGAGAAAATTCATCAAAATGAAAAAAACAGAATAAGTATAAAAGCCGCTGAATTAATTAAACCTTTCGATAGTATTATTCTTGCATCTGGAACTACCATTATTGAAATGGCGCATCAAATTAGACCAATACAAGGAATGACAGTCTTAACGGCTTCATTAGATGCAGCATTAATAGTCTCTGAATTAGATAATGTAGACGTTATTCAACTTGGAGGAATAGTTAGAAAAAGCTCTGCTTCAGTAATTGGGCCATTAGGAGAAAAGATGCTTTCCGAATTTACGTGCTCAAAATTATTTTTAGGGGTTGATGGTATTGATCTCGATTTTGGCTTAACTACTACAAGTGCAATGGAAGCTTCAATCAACCAAGCGATGATAAAACATGCCCAAAAAATAATTATTCTAGCTGATTCTTCAAAATTTGGAAGAAAAGGTTTCGGAAGAATCTGTGGTCTTAAAGATGTTGATCAAATAATTACTGATTCAGGAATAGCGGATAGTTATAGAGAAAAACTAATAGAGTTAGGAATAGATGTTTTAGTTGTTTAATCTATAATCGCCTATTTTCTGTGGCAATAATTCTGCGTTTTTATATTATGCAAGGAAAAGCAAACCACTAGCATCGGATAAAAATGATTGAAAACACTAAAAAATTAACCTTTTAAAATCGCCAAAAACTCATTTCTAGAAATTTCTCTTGCGCCCAAACTTTCTAAATGCGGATTGTAAACTTGACAATCAATCAATTTGTATTTTTTATTTTTTACAAGATAAATAAAAGCCAATTTAGACGTATTTGAAACTTTGCTAAACATGCTTTCTCCGCAAAAAATGGTATCAATTTCAACACCATACAAACCACCAACTAATCTTTTTTCAGTTTTTAAATCATTGGTAAATTGCCAAACTTCAATCGATTTTGCAATTCCTAATTTATGAAGATTAATGTATGCGTTTTCCATATCGTCTGTAATCCAAGTTCCGAAATCGCCGTTTCTTTTGCTATTTTTGCAGTTATAAATTACCTCTTCAAAAGCTTCGTTTTCTGTAATTAGAAATTCTTTTTTATTGATGAGTTTTCGCATCGATTTTGAAGCTTTTAATTCTTCAGGAAACAAAACCATTCTTTCTGGCGGAGAATACCAAACTATTGGGTTATCTTCTGAAAACCAAGGGAAAATTCCGTTTTTATAAGCATAAGTTAACCTTTCTGAAGATAAATCGCCACCTAAAGCCAAAATACCATCTTTGGTTGCTAATTTATAATCGGGAAATTCTATTTTATGTGTGAGCCAAATCATATTGTAAAAATAAAAGTTAATTGTTTATTATTTCCTCTAAAAAAAATAATTAAGTATGTATTTTTGCATTTCCTTTTAATTGCACATTAAAGAGTAATGAAGACAAAGAAAAAATCACGAATTAAACTACTGCATCAATATTACACCTATACTGGTTTTTATTCTTTTGTTTGGAAAAGTATAAAGAAAGCTATTTTACCGATTGCTGGTTTTGTTTTGGCGTTATATCTTTTTAATCGATATGTTTTTGACATCAATGAAGGTTTAGAAACCGTTACTGAAACCTTCTCTAGAGTTGGTGTTTTAACGACTTTTTTTATTTCTGAAACTATTTTGGGGTTAATTCCACCAGAGATTTTTATCGCCTGGACAAAAAAAACGGATGATCCAATTATGAACCTTTCTTTATTAGCAATACTTTCTTATTCAGGTGGAATCATCGCTTTTTTTATGGGAAGAGCCACTTTAAGAATTAAGTCCGTAAAAGATTATCTGCAAATAAAAATGGCAAAAAGCTTAAAAAACACAAGTAAATGGGGAGGTTTTCTAATTATAGCTGGTGCAACTTTACCGTTACCTTTTTCGGTTTCTTGTTTAGCAGCTGGTATGATTCGATATCCTCTAAAAATGGTTTTACTTTTTGGATTGTTTCGTTTTTTACGATTTGCTGTTTATGGTTGGGCAATCTTTAAAGTTGTCACTTAAAATCATTATTGTCCGACAAAAGAATCAAGACCGTTGCACTTTTAGACTCAAGAAACAAGATTTGATTATAACTATCTGAAAAACAAAAGTGTTTTAAAATAGAAATTGTATTTATTTGTCTTTTTAAAGTTAACTCCAACTTCAAGCTAATATTTAAAAACGACGTTAAACTGTACTATTTATTGATGTTACTGAAATTAAAATAGTTTTAATCGGACAACAATGACTTAAAATAAGTATTTTTACAAAATGGGGTTAAGTAATAATGATATTTTTAAAAAATTACGTGTAGCGCATAAATTGCGAGATACAGATATTATTGACATTTGTGCTTTGGTAGATTTTAAAGTTTCTAAAGGCGAATTGGGTGCTTTATTTAGAAATGAAGATCATCCAAAATATATGGAATGTGGCGATCAAATTCTACGGAATTTCTTAAATGGTTTAGTCATTCATCTTCGTGGACCGATGCCGAAAAAAGAAGAGAAGAACACTTAGATTGTTGGATTGTTAGACTGTTAGACTGTTAGATTGTTGAACTGCTTCGCTTTCAAAAACTCAAAAATAAAGACAAAAAAAAGAAGAGATAATTCTTACTAAGAATTATCTCTTCTTTTTTTTGTCTAATAATCGAATAATCTAACTATCTAACAATCTAGAAAGGCAAATCATCTGGCTCTTCAGAATTAAAATCATCTGCTGGTGTCATATTTGGTGGAGGCGTTTTTGTTGGCGCTCCTCCTCCTTGAGATAAATTTTCAATTCTCCAACCTACAATAGAGTTAAAATATTTAGCTTCTCCTTGCGGATTAATCCATTCTCTACCTCTTAAATTGATTGAAATCTTTACATCTTGACCAACTTTATAATTGTTTAATAAGTCTGTTTTATCTTGATGAAACTCAACATTAATTTGCTGTGGGTACTGATCATCTGTAGTAACTACGACATCTCTTTTTTGGAATCCGTTTGCACCAAATGTTTGCACTTCTCCAATTAATTTTACTTTACCAATAACTTCCATAATTTCTATTTTAATAAAAGCACTTTCCAAGCACTTTCTGTATTGTTCTTACTTAAAAATTCTTGCGCAAATGTATGTTTTTTTGTCGTTTCTAACCCAATAAATTCTGGATGTTCTTTGCCAAAGTTATTAACAGAAGCATCAGACGGAATTCTTTCTACGTTTCCTAACATTCCCAAATTGTTCCCTGTTAACACCTTGCTATTTCTAATTGCAACGGGTATGGAATCTACACCAACACCCAATGTAGACACTGGTTTTGGGATTTCAAAAAAACCATCTCTTGCTCTAGAATAATAGCTTCCTCCTGCTCTGGCAACCAAATCTATTTTATGTTGATCTATATTCCCGTCAGCATCTAAAACAGCTTCATTTATGTGCATTTTTACAACTTCACAAACAATTAAATTTCCTGCCCCGCCTTCATCGCCAGTAAAAATAATATCTTTTACTTTACATTCAAATTGAACTGGAGACTCGCCCACTCTAAAAGGTTTTACTTCATCTGAAGGCAGCATAGAAAATCCTGCTTTTTCAAACTCATTTACACCTTTCGGATATTCTGTGCTACTCAAAGACATTTGATGCACAATATCATAATTCACTACATTTATTACTACTTCTTTCGTTGCAATTACATTCTCTAACGTATCTTTTGTTGTGTTATCTCTAACGCGTCTTGCTGGCGAAAAAATTAATGTTGGCGGATTAGATCCAAACACATTAAAGAAACTAAATGGCGATAAATTCGGATTTCCCTTTTCATCAACCGTACTAGCAAAAGCAATGGGTCTTGGCGCAATTGCACCTAATAAATAACCGTGAAACTTACTTGTTGAAATGTCTTTTGGAAATATTGAAAGCATAAAATTTTTATTTATTGAATGTCTCTTAGAGTGATTCTATTTTTTAGCGGAATTGTATCGAGAAGCTTTATTATTGAGAAACTCTCGAAATAACAACTAATTTATTTACTTGTAAAGATACTATCTAAACTTCAAATGAGTTATATACGAGAAACGTTTATATTTGTTTTTATGAGTTTTCTAAAAAATACCATCGTTATAAAACGAATTGCCATTTTAATTTCTTTCATAATCGTTTCTTTGATTTTGTGGAATACCTATGTTTTCTTTCAGAATTTCAAAAAAGAAGAACGTTTAAAAATGGAAATTTTTGCGGCTGCATTAGAAGAAATTGCTAAAAATCCTGATTTGAATGCAAATGTAGATTTACCTTTAAAAGTATTAGAAAACAACAGTAATATTCCCGCAATTTGGGTTGATGAAAACGGTAAAATTTCTGATTGGCAAAATTTAGATTCCATAAAAGCACTAGATTTAGATTACGTAGAGGCGCAATTGAAAGAGATGAAAAATCAAAATGAGCCGATTGTTGTGAATTTAAAAGATGCCGAAAAACAGTCTATTTATTATAAAGATTCCGATTTATTAAACCGATTAACCTATTATCCATTAGCTTTAGTTTTAATTCTTATATTATTTCTTTCTGTAATTTATCTTTTTTACAGCTCTAACAAAGCTGCGGAAACGAACAAATTGTGGACAGGAATGGCGAAAGAAACGGCGCATCAAATAGGCACACCTCTTTCTTCTTTATTAGGATGGATTGCCATTTTAAAAATGGAAAAGATTGACGATAAATACATCACAGAAATTGAAAAAGATGTTTACAGATTAAATATTATTGCAGATCGTTTTTCTAAAATTGGTTCTAGACCGGAATTAAAAAAACAGAATATTGTTGGCGAAGCAAAACAGGTTTTTGATTATTTAACTTCTAGAACTTCCAAACAAATTTCTTTCCATTTTTCCGCTGAAAGCGAGGAAATCCAAGTAAATATTAATAAAGAATTATTTGGTTGGGTAATAGAAAATTTAGTGAAAAATGCTATTGATGCCATGAAAGGAAAAGGCGATTTGTCTTTAGATATTAAAACAGACTTAAAGAAAGTAAAAATTACAGTTTCTGATACTGGAAAAGGAATTCCAAAATCGAAATTCAAACAAATCTTTAAACCAGGTTTTACAACAAAAACGCGTGGCTGGGGATTGGGTTTATCCTTATCCAAAAGGATTATTGAAGATTATAGTAACGGAAAAATATTTGTTAAAAAATCTGAAATTGGAAAAGGAACTAGTATTCAGGTTTTGTTGGATAAAATTTAGCTACTTCTTTATCATCCTTTTTCTCAAAGAATATCCAAAAAGCAAACCTAAAACAGTCCAAAGAACTGCTCCTAATAAAATTCTTTTTGTAGTTATTTCACCACCTTCAAAATAAGGAAAAACAAAAACCATAATAATAAACATTGCCAATCCCCAACTCAAACCAGTTTTCGCCCAATCTTTCATATCACTCAAAATTCACAGAAATTAATACAGCCAAATCAAAGAATTCTGTGCTAGTTAATTTCACTTTTTCTGCAAACTGCATGTCAGCCATTTTGTTAATTGGCACTAAATGAACATGAACGTGCGGCACTTCTAAACCAATTACGCTCATTCCAACTCGTTTACAATCGATTGATTTTTCTAATGCTTTTGCAACACGGTAAGAAAAATCCATTAAAGCTAAATAATTTGGTTTCGACAAATCGAAAATCTTATTTTCCTCTCTTTTTGGCACAACCAACGTATGCCCTTTTGCATTCGGATTAATATCTAAAAAAGCAATAAAATCATCATTCTCTGCAACTTTATAACTTTGTATTTCGCCTGTAATTATTTTTGTGAATATGCTCATTTTTGGTGTTTAGTTGTTAGTTGTTCGTTTTCAGTTCTTGTAAATATAAAAAAGAATTCGGATTTTAGCAAAGCTAAAACCCGAATTTATAATTGTATTCTCGTTGTGAAAAAAGTTTTTACTTTTATGATTATCAGTAAACTGTTGTCATTGCGAGGAGCTTAAATGCGAAAGAGCATTTAACAACGTGGCAATCTCATAAATTTAAGTTACGATTAAAAAGATTGCTTCGTCATTTTTTGTTTTTCAATAAAAAATTTCTCGTTATCACGTTAACGATAAACTTCTAAAATCTCAAATTTCATAATTCCGTTTGGCACTTGAACTTCGGCAATTTCACCCACTTTTTTACCTAATAAACCTTTACCAATTGGCGAGTTTACAGATAGTTTTCCGTTTCTAACGTCCGTTTCAGAATCCGCAACTAATCTGTAGCTAAACTCTGCTCCGTTTGCAGTATTTTTTATTTTCACGTTAGAATGTATCAACGCTTTAGAAATATCTAATTGAGATTCATCAATAATTCTAGCGTTAGAAACTACGTTTTTTAATTTCGCAATTTTAAATTCCAAATGAGATTGCTCTTCTTTTGCTGCATGATATTCTGCATTTTCACTCAAATCACCTTTATCTCTAGCATCCGCAATTTCTTGCGTAACTCGCGGTCTTTCCACCTGCTCTAATTGATGTAACTCATCTTTGAGTTTTTTCATCCCTTCTTCTGAATAATACGATATTTCACCCATTTCCGTTAATTTAAAATCACCAAAACTCCCTAATAAATAAAATTTTACTTATTAGAAAAAAAAATTGTTCCTATAAAAACCATTACTGGTTTAAAGTTAAAAAATCTCATTACCACAAACGGCAATGAGATTGATTAACAAATATACAAAATATTTGTAAATTGCGGACGTTAATAATGAAACGAAAAAAAAGAAATGATTAAATATACAATTGCTATATTATTGGTTTTCACACTTTTTTCTTGTGAAGACAACACAAGGATTAATTCTTGTTTTCAAAATTCTATTGCACCTGTAACTCTAGACACAAATAGTCCGCAGTTAAATGGTTTATTAACGCCAACAGGTTTTGCAGAAGTAAATGGAGGTTTACAAGGTATTATTTTATACAATGGCGCAACTTTAGGTTACAAAGCTTTTGATAGAAAATGTCCAAAATTTGACTGTAACACACCCATGTCTTTTGATGGACAACGCTTAAAATGTAGTTGTAATAATAGCGAATACAGCATTTTAACAGGCGAACCTTTGCCACAAGGCATTGATGCTTGCTTTGCAAGAGAGTATACGGTTACACAAAACGGAAGTTCTTTACGAATTAGTAATTAGAAACAATTTAAACACTAATTTCACTAATTAGCGCTAATTTTTTTTAAATATTTTAATTTTTCTCAATGTAAAATCATTTAAAATTGATTTATTAATTTCATTAGTAAAAATTCGAGAAATTCGTGTCAAAAAAAAATCTTTAAGTTTAACTTCTTTCTAACTCTTTAGTTTTAAGAAACGCTTAATTTATAAAAAGAGATGCGTATTTTTGTAATTCAACAACACAAAATCTCGTGAAAAACTACTTCTCTTCAGACTTTAAATTGGGCGTTCTTGGTGGCGGTCAACTAGGCAGAATGTTACTTGCCGAAACTCAAAAATTTGATATTCATACACTAATTTTAGACAACTCAAAAGAAGCACCTTGTGCTGTAATTTGCAATGAATTTTTTTTGGGCGATTTATTAAATTTTGATGATGTATATAACTTCGGAAAAAAAGTAGATTTACTAACCATAGAAATCGAAAATGTAAATGTTGATGCACTTGAAAAACTAGAAGAAGAAGGATTAACCATTTATCCGAAACCAAAACATTTACGCATTATTCAAGACAAAGCAAGGCAAAAGTATTTTTATACGGATAAAAATATTCCAACAGCACCTTTTACTCATTATGCGTATCATCAAGAATTACTTCATTCATACGAAAATGAAGCAATACAATTTCCTTTTGTGTGGAAAGCAACACGTTTTGGTTATGATGGAACTGGTGT
>Ga0209390_10011566_pt1 | contig 10123 bp, 10 predicted proteins | sample BON01_FD_187212 | JGI IMG/M metagenome (GOLD analysis project Ga0209390, IMG submission 187212) | Freshwater microbial communities from Lake Bonney liftoff mats and glacier meltwater in Antarctica - BON-01 (SPAdes) (version 2) | ecosystem: Environmental > Aquatic > Freshwater > Ice > Glacier... | reverse complement strand
CAATACACAAGGTGCCCAGAGCGACGCTGGTCCTTTTGCTCAATGGCGACTGGGACTGCATCCTCCTTTCCATAGCGCGTGCAAACTTGCAGGCGCACAAGAGCAACGCTGGCCCAAATGCTCGTGACAGTCGGGGCCGCGTCCTCTTTTCCAGCGCGTGCATGCTTGACATGGCTGCTTGCGGCCGCTTGACCAGGGCTGAAGGCAGAAACCGAGGTTCCAGGCTCGAGCATGGTGCGGTGGCTGCTGCGGAGGGACATACTTGGTGTAGCGGGAAGGGCAAGTGGCTCAGACGTCCAGCAGCTTGGCTCCGCTTCTTGGGTTCCCTTCAACCAACGCACGTGGCGCCATCATTTTTTTAGGAATCAACCATTTCGGCGGGAGATACAAAATGTACATATGAAACACACGCAAGCACGCCTGGAACGACGGCGCCGCAGCGAACGTGCAAGGAGCCGTTGCAGACCAAGGAAGCTTTGCACTTCTCTTTCGTTCGACGCAATCAACCCACATTTCGCACCTCCAATGCAAGGACTTCATTGTACCCACGTCCTGCAGCACTAGTACCCCTCCACCCCCCATCCCCTCTTCCCAACATACCCCAGAACAGTTCGAAGCTTGCGCAGCTTCACTATGGCCCCTTGCGTAGTTGTAGAAAGATTGGAGGGCAAACAGCAGTTCAGCAGAGCTGAAGTAAGCGAGCACCCAGGAATCCAAGCCCGAAAATGATCAAGTTTACTGTTCACGAAGAAACAAGAGGTCAATGGAAAAAACGACCAAACCCTGAACAGCCCACACACAATCACGACAGCGCGGCGAACAGACAACATCCCGCTCATCTGCACTCGTGCGGGGCTGATCCACCCAGTTCATAGCCAACCCATGTTGCTGGCCACAGAGGCCATGCCTGAAACGAGGTTACATTTCTGCCAATTTCCCGCCTGTCGTGTGGTGCAAGTCAAAAAAAGGGCCGGAGGAAATCCACTCATTTGAGCTCAGCAAGAAAGAAACCTGCTTTAACTATGATGAAACGAAATCGAAAGAGGAGAAGGACAAAAAGAAAGGGAGCAAAAAGAATGTGCATTGAGGACAGAGCGTGCGATACAGGTCATGGTGGAAGCAAGGCAATATCAAAATGGCAGTGAGCGAGGATTACGCTTCATGCTGGGTTCACAAAGATCTCACTGTCACAACAAAACATATTCTAGCGCTGTTGACTGCAACGACTGCGTCGGGCGGAAAGGACGAATGTTCAGTGGGACTGACAGGTATCGAACAGGAATACTGGATGGGCACAGAGATCAGCAGATTAGGAGGTTACAGCTTCCGAGGCACAGTCACAGGAGGTGATGGATCTAACCAAAATGAGGCAGGTCATGTGAATCTGCAGGAATTTTTTAAAAGGCAGCAGAGAAAGGTGGGACGCAAAGATGAAGGACCCATTTCGAAGCGTCTAGAGCTAGTGGCGTTGAACTTGGCATTACACGGCACCCCTGTGACAAACCCCATGCTTTATTTGTGTGACAACAAAGCGCTGCTGAAAGTTGTGAAAAGATGGGTAGACGAAGGCGAAAAAGCGACGTTAACAGGAGTGCCAAACGCAGACATTTTACGGGACATAATCGTAGAGTTCCAAAAAAGAACAATAGCAGGAGCAGTGATGTTTCTGGTCCAAGTGAAAGCGCATCAAGGAGAACCTGCAAATGAAGAAGCCGACATCCAAACAGACAAGGCTATCTCAAGCAAAGATGTTCCTACGGAATGTCGTGACAGGATCTTTGGCAAAAACCTCACTGGCAAGAATATCAGTGAGTTATGAACATCGAAAGTCAACGTGGAACAGCGTGGTGCAGAAGACGATTAGACGAGGATCAGCAGAACAGGAGAAGCACCGCCAGGGATTGTGTGACAGGAGCTTGGAAACAAATCACGTGACAAAGAGGACAAGTTGATGTAAGGTATTACCCGAGTATGGTAACAGCTCTACGGCATGGTACATTGATGGATGAGGAGAGTTTCAAAAAGACTTGTATCAAGGAGAAGGGAAAAAGGAAAGGCACCCACCAGCCTTTCTACGGCACACGGGTAGCAGGTTTCATACTAAGATAAGATTCAGAAAGGTTTATATTGGGGAAGTATTTGAGTGATTAAAAAAAAAATCCATGAAAGCAGATGATTGCGGATGAAAAAAAATTATGGATGTCAATGATTGAGAATGAAATTTCATGGAAGCAGACGATTTTGGGATGAAAGGAGATGATTGGGCATGACAGTGGCCAGATACGCCAACAACCAATTTTAATCAAATATAAAAGATACAATCAATAAGGTGTCGGCTGTGCAGAAGAGCGCGAGAGGCCCGAGGTGAGAGCACTGACGGTCTGGCGGCTAAAACACACAGTCACATCAACAGTGCAGACTGCGAAGGGATGTCAACGATATTCACGGTTACCCACCACTCCATCTGGAGGCACCTGTACGACTGCAGGGGGACCTTCGTTTTTCATAATTGCAGGTAATGTCCACTGGGCTATAAACCTTTTGAAAACTGCAAAATAGAATCAGGTCTAATTCTAACTTGCAGTGTTCACTTGGACTGGTCTTTTAGCTTATTTAGCAACAGTGTCAAGGGTGGACCTGAACCCTCAAAAAAAATTAATCCGGAAGGATCTTGTCCCCATAGGTTGATTTCAATTTAATTTAATTCCAGTGGTACATTTCGCGAACTGGATGAAGTGTGTTCAGAAGTGCCAGAAGATAGCCGGGTGTTAAGAGTGCGCTGTTTATGGTTCCTGCTCTCTGATCGCCTCCACACCTGGCTCATCCCCTCTGGAACGACCCGGTCTAGACAATATCACGAGTCAACCATAGTCTGACGCAATCTACCCCCATACGATCGTTTTTGGTACTTTGTCTTGTCATTTTCTTCTAAAAGAGCGTGACAAAGCGGAAGTAAGCACTATTAGAGGTGGTACGGTGATATTATTTAGACTGTATCGTTCCTGAGATGATGAGCCTGAGCCAGGTTTCAAGGCGATTGGAGGTCAGGAACCATACACGGCGCACTGTTTCAAGATGGGCTCTGCTGTCAAATGGGTATTTTGTGCACTTTTTGACACTATGTCCTTAGTGCAACTTTTTCATTCCTTCGAATATCGAGAAATCCCTCCACACAATTCCTCGTGAAGATGTCCTCTGTATCGTAGTACAATTTTCAAGAGTTGATGACAACTTTTGTCTGCATCGATTTTTGAGCTTCCAAACAAGTACCCCTCATTTGGACCTCGTCACAGCACCAACGAAAAGCTGTTCAACGTATATGTTCCGCATCTCTCGATAAACAGTGACTCGAGGAATTTGCATTACAAATAACCGTTTTAAACGATCGAGAATTTTCGATAGCAACACAAAAATCAAATTCCATTCAAGAACTGGAAACACCTGGTTTACACCCGGAATCGAAGTCTGATCTGCTGACAGAAAAATTAGAATTTTATTGATTCGCATGGATACGAAAGAAAACAAATTTTACTTCGGAATATGGTTTTCAGCCTTATTCCGACCACTGCAAAACACGTTTTGTTGGTACACATCAAAATGTCACAGGGGCTGAACATCCATCAAGGATTGAAAATAAGATGTTTTATCTTGAAAATAAGATATTTTATCTGTTACACACAAACAGTCAAATTTGCATAGCTCAGGCGGCAGCGACGCCACCCGAAGAGAGTGAAGTCTTTTGTTCGAACCTGGGAATTGTGACAAAAATGCACGTGCTTTTTTTTTGAGATTGACTCGTTTTGAAAATTCCTCAACTTTCAAAACGCACGTGCGATCGTTTCGTAAAAATGAACTATATAGTATTATTCTGCTTATATCCAATTTCTGCTGTCAGACACCAGGGACTCCTGTGTCCCAAACGTATCGCAGTACTCACGAGTCCAACAGTGTAACATCCTCTTGTTTATTTAATATACACAGAATGCTTTGTATTCGATGCATGTTTCATCGGGCGATTTTACTACAGTGGAAATGAATGCAATTGAACGAACACTAAACAGCTCGTGTTCTGAAAGCCTTGCCCGCAAATGGGATTCATTAAAACTTAAAAGTATGTTTTCCAAACATTTCAGTTCAGGTTGAATTTTACCGGTACTAACCCTCAGTTTGCTGAAACATTTCGATATTACATTACCAAGGCACAAATCATCCAAAATCGAGGGTTCAGGTCCACCCTGGACTGTGATATAACCCCTTCCACCCAATTTTATTTATTCTCGATTCTGAAATGCTTTTTCCATGTTGAAACTCACAAAGTTTCCACCTCCATATGGGGGGGTTCTCACATTTTACTACACAAGCCATGATATGAACAGGTTCATTCTGCAAATTCATCGTGCACGGCCCCTGAACGGGTTCGAAAACGATCTAAATTTGGCTGAAAATAGAATAAAATACGTTTTGCTAACAACCTGAGATGGAACTTAAATCTTTTTCTCAGCGAGCCGGGCTCGGCCCGGTTCGCAAAAGTCACCGTTAAATGGCTTTGCGGAATGAAATTCCTCAGGCATAAGGAAAAAGCATATCAGAATCGGGAATAAATAACATTGGGTGGACAGGGTAATGTCGGACCTACCAGTGGGCCAAAACAGGCTACAATGTTTGTTGGCTAGCCTGTATCTTCGGGATAACCTGCTTCAACAAATCAGTCTCCCTAACTACCAAAAAATGCGTGCCCAATTGTAATGGTGCCCATCCACGAGGGGTACCTAAGGCATCATAGACCCAGGCTGTCACTGGTGGCGTCCATCCAACTTGAAGTAGCGCCAGCAAGATTGCGTTGCGTTGCCAAGTTGTATATTTGGCCTGAGGGTGAGGAAGACTAAAAACAAGGCCTCCAGTTGCCCTGGGATCTTCTCCAGAACTGTGTGCGTTTGAGTTTGCATGTGTGTGTATGTGTGTGTATGTGCGTGTGTATGTGTGAGTCTATGTATATGTGTATGTGTTCAAACGTGTGTGTGTGTTCGTGTGTATGTGTGTATGTATGTGCGTGTGAATGCGTGTGTGTGTATGTGTGTGTGCGGGCGCGTACATATCAACGCGTCGTTCAAGCCTCGCTGCTCCGAAATCTTTTGTGGAGGTGCTTCTTGCAGGTGCTTCCCAGGCCGTGCGACAGCACAGTGCGCTGATTTCGAGAGCACACCCTGCGCCCTTCACCATGACTGTGCCACTTTTGAAGTTGCCCCACTTGTCCTGCTCCCCCAACTGCATGCCAGACGACATTCAGAATGCCACCTTGAAGAGAGAGAGAAAAGTTTATTACAAGGCAACCACCAATACGTGGAAAAGATGATTATGATAGTGAAAACTCCTGGATCTCAGATGGGCTCCCCAGCAGTAGTAGAAGAAGGAGGAGAGACGGGGGAGGGGGAAGGGGTGGGAAGGGGGAGAGTGGAGAGAGAAGGTGAGTGCGAGCGAGATTGACGTTGGCGTCGACGACGCAGAAAGCGAGTTCAAGGTCAAGAGACAGCGTGGCCATGAATGGAGCGCAGAAGCTTTCTCCAAGCGTGTCATCGAAATTACCATCGTCGGCATCGTCGTCATTGTCAACGTCAGTGATTGCAGCGCTCGCGCATGTATCAGCATGCCAGTCTGCAACGACGACATTCTCGCGTGCATCTGTCTCCTCGTTGTCAACATCAAAGCAAGAGGTGGGATGATGAGCCAGGGGACTCGAAGAGGCGCTGCGATATGATGCTTGGCTTTGTGTTGGTAGGTAGAGACCGTGACCCGGCGACAGAGGGATAGAAGCACTGGAGTCATCGTTGTCAACATCAAAGCAAGAGGCGGGATGACGAGCCAGGGGACTCGAAGAGGCGCTGCGATACAATGCTTGGCTTTGCGTCAGCAGGTAGAGACCGCGACCCGACGACAGAGGGATAGAAGCACTGAGAGTCAACAGAACTGAGAATGTGCTAGTAGCCCTGCCAGGGGACAGCGAAGGATTGCCACCCCCCACCTGACTGCACCTGTATCAAGGCCTGATAATGTCACTTGATAATGTCACTACAGACAAGATCGCTGGCAACAGACGAACCTGCACGAGGGGCTCCATGTTGACGAGGATGAGAGATTTCAACAGCGCTGCTGACGAGACAATCAGCCGCGGATCGAGGGCAAACAGAAGTGGCACTTATGGGGTGAGCGGTGCCATGTACTCACAAATGAGTGTGGGGGCGCGCGGCCTCAGAGGTCTTTAGGCTGAAGCGAACGCAAAGGCAAATCGAAAAACATTCCTATTACTGCTGAATGTGCTGGCACGACTCCACTTGAAACGCCCACTCCCAATGTCATCTTTATCCCCAACGAGATTGAAATACTTAACCGTCTACATGTCAGCCATCAACCTCAGGAGACTTCGAAATTCAGGGTGAATCTTGCCAGCGACAGATAGGATCGCAGGTTCGAAAGTGATGTGCTGGACAGCGTAATCATGTCCGCATCTTCTGATCTTGCTGCGAGCCCAAACATTAAGGTAATCACCGAGTTGAAGCTTACCATTGAGGCCATGCTGTGTGCTGCTGCTGATCTTATCACAGACGAGAGATATATCCTATACCAGATCATCGTATCCTAGAATACAGAACTCCATGGCCTCTACATCTCTTGTTTGTTCTTATGAGATGCAATAGTGGTGACCTTTAAGTTACTGTTGACACGTACTCGCAAACCGCTGTTGCGATCCAGTCGCGCTGACACATTCATGACGTGATCATGAACTGCAATGGCCCCAGTGTGCTGCTTAAAAGTCAGCACGTGAACAAGGGGTACCATTATTTTTGTACAGACATACATTGGTTGGTTGGTTGGGGGCTTTGTTTTTTGTTGGGAGGGCGAACGGGGGCGAGCCCACATCCTCACAGCCACACTGGACTGGCCTCGTCAGGTCAAGTGCAGGGGGAAAGGACAGTGAATCGGGCCAGCACCCGTTTCAGAGTATGTGTAGTTGAGACTGCGGGCTCAACATGTATGTATTCAATACTTTCAATCGTGAATTTGTGTGCGTTTTTTCATTTGTATTGTGATATGATTTTATTTGGGGGAAGTTTCCGTTTACTCTGGGCGCGAAGGTGTTTATGTTGCGCGAGAAGTTTTCACGGGTACCCCGCCTGAGCATCTGGCGCAGATGTAGTGTGAGCAAATGTCCGGGGCACTAGGGAGAACACGTCTTATGGGGGGTCACGGACTTCTATGGATGCATATTGTAAGGGAAACCTTTCTGTAAAACGATGACAAATTTCTGGGAGGATTAAGATAACAGGTTTCCAAAGTAAAGAACAGTTTTACCCTTCGAGACGTTTGTCCATGCACCAAACCCCCTGCCTGCAAACAACCCTCCACTGCCCTTGCGTCGTCTCATTACATCCTAGAAGGACACAAAGTAAACAAAGGGGAAAAATGTAAGTACCGCAGACCGTTGAATTATCAGATAATCAAAAAGTTTATTATTAAATTTACGTACCCCAGGATTTTATACATGCGATTTTATTTTTGATATGAGTATCTATATTAAAGTCCACAACCGCAGTCGTGTGGGTTCTTGTCATTCTTGGGATACTTGGAAGTCAGCGCTATCTCTAGATCCTCGGAGAGACTCTTGACATGATCTCTTTCATGCGGGTACATTACGATACTTGAGACAATAGTAGGGGTCATCGTCAAATTGGCGTGGTTTTGGGAAATGTGTTTGTACAAATACTGTTTCTGAAACACCTCTTTACACACGTGTCAGAACCACATGATTGGTTCAGGTTAGTACATTGGTGGAAATGCGTGTGTACGCGTGAACACAAGTGGTAGCAGGAACATATGCACACCTTGCATGTCACAGCATTGAAGTTCAGTTCAGTTCGCAAGCTCAAGAGTGTCTGCCGTGAGTGACACTGCAAAATGTGCCTCACGGGCAACTCGTTCAAAAGTTTCCAAAGATACTTCGGATCCCAACCTTCGATCATACAACAAGTCTCTGGGCTGGGATTTATCCGCTCTGTTTGCTCCCTCCTTGCTTATGTGGTGTTTGTTGGATCGAGGTTGTTTGAGTACTTTAACATTTTGGAATTCCACGGTTGAAAATTTTTGCCGCAAGTTTTTTGATTTTGAAGCCAAACCCTTTTTTTTCTCTGAAAAAACACGATTTTCTGTTGGTTGGTTGGTGGGATGGTTGGATGTGTACAACTTTCATATATGTCGATCGCGGAAGCTCTGTACAAGAGAAATATTCGTTTGTACGAGAGTTAAGTAATAGTATAATTTGAATATATGTGACCGCTATGGTCGTATAGGGGCCGTGACGATTTTTGGCCTTCGATTTTGATTTCGTTACTCCCAGGTAGGACCTACTTTGTGTACCTACCTTGGGTTCCTACCCTGACGTTGTACTTAGCCTGGAGGGTTCAGGTCCACCCTTAAAAGAATGGAGAAATCGAAGTGTGGCGTGTAGTAAACTATGAATATTATTTTCCACAAAAATAAAGTGAATTTAATTTGATCAGGGAAGCTCTGTAATTGTAAAATATTCATTTGTATGAAATCAGCGGTCACATATATTCAAAAATCTATACATCCTGCGCAGTATGGTCATTGCAGTGATTGATGAGGTTAGGAATGTAGATGCGTCAGCTGACATCAGCGACTCAATTGAAGATGTCAACGGTGGGGAAAACAACCGTACTATAGGCCGGCCAAAGATTAATTAATTAATTAATTAATTCATGAATTGATTAATTCATTAATGAATTAAAAGATGAAGATTCTGAGTTGTGATTTGTGAAAAATAAATTACGTACTATATCAATAGGACAGAGTACCCATTAGGACTTGGTCAAAAGTTGTGACCTGCGGCGCATTTTGTTTGATAAGTCTTGCCTGCGGCGCATTTGTTTCATAAAAAATCTGGCCTGCAGCACATTTCTTTCACACTTTTGTTCCAATCAAATGCATCCCGGGTCTTCTTAACCCGGGATGCATTTGATTGGAACATTCTTGTTCTGTCTACCAATTCATTGGTGGTGAAAAGATTCCAACTCCAAAACTGAGTGATCATAAGAAAAAAAACGGCGGGAAAATTGTGGATATGTGATCCTGTTTCGGAGCATCCAACTCCGGAGCTCGCAACATGGGTCGGCTATGAACTTGGTGGATTGGCTTCGCACCAGTGCAGATGAGCGGGTGTTGTCTGGGCGTCGCGCTGTCGTGATTTGCGTGATGGGCTGCTTGCGGGGGTTGGTTGTTCTTCATTGACCCTTTGTTTCTCCTGAACAGTCACTTTGATCATTCTCGGGCTTGGATTTCTGCGTGCTCGCGTACTGCGGCTCTGCTGCACCTGTGGAGGGGTATTGGTGCTGCAGGACGTGGGTACAATGGAGTCCTTACATTGGAGGTGTGAAATGTGGTTTGATTGCGTCGAACGAAAGAGAAGTGCAAAGTTTCCTTGGTCTGAAATGGCTCCTTGCACGTTCGCTGCTGCGCTGTCGTTCCAGGCGTGCTTGCGTGTGTTTGTATATACATTTTGTATGTGTGTGTGTATATATGTGTATGTGTGTATGTGTGCGGACATGTATACATGTATATATATGCATGTGTGTGTGTATTTGTACATCTATGCGTTTATACACGTGTGTATGTGTTTGTGTATGCATGTTTGTGCCTAGATTGTGGGTCTTGGTATCAGTTCTTCAGCGTGTGGACAGTGTCATGCATGCGCATGTGTTTTCGTGTGCATATGTATGCGTATGCATATGTGTGTAGGTATATATGTATGTGCATTTTGTTTGCAGTGAGTGTTACATGCACTTTACAGGTGTTTTGGGCACTAGTGCATGGGCAGGTGTGTATGTTACATAGGTGTGTTTTTACACCAACGTACACATCTGCAAACACACTCGCTGCAGGTTGTGCACATATGTGTACATGTATATATCTGTGTATTTGCATGCATATGCATATGGATGCGTATGTGCGTCTATGATATTGCTTGATGCGTTGAGGCATTGTTGCTAGGATTTTCTCTCTGTGCATACGTGTGCATATGCATGCGTATGTATATGTGTGTGCATGTGTGTGT
>Ga0209390_10011562_pt1 | contig 10124 bp, 8 predicted proteins | sample BON01_FD_187212 | JGI IMG/M metagenome (GOLD analysis project Ga0209390, IMG submission 187212) | Freshwater microbial communities from Lake Bonney liftoff mats and glacier meltwater in Antarctica - BON-01 (SPAdes) (version 2) | ecosystem: Environmental > Aquatic > Freshwater > Ice > Glacier... | reverse complement strand
GATCATGCAGTGCTCGAGTTGAATGAATTATATCTTGCCACATTTCGGTGGATTGATAATCATTTCGGACAAATTCACAAAAAATGGTGTTGATTCACATGTAAAAAAAGGTGAAACCCTGTGTCGATACACTTGTGGAATTGATGAAAAAGGAATATGTCAATATTGGGATGATGTATGCAAATTCCCAACAAAAGTCGACAATAATGAGGGGATGGTCGCAAACCAAAATGTGGTACCAACTCTATAGAATTAATGTATCTGTAGGACCCTGGGGTCCTAGAAAAATGTTCCTTTCATCAAAAATGATGAATTACCAACCCCAACATTTCCAGAAACGAGAAATAGTTGAGATTCAAAAAATCAAATATAAATACTAATCTGAAAAAAAACCTTGAGCCATTCAATCAAATAAAAAAATGCTCCAATAAAAGGATACCTGTTATAGTTGAACGGAGTTGAACACCAATAACAGCAAAATCGGCCTGTGAGGTCGTAATTTACTTGGCGTGCAGTTCAAATATCTTTTTCCTCTCTTTCTTGGCCTTTCAGCGACCATCCCCTCACAACAATCGAATCAATTCGAAAGTCACAAAAATAGAAAACTCTGTCAAATGCTTGGTCAATAGAATTGATTTGAATGTTTCCAACCTGCGGAAAATTGATGGAACTTACAACCAACTCTCGAAAACATTTCTGGGACTCGAAAGAACAGAAAAAATGAAATTACTATGATTTCTTGGACAATGTGAATCATTCGAAATTGCCAGAATTGAGAAATTGATGAAAACCCCAAACAACAGACATCACAAATTGTGTCAATTGAAATGTCGGAAAAATCGAACCCATAGTCGAGGTATGGGACAAATTGGATGAATTGGAGGTTTGTGTAATGTGGAGGATTGATGGACAATCCATCGAAAAATCAACAGAAGTTGTGACAATTTAAAAGTCAAACAAATTCGAACCCAGGGTTCAAGGACAAAAAACGCACACATTGACACAACGCCACTCACTACGTGAATCTAGATAAGAAAAAACAGAGAGTTCCAAACGCAATTACTACATTGTTTCTCCAAGAGTGATAATAAAAGCAATGATCATCATCGAAGTATGGGTCAGATTGATTGAATTGGCAATTTTCACAATTCGGAGAAATGATGGATTTCCCCAACAAAGGTCACAGAACAAGGTGACAATGGAAATTTGACCAAAAACGTCAAACAAGTCGAAAACTCTATCACCCTATTTGTCAAAATGGTGGATTGTGAAATTGCAGCCCTACACGATCACGACAAACCTAAGATATTGTTGGCATCACACGTGGGCGCACCAAGCGTGCTGTCACACGTCCTCGCTACCCTGTTTTTCTGAGAGTGCAGTGATGACCAGCCACAGAGTAGTGTCGCCGAGGACACGAAGTGGCGAACCCTTGCCTAAACGCTCATGCAGCCCGGACGCAAAAGTGGCAATCTTGCCCTGCCGAGTGCGCCAGTACCGCAAGACGGACCAACTCTACCCTCCCTAGCCGGCCCGGTAGCGCACCAAGACATCGGGAAGCAGCCGATTGCACTGAGGTGGCGGATTCCGTAGATGCCAGAACTTGCCCCTAAAAGACAGATGACATCTATTTTCGACTCTACTCCCCCGGGCCTGACCCCCACTACTCACTTGGGCCTGTCCCGGTATACGAAGCCGAGAGTGTTACGCAGCGCTTAGCACACTGCTGACTGGTGAAAACTAAACTCGCCTTTTTCCTGCTCTCTCTCCGTATTCCTTTTTTATTTTTCTTGAGCCGGCTCAATCCGAATAATGAAGGGGCTCTGCAGCTGCTGTGCGCCACTCGAAGTTCGGAATTTCAGTCGGAGCATTTTCACACTGTATGTGGTTTTTGTTGGTTTCCACAGGGTGGTTTAATCCTCGTTTCCAGGTCCTTGCACTGTTCTGGATTTCGCCCCATTCCACCACAACAAACACGTTTTTTGAAAAATCGGCGGTTCGCTGCATAGAAAAGAATGTGTTGATCCAACCTGCGGGGTCTCCTGGGGGTGTTTTGGGGGTGTTTTGGCCCGTTTTTGCGTGAAAAAATGCCCAGAAGACGCCCCGAAAATGGCCTTGAAAAAATTGAGATCGGTGAAAATCGGGGGAAAAAGCGAACAAAAATATGAAATTGGGAAATTCGATCAAAATCACTTATGCATCGAGACAGAACACGGGGACCCCAGGGAGTGTTTTGGGAGTGTTTTGGCCTGGCGCCATTTTGGCGCCAAAAAAAAGAACCAGGAAAAAGGCTTTCCTCAAGAGCAGTCGTGGAGTGTGTATTCAATTACTGTTTTGACCCGCTTGATGACGAGTCACCTCAAGATAAGACGTCCCGTGAGGACGAGGAACAGGATCAGGCAGAATTGGAAGAGGAGATCTGGATCGAGAAGATACATGATGCAACCCTTCGATCTTAATTTCTCTGATGAGATGTGCTGATATACCTGGAAAAGTGGTGCTTTTTCGAGATTGGTGCCGCATTTTACAGACACGCGCACATCTTGAGATGAAAGTGATTAGTTATAAGCGAGTGCGTATGGGTGTATGGTGTGGGGAGTGCGAGAGAGTCGTGTCGTATTCGGCTATATATACACACACATATATGTACATATACGTATATATGTATATACATATACACACATGACGCATATATAAATATATACATACATATGTATTATACATATACATATACATATATACATATATATATATACGGTGCCTCCTAGTCCTTGTTGTCAATGGCTGCCTGTGTTGCCTCGTCAAGCTCCAGTTCCTCGCCCTCTTCTACCTCAGCTTCAGCCGGTACCGGAATATCCGTCTCGGCAACAATCGGTGCTGCAAGCGCAGGCGTAGGCTCAGGGGCAGGGGCAGGGGCAGGTGCTAGGACAGGGACAGGCTCTGCCATTGCAGCAACTACCACAGGTGCCGCCAGTGCCGCCGCAGCCTTAGCGGTAGTCTCTTGAGCCGCGGCAGCGGCAGCAGCAGCCCGTTCTCTTGCTATTACGACCTGCTTCTCGAGGCGATCTGCCTCGGCTTTAGCATGCTCGGCAGCTGCCAGCGCGAGTTTTTCCTGGCGCTGCGCCTCAGCAATCACAGCCTTTTCCTTGCGATCGGCCTCGACAATAGCAGCCTTTTCCTTGCGCTCCTCGTCAGCTTTGGCGCGCTCGGCAGCCACTTGCTCTCGGCGCTCTGCTTCTGCCTTGGCACGAACGGCTGCCTGTTCTTTGCGCTCCACTTCAGCCTTGAGAGCTGCCTCACGCCGTTCGCGAGCCTGTTGTAAACGCATATGTCAGTCTTGCTTGGCGAGGTGTGTCAAACTCGGCAGACAAAAATTAGTGTGTAAGGACATAATCGTTTCCACATTATATTTTATGTCCTGAGCTGTCTACAGTGCATTGATTTGTCGACGCCATGCATCACGCGGCAAGTCTTTTTTGGACAGACCTCGATCTCGCGGAGGATGCGGTCCTCATCGGCCTTTTTCAGCTTCTCCTGGCGCAACTTTTCTGCTTTCAAGTTTTTCTCCATCTGCCCAAGGTCTGCTTGCCGTCCCGCCTCAAACTGCATTGTATTGTGCTCAATGCTCGCCTTCCATTTGTACATGTCTCGCTCCTCCTTGGCCTGTATGTGCCCATCCAGCGCCTCGTCCAGCACCTTAAGCTCCGCACACATGCTCTCCATGTCGGCACGCACCGCTGCCACAAACTTGAGCGTGCCGTCAAGGGCGCCCAGCTCGCCTTGCAGTGAGCTCCAGTTGGCCTGGATCTCCGAACATCGGTCCGAAAACTTCTTCACGTTGGCATCCTCCGCCTGCACGGCACAGGCTTGTTACTTCTGCCCGCGCGACAAAATTCCCCTGCGGGCCATCGGGGCCGCGGCGGCGGAGGGCTTTAGCCCGACGTCGCCGCGCGCCCATTGGATCGGACCAGAGGGAGGTCCAGGAGGGGAGTGTGTTGAAACTATGTAGAGGGGAAATAGAGAGTTTTAATACACTCCCCTCTATTCCATATACTCCCCGCATGTTGGGGTGGGTAGACTTTCGGGGGAATTGTTGCATTTTTTCGATTACAACTTACCGAAACCTTCGACGCCAAGGCCGCAGAGTTCTCCGCTACTTCCCCCCACGTTCGTTCATATCTGAGCCCACCCACATGAACTGACACAGTCAAATGCGCGCAATCACAGGAGCAAGCCATTTCCAGATCGGACAAACGGCGGCGGCACACATTTTTTGTCACTGCGATCGCGCACAAGGCTCCTGCATTTGCGATTGTGCGCAGCACCGCAACGAATTTTGTTTGGGTAGTATGCGGGCAGCATGCGGACAGTATGTGGGCAGCACCTTTCGACAAGATAGTAGCCTGGGTGTGTCTTTTCCGGCGCGATTGTTGGCACAGCTGCTGACTGGCCCTTTGAAGAGAATGATGACTCAGCTTGCTTGATGAAGTCTACTGATTTTGAGTAGAAATTCTTGAATCCTGACAGCATTTTGAGCGTGCTGGCGGCCAGCGACTCTCTCTCCGACCCTCTTTTGACAGAAGAGGGCTCTATCCACGCCTCACAAAGCACCCTCTCTACAATTGCTTCTCTACTAGACTCTAGTCTCCGCGCCGCTTTCTATTCTCATCGGAATGTGTTCTCCTGGTGTTCTCTTGTTATTAGCTCGAATGGCAAATCTGCGAACGGTGGGGGCGCTCGCGCTGTTGCTGACGCTATGTTGCCGCAGCCACGCGCGCTCGCCGGTGTTTGACGATGATGAGGAGGAAAGCTCCAGCCGTAGCGACCAGCATGTCACGACTGTGCCGCTCGAGCACTCGTTCGGGGTAAGTTCTGCTAGCATGTACTCGGTGTAAGCTCAAATACACACACACAAGCACACATACAAGCACACACACATGCACGCAAACATAAAAAATCACACACGCACACACACACAAGTATGTGCACAAGGCCGCACACGTACACACACGTACCCAATCGCGCCTCGCTCTGTCCCTTGCTGCGGTTCGGCTCAGCTGCGGCTACGTCAATGGGTAGCTGTCAGGGACAGGGGGCTCCGGGGCAGACGCAGACATGCCGCCTCATACTGTGGGAACGGCCGAGGATTTGTGTGTCGGACTCTTGAGGGGTCAGCACCTCCCCCCTTGACCAGGGCAGCGGACTGCACATGATGTCGCGACACTGTTCGTCATCATCGGGGTGGGGCACAAACTTGCGAGACCGAAGGCCTGCATCACGCGGTGCAAAACCATCGGAAAATGTCTGCGTAGTCGTTTGTCGATTGCAGGATCCAGCCCCGCAGGGAGAGAAGGGGGGGGTATTGTTTGAAAGGGTAAAAGGTTTACTGAAGAGAAAGAGTCGTCGCAAAGGGGTCTGGTAATTTCGGCGTAGGCACCTCCCTTATGTATGGTCTCTTATATCCTGTCGCTTTCCTGTGCCAGGGGGGTGATTTCAAAGCAAGGGGCAGCCTGACGTACACTGGGCCCAAGCTAGTGACGAGCAAATCAAAGAGACTCGTCAGTGTGCAGATTGAGCAGACCATGTTCAGCAGCGACGACCTTTCCAAGCTGCAGAAACTGATCGATGAAGACCGTCCCTATCGCATTCGCATCCAGGTTTGTCGCCTCTCATCTCCTCCTCTGTGTCTCCTCGTCCTGTGCCCCGCGCGTCTATGTCCCTCCCAGCCTTTGTCCCCCCACCCGTGCGCTGCTTGCAAAAATGATGTGGTTGAATTCTAGAAGACGAGCAGTGTTGAGGCGGCAAACTGTAAGAGTGTGCAGCTTTGTATCGCCTTTTGCCAATTGCGCCTACCGTGCTGTCACCCGTGGGCAACTAACCTGGGGCGTGAGGTCATGTTCAGTCGGATGTAAACGATGCAAAGTCGCCCAAGGTGATGGCTTCAATCCCGGCATGCCTGCTTGCGGCGGCCAACTTTCACGAGATAGTACGCCTTCACGTGGATCAGTACGGACACATTCGCGGTATGTGGTATCAAACGATGGCCACCGAGTGCCCCACGACCAAGGCGCACGTGCCCTCACAACCTGTCCAGCTGGTATGTCACATCGCAACCATTCTTTTGTTCCGCACGCCCTGGCCCTGCTGGGCGCGCAGCAGTGAGGCGCGCAAGCTGCCTTACACCAGATGTAGAAATTAAGGACTTACTTGCGTGTGCAACATTCTGATGGCCAACTGTGACAGGTAACAAGCGTGAGCGTGGACATGGAGGGCAAGGGCGGCAAAGTGCTTACGGAGCCAGTTCCAGTTCAGTCCAAAACGGAGCGCGAGGCCGAGCAAAAGCAAAAGGAGCAGCAGGGTGGAGGAAGCTTTTTCCAAAAGTATTGGTACTATATCATTGGTGGTGTCCTCCTTGTTAGCCTCCTTTCTGGCGAGGAGCCAAAAAAATAAATTCAATTTGAACAATAGTTCGAGAGAAAAAAGAGTCTATAAGCACAAGAGGTTGCTTTGCTCACTTTTTCTTCAGTAGTCTTGGGCCACTCTGAGCAATGTAGTGGGCGGTAAAGGATTTTGGCGCGGAGACTGTCGTTAGGTCTGTCTTTTTCGTTGTTTTGCCGTTGTCCATTTCTTGCAGACATACCAGTGTCCACATGGTATTTTTTTTGGCTGGTACACTTGACTACTGGAGTACACAATCAAGTTTGCCTTTCAAACTTGAAAGGTGACGAAACTCGGAATTGTGGGATTGCACACTTGAAAGTTTCCTTGTACAAATTGATTACCAAGAGTCTTCAGCCCTCAACATACACAGGCACACAATTGTGGTACGTCCAGGAGTTCGTGCGAAAGGACCCTGACATTTCCGAGTCGCTCAACAACCTGAGGCCTAGTACGAAGTCATTTTTGGGAGTGGTATCCTGAATTTTTTCGAAAAGTTGTCGCTGAAATGGGTGTGGGAAGGCGTGGGCGGTGTCACCTGACAGTCCCCAATTCCCCCCAAAATATTCTTGCGGACGGGCCTCAGGGATGATGTGGGGTGAAATATGTGAAATGATTCATGTCACGCAGATGAATGCTAATGAACGAGTCATGTCACGTGCATGAATGAGTTTTGTTACACAATGGCATGTGTGTATGTATGTGATGATAATGAATCACCATTGGTGCCGCTCCCCTCCATGAATGTGTTGATACGTCATGGCATTTACGCAAATGAAGGAGTCACGTCTCACGTCCAAATGAGTCACGGTCATGTCACATGTGTGAATGAGCCATGTCACGCACCACCCAAGAATGCGTACCAAGAATGCGTAAATCGCACTCTTATCAGAACACCTAAACCCCCGGCTCCAGTCGACTCGGAAACAATTCGAAAAACTATTTTGTTGAGAATTTTATCTCTTTTCTCAGCGAGTGTGAAACACTCGGCAATCAGTCGACTTTAAGTGCCCAAACAAATATCTGTGTATGGATCGATTTTGGGTGGCATGTGGCGGTGTTGGGGTTCCCGCCGCACGCGCTAGTACACGCACGCTCAGCCAATCTTCTATTGGGGGGAATCAGGGACTGCCATGTGACAGCCACCTCCCGCGCCTTCCCGCACCCATTTCAGTGAGAGCTTTTCGAAAATTTATGGATACCACACCCAGAAATGATTTTTAGGGTGTGATACCCTACCCGGCTCCTTTTGGGTGTGGATAACCAACTTGAAACTCGCACACTGGTAGAAGCTGCTGTCCAATTTTCTGAGTGTGCTCTTTCAAGGAGGTGATTGCTCGTAACATTCGAGTCAACCAACGTCTGGTGACACCCGGGGAAAGCTTGTAACTTTCGGGTCAAGCAACGCCTGGTGGAACCCAGTTTCGGCCTGTTGGGCGGACACTGACTCGGATGTGCACTAGCGGGCCTACTGCTCTTTGTTTGTTTGGGGGTCCTGTCAGCCCACAGTAGAACTTGAACCCCCTTCTTTCACCATGACGGGCAATCATGATGTTTGTTTCTTTGGGGATTCTGCGGGCCTGCAGTAAAATTTGGAATCGCTGTCTTTCACTGGCAATGTTTGTCTGATATGTTTAGAAGTCATATACATGAACATCATGGACATCACCCGGGCCAACATGTATTTGGACAGCACCGACATCATCGACATGACCAACAGCCTGAGTCCAAAAAGAAAATATGTCCCTCAGGTTACAGTAGTCTCTGGTTTATAGAAACTTGAATTGTTTTTCTTTTGCTTTTTTTACAAAACAGTTGAGAGAAATAGTTTGAACCTTTCAGTTTGGGCTTTTAGTACCAGCAAAACAAAAAAAAAGATGATATTTCAGGTAGGTGAACCCCCGTGACGTAAGAGGTGTATATGAATGCCCTGGTGGGTGCTGTAGTACGGATGAATACTTTGATCTTCCTGTTTCCCAACTTTCTTTTTTTCAGTCCTTGTGTCGGAAAATCCGACTCGAGACTTAGTTGGTCTGAGAACTCAAAGAACTCGTGTTACTTGGTAAGGGTTCACACCAAGTTAAGAATTCGCCGGGCTGTGTGATCGAAAATTTTACGTCGGCAACCCCCTGTGAGCCCTCGCACATGTCCCAGAGAGAAGCAGAATCGTGTAATGTCTAGTAATTAGTTGTTGGTGAGTATGGATCACACGCTGATTAAAAACATGAGAGAGAGAGAGAGAGACTCGGAGAGAGAGATAGAGAGAGAGAGAGAGAAGGAGCGAGAGAAAGAACAAGAGAAACAGAGAGGTGATAGAAAGATAGAATCGGAGAGAAGGTGGGGGGGAGAAAGAGAGAAAGCGAAAGAGAGAAAAAAAGAGGACAGCACACAGACTTGGAGAGAAAGCGAGAGATAATACTGGTTTTGTGGGAGGAATTCAGCTCGAGGAATGATACAGGACAATCAGATGGACAGAAAGAAAGAAAGGAAAAATCCATACATGCATGCATACGTATATGCCTACATTTTCACAAATACGCACTCGCCCACACGCATACAGACATAGACACAGACACGACGAGTTTGACACACGAATGCGAGTCGCTTGTGACTGTGTGTCACGGTCGATGAGTGACATAGTTGTCCCTCATCCAAGGGCGTGAATACCTCACGCCCGCGTGCACACAGCCAACAGTATCGCAGACAATGAAAAAAAATCTCAAGCTTGGGTTAGGGAGACTCTGATTTCCCTTTCATCCTCGGGATACCCGCTATCGGAGTTTAAACTTTGCTCATCAAGAAAGAAAGAATTCTCTCAACTTCAGTGAATCTTTCTATGTTTCTCTCTTCGAGTCTCTGTCTCTCTCTCGCTCGGAGGAAACAGACGGCTCAGAAGACCACGAATGCCTCGCACCGCATGCACATAGCCAACACGAGGTGTGTCACAGTGAAAAGTGCAGCAGTGCTCAGGCTATATCATGGCAAACTAGAGTTTTGCACTCCATTCCACCTGTTTCACAGTCGTCATAGCTGTCATGTCTCTCTACTTTCCCCTCCTCGCAGTATATACATATATGGCACACACATGATCTGAGTTTGCACATACACGTCACACACATTTATGAGTACGGCGTCGCTTGCTGCAGAAGAGTCTCGCGTGCGCGCGTTTTCCTGGTCATCACACACACACACCAAAAAGGAAAACAAACCCTCCACACAAGACTGTCAAGACGTAGTGTAATGCACGCGCAATTTGAGGTGGCACAGGTCGGAACAGCAATGAAAATCGAGGGATAATATGAGATATCACGAGTAGTATAGTCTCTCTGTTAGATTCACATATACAAAGATACCTGACAATACTGAAATGGTTTGACAATCAAAGTCGACACAGTAGTTTTGAATTGTTACAATAATACATGTTGCCGTGCGCTTAAAAGTAACCCCCCCTTTGTGGAGCAGTTCCTGGGTCAAGGGCCTCCTTTCGCACATCCAAGTCGACAAAGCCCTTGTAATCAGCTGACGGCGCCGCGTACTGGAATGGCGCCTCGCCGAGGTTGTAGCGCACCTTGCCGTTGCCACAAGAGAAGACAACAAAGAGATCATTGCGCACAGCATCAGTATCGAGGGGTCAAACAACAGGGCACTGGGCATGGCAAAGTTGCCACTGACAGACACGTAAATCT
>Ga0209390_10011560_pt1 | contig 10126 bp, 7 predicted proteins | sample BON01_FD_187212 | JGI IMG/M metagenome (GOLD analysis project Ga0209390, IMG submission 187212) | Freshwater microbial communities from Lake Bonney liftoff mats and glacier meltwater in Antarctica - BON-01 (SPAdes) (version 2) | ecosystem: Environmental > Aquatic > Freshwater > Ice > Glacier... | reverse complement strand
AACCAACACTCCCACACACATTCACACATTCGCATGCGCGCTTTCGCTTTCTCTCTCACACTCTTACACACTCACGCTCACACAAACTCTCTCTAGCTCTCTCTCTCTCGATTTCGCTCTCTTCTACACTCTTGCAAATTAATTATTGCCACGGCCTTGCCTACTTCTCTTTCACTTCAAGAAAATACCATTGTCTGTTTATTTTTCAGATTTGCAGCTGCTGTTACAATTGCTACTATGCCACACGTCCTCGCTCCCCCGCCTACTCCTTGTCTGGTGCTTGCCAGCACTCCAACGTGTACATGTGTAAAGTGCTTGGTGCAACGACATAAAACGAAACAGGTCATGAAGAGGGGGCATGTCAATCGTATACATGTTCATGTAAATGATGCACGAGACTATATACGTTCTTAACTGTACACGTATTCATGTACATGTGTTGGTACACACAAAGACACAGGCATATACACAGACAGATATAGAGACAGGCTAGATGGCAACAACAGTGGATTTAGCTAGTCCGCCAATATATTGTCAGCGTTGCCATATCAGACGCGCGTCTGAGCAGCCGAGCCCTTCAAAGTCAGCACGCTTAGAGGGAGAGGATAAAGGGTGTCGCAAAGATCTGATGACGATGGATAGATAGAGATCAATAGATAAATAGATAAATTGGCAGATAGATAAATAGCATGCAGACATTGCACAGCTAGCAAACATCTTATAAGCACACAATCTTCTTGGCAGCTTTGTCGAGCGAGAACTTGGCCTTGAAGGCCTCGGACGAATAAAAGTCGCCAAATTGGTGGATGCCAATGCCCTTTGCTTTGTCCTCGAAGTACTTCTGCTCGATCTCGATGCGCTGCTCGAGATTTTTGAACATGGCGCGCGAGTACTGGTACTCGTCGCGCACTTGCGCCTGCAGCATGTAGAAGAGCAAATCGTTGTTGTCCTTCTGGAAGGTGAGGTAGCGATGGAATGACTTGCGCAGCGTGCGCTGCACGCCGTACTTTTGGCTCGAGATGAACGAGTCGAGCATGACGCGGATGGCAAGGTTGACGTCGTCGTCGCGCACCACGTCGCGCAAGTGCATACGTGCAAACGACTCGGACATGCGGATCATACTCTCAACATGGCGCACAGCAATGGGAATGCCACCGCCAGCCTCACTTTCGCGACGCAGCTCGGCATAAAGCTTCGTCACTTTGTCTTGATCAATGTTGCTGATGCGTGGCCGCACCACACGGCGTGCGTACACAATATACTTGCGCAGCAAGTCTTGTGAGATGGGTCCTTCGCCCTCCCCGTTGTTCTCCTCTTCTTCGTGCTGCTGCACCAGAGAGGGGTGGCTATTGGCGTGCGAGCGCACCACAAACTCGGCAAGTTGCGTGTCTGCAATGGGGTCTACCAAATCCTTGACCACACACAACACGTCGAAACGAGACAAGATAGGTTCTGTGAGCTCGACGTTTTCGTGAAAGTGCAGCGACGAGTTGTAGCGGCCAGACTTGGGGTTGGCAGCAGCAATCACAGCGCAGCGTGCCTGTAGCGTCGTCACAATTCCGGCCTTGGAAATCGAAATGCTCTGCTGCTCCATGGCTTCGTGGATCGAGGTACGATCCTGATCCGACATCTTATCGAACTCATCGATCAGACACACACCTGTGTCGGCCAGCACCAGTGCACCACCCTCAAGAGTCCATTCGCGCGTGATGGGATCCATGTGCACAGAGGCGGTGAGACCCACCGCACTTGCACCCTTGCCCGTGGCGAAGACGGCGCGCGGCATGCTCTTCTCGACATACTTGAGGAACTGCGACTTCGCCGTGCCAGGGTCCCCCAGGAGTAGCACATTAATGTCACCGCGGATTCGATGCTTGCCGCCAACGTCCTTGGGGTTGCCGCCGAACATGGAAAGCGCGAGGGCGGTCTTGATGTCGTCATGCCCGAAGATAGAGGGAGCAATCGAAGCTGTGATTTTCTGCACAACCTGCGGGTCCTTGGCAAGCTCGCGGATCTCCTTCTCGTCTTCATCCGTGAGGCGGAAGGGCGAGTAAATATCGTCCTTCTTTGACACGTGATTGGCATCGATGAGTGTGGCAAAAACAGGGAAGCCGTTCTTCGTGTTAAGCGACGCATCGAAGTTGTTTTTGTAAACACCGGTCACCTCGACCTGCTCGCCCGGGCGCGCGCAATCAATCAAATCACCAAGCAGCACCACGTCCTTGTAGCGCGGCAGGCGCCCAGGCGGCACAGTGCCCGGCGTCTCCTGCAACGTGAGCTTCTGGTAGTTGCGGTAGATAGTGCGCTCCTGGTTCACAATCAGAGGCCCTTTGCTTTGGCATTCCGGGCATGAGCCCGGCTTAACATCCGCTGACGCATTCTGCTGGTAGTAGGGCCCTGCGTGGTGACCGCACTTTTGGCATTCGAAAACAACCATCTTGAGCTGCGGGTAGATGCCGGTGCGACGCGTGACTACTCCGCTCACCTTGATGAGAGCATTGAGGTGCACTTGGCGGATGTCACGCAGCTTGTCTGTGATGGGTAGCTCCACAATGCGCACAAAGATCTCGTTGTGAATCTCGTCGTAAGCGGGGTAAAGCTGCCTGACCACGTCCATGGCAGTCTCGTTGAGCTTCTCAAGCATGAGCTCGGGCACATCAGCCACCCACATGCCGAAGATGGGCTGAGCAATCGACAAGTGCATGTACGACACCTCAAGACTCTGCTTGTTGTTGTCGCACATTTTCTTGATCTTCTCCTTGTACACGTTGTGGCCTTTGTCGTCATTATATGTAAGCAGAAACTGCGTGAAACGCCGACTCACCTCCCGCTGAGCCAATTCCGTTCTGGATAACAAGCACAACAAGAAATGGAAAAAGAGATGGTCGTCAGCGGCGCATACACCAGTGCCACTACCAAGCACCTTCCAAAAAGCATCCATGCAGCATCAGCGCTTCTAACCCTATATGCGCGCGCGAGCAATAGAGCGAGGGGGAAAAGAATGGACACACACGAACGAAAAAAACAGAAGGGCGACAGAAGAATCGAACACTTACTGGATGAAGGCGGTCAGCGATGTACCCTCTGGCAGATCTTCGATATTGACAGGTGGCTCGGCGCTCTCGAAGCCTGCGCCCTCCTCGCGCTCCCTCCTGCGGCGGCGCGAAGGCCTGTTGTCCTCGTCGTCATCGAAACCCCGCAGGGCACGGGGAACACGGGCCGATCGTCGGTCTCTGTCACGTTTATTGAGGTTCGACTCGGCAGCCGCACGCGTCGAGGGTGACATGGGCGAGTATTCCTCGCCGTCAAGATCCTCGCCATCGTAGCGATCGAGTTCAGGCACGGGCATGTAGTCGCGCGCCAGCTGAGCGTCGTCATTGAGGTCTTCGCCCTCGTCATCACTGTTCTCGACTGGTCCCTGGCTCGAAGGTGGCGCCTCGCTCGCCGGCGTGGCCTGCTCCGAACTGGCCTGCGCAGCGGGCGAGCTCGCAGCCGCGCCTGCAGCCCCACCGGCCGCCGCGGCGGGCGAGTTGGCGGCAGCATCAGAGTCGTCGTCCTGTGTCACCCTTCGCCTTGCTGCGCGTCGACCAGACATTGTGTTGGGGGTTGGTGCTGGTATGTATGTTCAGCGGTGTCGCGTGTCGTGCTCCCGTTCTCGGTTTCAATTTTGCTCCTTCCTCTTCGGGAAGAAGAGGAAACCCTTGAATTTTGAGAGGGTTCAAAAGAATTAAACCCTTCAATTTTGAGAGGGTTCAAAAAAAATTCATGAAATTATATTTTACAGCGACGTGGCGGCCGTAGAGTGAACGGTGCTGCGTCGATCAGGAAGTGAAGAAAAAAGGAGAAGTGTAAAGTTGGTTACAGGAGCGTTGCGTCTTTGCAAATTTCGCTGTTCTGGTACGGAGTCCCCCCATGCACCAGCTCGCCATCCCCGCGCGGTGTCCGCATGCACAGGCGCTTTATTATTGTTCTTCTCAGAGGACGTAATGGAAAATAAAAACATCGCACGCGGCACCAAGTCGATAGATGAGGGGCCAGGCGCGGAGCATCTGATTGCGATGTGGTGCCGTAGTGTGGAGTATGCAGATTCCTCCGATCGCGCGCTGATCGGAGGGGTGCTAAAGCAATAGCGGACGCCCGTGTCAAGACCGCAAATTGAGTGTCTGTACCGTCTTTTTTTGCAGGCAACGATGACGTCCGCACCGAATAAGGGCATTATTAAAGCTGTGATCTCATGCGATACCATTATCGTTATGGGCGCTCCGCAGGTATTTCATCAAAACGTGTGATGCTCTCTGTTTCGTTCAGCCTTTTCTGTCTCCTGATTGACCTTTGTCCGCGCATCTCTCCCAATCTAATTGTTTACTTGGTCTAGCAAGCCACCTTTTCCGCGAACGATTTGGCGCTTGCCAAGACAGGGGAGAAGCGTTTTCATGAATCTGCAGTGCATGGCCAAAAACTCGGTCACTGAGTGGCGACACCTATTAGTGAAAAGCGCCAGGAAATCAGGGTTGGAGACCTGGATCGTTTTGGGAATGAGATTTGCAAGCAGCTTGTGCCCAGATCGCCTGGAAATCGAAGAAGGGTTGTTTTGAATGCAGTATTCCAATCCGTTCTTCGTGGGCTTCGCTCGTTCACGATTACACCGCAGGGAGTAAAACCTGATCGATAGAGCTTGCAGAGAATGCCAGACAGTTTCGCGGCAGCACTTTTTGTGTATGTGTATGTGTGTGTTCAGGATTGTGAGGTGAGATGTGACGTATGGTATGACTCTTCTTGCCTTGTTGACAGGGAGGACCTCCGCCCGAGAAGCAAATCACTCTTGCTGGCATCCAAGGTCCGCGTCTGGGGCGTCGCGATGGGGGGCAAAAGGATGAGCCTTTTGCATGGGCAGCGCGTGAGTTTGTGCGCACAGCGTGTGTGGGCAAGCCATGCACTTTCGAGATTGAGGACGGCTCACAGCAACGTGTCTTTGGCCACATCAACATCGATGGAGAGAACCTTGCCAGCAAGATTGTGGCGGCTGGCTATGCCAAAGTGAAGGGCGGTGTTGCGAATGCAAGCAAGGGTGCTTACGTCGATGAGCTCCTTCAGGTCTGTAGTCACCACACGATTGCCCTGATTGCCTTGTTATACACAGAAACTTGCCTCATTTGAGATGAGGGGGCTTGTCTGTGATGTCCTGCCGCCCGACTGTAGCGATCTACTGCCCCCTCGTTCTACGTGCTGTGTCCTATATCTGACCGTGTATGATGGGCGAGTGCAGTGTGAGCAGCAGGCCATGGGTGCGGAGGTAGGCATGCACACGAAGAATGCCGCAACTCTGGCAGAATCCGTGCGCAACATCATTCCGCCGGGCGAGGGCGGCTACGATGCCAAGGATGTACTCGAGCTCTACAGGGGCCAAAAAGTGCCGATGGTGATTGAACAGTTCCGTGACGGCGCCACAGTGCGCGGCTTTCTGCAGCCTTCCTTCCATTGGGTCACGGTCTTCCTGTCGGGTGTATCGTGCCCGGGGTTCAAACGCGCCGAGGTACAAGGCGCGCCTGATACGGCGGACCCGTTTGCCATGGAAGCCAGATATTTTGTGGAGTCACGGCTGCTCAACCGCGACGTCGAAGTGCTGCTCGAGGGGGTGGACAAGTACAACAATTTTTACGGCACCATCCAGCACCTGGCAGGCAACATCAGCGAGGAGCTGCTCAAAGTGGGTCTGGGCAAGGTGATTGACTGGAGCGCCAAGTTCGCAAAGGACGCTGAGCAGCTCTACAAGGCTGAGCGTATTGCCAAGGAGAAGCGCCTGCGAATCTGGAAAGACTACACGGCACCGCAGCGCAGCGCGGCCTCCACCGGCAACTCGGCCGAGTTCGTGGGCAAAGTAGTCGAGATTATCTCGGGCGACTTTCTGGTGGTCAAGGACTTTGCAGTGCCGCCCGTCGAGCACCGCATTGCGCTCTCGAGCATGAAGGCGCCCAAGATTGGGCGCCGCGACGAGAAGGATGAGCCTTTTGCCTTTGAAGCGCGCGAATTTTTGCGCTCGCGCCTCATTGGCCGAAAGGTCAATGTCGGCATTGACTACATGAGGGCGCTGCCCAACTCGGCGACAGGCGAGACAGAGCGGATTTTTGCGTCGGTGCTGGAAGGAGGCGTCAACAACGTGGCGGTTGCGCTGGTGGCCAACGGGTTTGCCACCGTGATGAAGCACAGGCAGGACGACCAGGACCGTTCGCTCTACTACGACGATCTTATTCAGGCCGAGGCTGCGTCAGCGCGCGACAAAAAGGGCATGCACGGCGACCAAAAGCCGCCACCGCGCAACATCAATGATGTGTCGCCAGCGTCGGCAGTGGCGCAATCGAAACAGATGTTTGGCTTCATACAGCGCGCTGGTGTCCTCAAGGGAGTGGTACAGCATGTGATTAACGGTGCTCGTTATAAAGTGCTAATCCCCTCGCAGACGTGCATTGTTACTCTGGCGCTGGCGGGCATCCGCTGCCCGCAGACGGGGCGCAAGGACGGCGAACCTGGTGAGCCCTACGGTGAGGAGGCCTACAGTTTCGCTAGGGATAAGTGCTTACAGCACGACGTCGAGATCGAGATTCTTGCGCAAGACAGGGTGGGTGCCATGATTGGCCGCCTCAAGCTTCATAACAAGTGCATGGCGTCAACTCTGCTTGAAAACGGCTACGCCCGCATGACTGGACGCGATGTTAGCTCTGACATGGAGACTGCACAGGAGGTTGTACTGCCCTTCTCTTTCTCGTTAGCTCTCGCACTCTCTCTCTTGCCCTGTCACGAGATCTCACGCATTCTCTCACACACGCTCTCTTGTCTTCTTTGGCCTATATTGTTCTTTTGCCGAGTGTCCCTTTTCTGTCGTGATGTATTTTTTTGCTGTCCTCTTCTCTCTTTTTTCTCTATATGTCACCCACTCCCTCTCCTAGTTGCTCCTGTCGTCGGTTCCCTCCGCATTTCTACTGTGTGCTCGTTTTTGATTTGAGTCGTACTATCTCCTCGCAGCTCCTGCACTTGTAGCGCAGCGCCATGCATACGCATGTGAACCGGTGACCAGCATAAGAGCAAACAGCACACTCACTCGCTAACAGTACACTGACTCGTCTGTCTTTTGCCTGCCCCTCTGTTCGTCTCTCTCGTACTTTTCCCCTCGCTCTCTCGGCCGGGCAGTTGGCACAAAACAAGAGACTGCGCACGTGGGAGAAGTATGACCAAGAGCTCGAGGCAGCGCGCACGGCGGAGTCGGCAGCAGAACTTGTCGAAAACTCGGGGGGCTCGGAGCTAGGACACGTGACGATTACGGAAATGATCTCGCCCGTCGCCTTCTGGGTGCAGGTGCCGGGCTCTGAGAAGCAGATCGACCACATTACAGAGCGTCTGGCTGCCATGGTGGTAAACCCGGTGGCGGGGTTCACGGCAAAGATGGGCGAGATGTGCGTGGCCAAGTTTTCTGCGGATGACGCGTGGTATCGCGCTGCCGTTGAAGCGCGCAAAGGCGACAGGTGCACGGTACGCTTCATCGATTTTGGCAATTCAGAGGATGTTTTGACATGCGACATGCGTCCCGTCCCCTCCACCGTCCCCGGCCACTCGCAGATCCCGGCACAGGCGATCGAGTACAAGTTGGCCTTCATCAAGGTTGCGTGTGCTCCTTTGTTTGGCTGCCTGCGTTTGCCTCGTGGGTGCTGCCTCTTGTTTTTGCTGCTGCCGCCCGTCTGTGTACGCTTTCCATTATGGCAGTTGCTGCCGTGCAGAGGACGCGAGTTGAAAGGGAGGACAACTTGCAGGCGTAGCAACGTGAAAGCCACACCACAGCGCCTCTGCGCACTGCCGCCCTCTGTTTTCGCTGCTACTCGCAAGCCCAGACACGAATGGACCATAATTTTGTTTGAAATGACTGGTGGCAGGCGCCGAGTGACCCCGAATTGCTGCAAGAGGCCAACGAGTATATGCAAGACCTCCTGTCGCAAAGCCAAGGGCAGGTGGGAGCTCGTGTGGAGTTTAAGGAGCGCTCTGGTAAATGCCATGCCACTTTGATCGACCAGGTGTCAGGGGAGGATGTGGGTGCTATGCTGCTGCGTGCGGGTCTGGCAAAGCTCGAAAAGCGGCGCCAGGACCAGCCCGGTCTCAAGGAGCACCAAGCTGCCGCCAAACAGGCGCGAGCAGGTATCTGGGCTTATGGCGATGCAGTCGATTCTGATGAGGAGGACAATCGCATGGCTCAGGACGTCGCTGCTGCCAAGGCTAAACTCGCAGCTGGCAAGGGGCGCGGCTAGATCCTCTATCTGCATCCACTGTGCTCCACCAATTGGTTGTGCTCTGAGATTTCAAGTTGCTGAGCTGTCTTTATGCAGGCACCAGCTCCTCCTCTTGTTTCAACTGTGACTCTATAAACTTTGAAAATATTGTGTTCCAGAAATTTCATCAAAATGATCATTTTTTGGACAATGTTGCTCCCTCCAACCATACTGTGGCCCAGGAGCGTGTCCCTCTGTATCTTTCTCTGCGATACAGACACTTGATTATCCAAGACCTTGGCTGATGTTGCTAGCTGCAAACTAAAAAAGATAGCAATTTACTCAAGTTGCAGTTGCGACGAGCGATGATGTGTAATACTATCTGCTTGCTGACTTTGCACTTGGCACCCTCTCTCTTCCTCTTTCTTTCTCTTGTTCCTTCTTTCTTTCACCCTCCTTCACCCGTGTGCACTCTTTTTCTTTTTCCTTCTTTTTTGGGTTTCGAAGACCCAACGTAAAACCCAAGAAACTGTCCCGGACTGGAGGACAGTCAGATCCCCTGCGAGTGGGTAAAACAATTCACAATGTTGGTGGGCTGGCATGTATCCTCGGGCTTACCATTTCCCACAATCAATCTGTTTCACTTTTTCAGTCACACACACGCAAACACCACCACCAAGCACGCGGTCGGGTGAATCTGCGCACACCACACGCAAGCACCGCACACGAACCGATGCTCCTCACCAGGCCTCGTCTCTGCAGTCTTTAGGGTGTACGAATGGAGGAGGTGGCGGAAACTTTTCGAAAGTAAAGTGGTTAGTTGCAAATTGCATAGGAACACAGAAACGGTTATAATTCGGTTTTTTGTGTGTACAGGTGGGATTTTACAAACGTAGTAACTTTTCCCCAGGGCATATTTTACCGATAAATCCATATATGCATATTTGTCCATGTTCACGGGCTCTTGGAATATGCAAGAACATTGGGAATCGGACCTATTTTGGTTCGGTGACGGCCGAAATTATGGGGGTTTTCCGCCACTTTGCATTTTGTAGCCTCGGGAACAGACCTGCCAGCTTTTTTATTGTACCTGAGAATTGCATTTTTTGAGGCGCATCTTTTGAGCTCATTAAAAACCTGGCAACTTTGTTCCTCAAAAAGTTACAAGGTTTTCATGGAACCCTCAGGCTCCTATACCATTGTTACACCCTAGCAGTCTTAGTGCCGCGCGCCCGGGCCATATTTGTTTCCCAATCGTGTCTCTGCGCCCATACACTACATCGCACCTCTCGGCACACAGGTGGGGTTACGGTCCTCCTGGGCTTTCACCGTGACCGAGTAAGGTTTTCAGACCCATAGAAAGAAAGGATCCGAGAGGGGGGTAGCTGGATGAGACCCCTGCACGCTGGGTCGAAGCCCCGTGGTACTAGAGGTGCGATTCCGCTCTCGAGCTCTTTTCAAGGCGGAGATCCAAAGTGAGATTGTACTAGGCCCTGGTTACTTACTTGTATTACCTTGATTTGTGTACTGTTTCAAGTTCAAGTTGAAGGCGGATGGTACATTCTCTTTTGCCTCGTAGAAACACGATTGTGTCATCATTCTGAACTTTAAAATCGCATTAAGGGGGGTCCTAGTAGATGCCTGCGGCGTTGTAAAACATCGAACCAGGTTGTTTTGAAATAGTAATGTCGCTCCCTGCAACCATACTGTGGTCCAGGAGCGTGTCCCTCTGCATTTTTCTCTGCGACACAAAATTACTAGTTCAGCCGGCTGACTCGGAACCCAAATTTTTTCAAGTTTCCGAAGTTTCAAAATTTGAGTTCAGCCGGCTCAACTCAAATTTTTTTCCAAAATTCAAGATTGATTTGAGCCGG
>Ga0209390_10011559_pt1 | contig 10126 bp, 9 predicted proteins | sample BON01_FD_187212 | JGI IMG/M metagenome (GOLD analysis project Ga0209390, IMG submission 187212) | Freshwater microbial communities from Lake Bonney liftoff mats and glacier meltwater in Antarctica - BON-01 (SPAdes) (version 2) | ecosystem: Environmental > Aquatic > Freshwater > Ice > Glacier... | reverse complement strand
GGGGTGCGCGCGCAGGCACTGGTCCCTTTGCATGCGGGTAGAATGGGCAGTTACCAGCCGAAGTTAAGGCGGGCACCCCCGCGTCCGGAGCCCCTGAGGCCCGCTACAGCCCGTCCGCTCCAACCTTCTGGACGTTCGTCCAGGATTTTTGACCAAAAATAATATTTTCTGAAAACCAAAATAAGGAAGCTTACTAGCTGCTTAGACTCCTGGGCCACCCTGTAGGAGCCGGCTTTCGTTCGTTCTCACACTTTTTATTTTTAAGGCACCGAATTATGTGTTGGCCCGGACCCTTACCGAAAGGGTAGTATAACCGGGAACTAAACCAAACCCCGACCCACTGCCCACTGGCTCCAATTTTTTTCGTTTTAGCTTAAAAATCCCTCCAAGATCTTTCTGCGCCAAATCTCGAGGCCGAAAAATGCCCCCCTATAGTTCAGAGCTACCCTCTATGTTGTGATCTTGCACAGCTGCCTCTTCATATCTAGGAAGCTTGCCAGAACACTGCAGAGAGATTTCTCAGGAGATTTATGTCAAACTCTTGCAAAGAGAGTTTCGAATATGAGGACACCCGGGCCAATGACGACCCGCCAGTTCAAGACAACACTCCAAGCTCTCAGCGTGTGTCTACTGAGCGTACACAGTATCGCTGCAAAGTCCACCCGAAAGCTCCAGAGACGCGGGTGTCGAACGTTGCACGCCGGAGTTGCAGCCAACCACAAAAGAAATAAAAGGCAAAACAAGCGTGGGAGGTGTGTGTTTGTCCAGAGGAAATAGCCGCACAGCCGCACAGCACCCCGTTTGCGTGTTGCCTTTGCTGGCATGGGCGATGGGGGGGATGAGTGGAGAATCGCCGACGTGGTACTGGCAATTTTGCGCGCGGAAGCGCAGCCCATCCCGCTGGCCCGCCTGTCCACCCAGCTGCTCTTGCAGAGCGAGCTGGCAAGGGAGCACATCGGTACCAAGTATACCCGAGGCATGGAAGGGTTCAGGGGCTTCTTGGGGTGCTCGGCCCTCAAAGAGGCTGTCGAACTGGTGCATACCGACGCTGGCGTGCGAGCTCGCCTAAAAGCGTCAGACCACGCCGAGGCGAGGAAGAGGGGGGGGGAGGAGAGTGCCACGACGAGGGACACCAAGGAGAGGGACGCGCAGAGAGAGAGGATGCTTCGGGACGAGGAGGAGGAGGGGCGGAAGTGGAAGGCAGAGCGGAAAGTCGCAAAGATGCTCCGACGACAAGAGGAACAGGAGGCGAGATTGAAGATGGAACCAGCGAAAGACGAGGCGACATCGAAGAGAAGAGGCGCTCAGAATGAGGCGTGCGTGCAGCCAAATACTGAGGTGGAGGCGCACAGCCTTGTAGCTGCAGATGCGACGGGAAACCACAATGACCCGACCGTCTGCAATGCCGCCGCCCTCAGCACCGAGGCTCAAGAACAGCAAACGGAGGAGGACGAGAGAGTTACACTTCAAGAAGATGCGAGGTCCATCTGCTTTGCCGCTGATGCTGCAGCACAGCAGGCTGCTAAAGAGGAGGCGTGCGCACACGCACACGTTGCCGCTGAGCAGGAAGCAGATGCTGTGCGTCCTGCCGCTGAAGCTGCAGCGCAGAAGGCTGCTGAGGTGGAGGCGCGCGCACGTACACACATCGCTGCCGAGCAGGCAGCGGATGCCAAGGCAGAGGCAGCGCATATTGATGCCGTGGACAGGAAAAAAAGGCAGGATGCTGAGGCACAGCAGCGCGAGGTGCATTTAGTTGCTGGTGATGCAACGGCGGCGGTGGTTGCGGGGCGGGTGGGCATGGGGGATGTGGAGGGTGCACGTGCTGCATGTTCAAAGGCTGCTGATGAGTGGGCCGCTGCAGGCATGGGCAAAAAGACTTTGAAAAAGAAACTGAGCGCCCTTGATCTTGAGATTGATGCGGAGGGAGCCAAATTGCAAGCACCAGTAGCTTATGCACATGAGCCGCCTGATCCTGCACCAGCTCTGCCAGCTCCAGAGCTCACTCCAGCTGCTGCTACTACTGCTGCCCATGCAACAGATGGATCTGTGGTTGGGAGGAGGAGGGTGGTGGGAGAGAAAGGGCAGAATGAGGCAGAGACGGCAGGGGGGGAAAGGGGGCGGGTGAGGGAGGTGCTGAGATTTAAAGTTGGTGATGTAGTGCTGTGTAATTTAGTGGAAGATGCTCCAAAAAAGAAGGGGAAGGCAAAACGGGACAAGAATCCAATGTCAAGTGGATGGGTGCGTGCTGTGGTGGTGCAGCAGTCGTGAGTGTTTATGTATGCACGTGTGTGTATGTATGCACGTGTGTGTGTGTGTGTGTGCGCGCGCGCTTGCTCGCTCGCACGTGTGTGTGTGTGTGTGTGTGTAGTGTTCCAGAGGTAGCACGTTCTCTCTCTCACACACACAAATACACACACTCACAAATATACACACAAACACACACACACAAACACACATCTGTGCTCATGTGTGTGTGTGCACGCGTGCGTGAGTGTGTGCCTGGGTGCCTGGGTGCGTGCGTGTGTGTGTGTATGCGTACAAGCGAGCGTGCGGGCATGCGTGCGTGCGTGCGTGCGTGCGTGTGCGTGTGTGTGAAAATATTTTTTCTGTTGTTTACACACGTACACAGGCACGCACACACGCACACACACACACACACTATTCCCCCCTTCCCAACACACACACAGCCACACACTCTCACTCTTTCACACACACGCAAACTCCACTCGTTTTTTTATTATGTTGTGTGCACAAACACACTCCCATGCTCACTTACACGCGTTCTCTCTCTGTCTCTGTCTCTCTCGAACACACACACACACACACACACACACACACAAACACATGCATATGCACACACTTTGATATACATAAAATACTATAAAGCTGACTCTCCTGTCTTCTTGTCAGGTATTTTGAAAGGGGCATGGACACACCCATGCCGTATCAGTGTCAGCTAGAGGTGAATTTATCTTTCGTATTTGACATGTACAAGTATTCATATGAGAGTATGATATTTCATACAATGACATTTTAGGACCCACGCGTGCGCATCGACCCTGGAAAGTTTTGTCGATTAAGCCAAACGTGTTTATTTTGAATACGTTCCAAACCTGGAAACACGAGGGCTATCAGTTGAGTCTATAGCGAATCGAGAACTTTCTCGATTCCATGAATCTGACATGGAATCCATTTCCGCAGCGCACTTGGTCGCGCAGATTTTTTGCTGTGACATGGTTCATTTGCAGGCGTGGTCTTCATCCACTGATATATGTGTGTCTGTGTCTGTGTCTGTGTCTGTGTCTGTGTCTGTGTCTTTGTCTATGTCTGTGTCTGTGTCTGTGTCTGTGTCTGTGTCAATGTCTGTTTCTGTGTCAATGTCTGTCTCTATGTCTGTGTCTGTGTCTGTGTCTGTGTCTTTGTCAGTGTCACAGTCTGTGTCTGTGTCTGTGTCTGTGTCCATGTCTGTGTCTGTGTCTGAGTTGTGATCGGCCGATATATGTATGTATAGATACATCTGTGTTGGTGGGTGGGTAGTTTTGTGTGGGCGCGTGTTTGGGTATGTACACACACACACATAAAGATGTGTTCATGCGTCATGTGATCTGCACTCAGGCCTACTGTGCCAGGGACGTACAAATGTAAACGTCCTCACTCAAACCTTGCAAGGCATATGTATGGATATATAAATGCTCACGCAGACGTACAACTGCAGGGGTGCGGAAATTTCATCTGTGTGCCTGCTGATATGGATTCATGCATCACGAAACCTGGATTGCCCCCACGAGACCGACTCTTACAGTCGATTCAACAGCACTGCCAAGTATCTCATCTGCAATATATTGTGGATGAAAATGGTCTTGATGTGCGTGTGGGTGGGAGTGAGTTGTTGCTCAAGGCAGCGGGCGTATGCAATGCTCCAGTCTTACTGTGGCTGATATTCGGATGTGGAATCAATGCCAACGAATGCCGCGGCGCCAAGGGGCGCACTGTGCTGCATTATGCTGTGGCAGGTCAGTCCACTCTTTTTTGGTGCACATCATGATGAAATGTCAGACATCCTTGCAAGCCTCCTGAATGTTGTTTGTCCTGCAGGCACAAGCTCCGCTGCTCCCGCCTCTCGTGTTTTCAGAAGTTTGTTCCTCTGGGAATCGCAGAAAGACTCTGTGGGATACGCTACGGAAAACAGCGACCAAAAGCTTGATCTGAGACACCTGCTTTTGCAGAGCGATTCAGACGGGCAAACAATTCTTCACTTAGCCGCGATGGTGGGCAAAAAAGATCCGCTCCTACTCGTCACTCTGCTCGATTACAATAGGTTCGAGGGTTATTGGTACTTTAGTGGTATGGTGGACTACGAAGCACGTAAGAACTACTACCACGGACTACTCGGCGAAATATTCGGAAACGTAGAAATGGCAGTGAGTTGTCACATTATGATGAGTGTTGATAACAATGGCAGGACTGCGAGCGATATTTGTGGGCTTATGAAATATGATAATGGTGTCAATATACTTGATCAGTACCGATTCTCTTTGGCGTTAAACAGTTGGTCCGGTGAGGTTTCAAACAGAGCCGCAATTCCAACAGCAGCAGAATGTGTGGTCTTTTTCTCGCAGTTTGCTGAGATGAAGGTTCTCAAGACGCAAGCACACACGGGTTATTTTGGAGGTTGGTGTACATCGAGCATGTGGTGTGTTGTGCGTAATAGTCTACGTGAATGCTGCCTAGAGCCCCTTGTCTTTGTCTGCGACAGTCTGGGTTCTGAAATTCCTTACGCCATGATTGAAGAATATCTCTTGATTGATACGCTTCCCAAGTGCGAGAAAAATAAATGTATTGAGCGCATGAATCTACGAGAATTTGAGAAAGACATCTTGCAGATTTGGGACGGCGTTTGCACCTTCCTAAGTTTTCTCAAGACCACGGTCATCAAGCATGCATCCAAGCAAGTGCGTACTGCTGTTCACCGCAACACTTTTGCTACGGAGGAGGCACGCAAGCAAGATCGCAAAAGGGTGTTCGAGGATCGCAAATACAGTTCTGTGCGTTGGCAGTGGAAAATGATGCAGATTACCGACGACACCGAATCTGTCGTCCACGCCCTGCGGGAGGTGTATAATAATGTTGAACGCAATCATGAGAGGCGAGATCAGGAATGGAAAGGGATAGAAGCAGAGTGTGGGCATATGATAACAGACTTGGAGGAGTCAGACTTGTTCAAGAGTAGGGGACAAGACTTGTTTGCGAGGAAACGCGAGGTGCTGTCTTGGCTTTTGCAGGTGTGTATCCACGGACATACATAAGTATGTGTGTACATCTACGTTTTTATACATACATGTAGGGGTATATGTCAACGTACTCTCTCTTTCTGTTTTCTATTTGTTTATATATACGTACGTATATGTATCCAAACAAACATTCGCACACGTGCATGCATGCTGATCCACATTATGCTGCAAAAATATTTTGCTGATGTGTATATATATACACGTGCACGCGCGCACACACACACGCACACACACATGCACGCACACACACACACACGCAAACACACGCACACACACGCACATACATGCACACGCACGCACACACACGCACACACACGCACACACCCGACACACTCTCTCTCACACACGCACACACACAGACCAAAAATCTGGTGATCTCGCCAGACATTCTCGTGGTTCAAAAGCAGGCTGCCTTGCTATTGTGGATGTGTGACGAGAAAATTTACTTGCTCGACACGCCACTGTAAGATTATGTTCTGGTACATGAGTACATGCACACTCTCGACTGGCTCTCGAAAACTTCCACACCTCCCGCACCCGGCAAAAATAAATTGCAAGCAAAGTGGAAGAAGACTGATGCGGTGGCTTACGTGAGTGAGAATACTGAGCCTGACGTGGCGATGCGACAAAGCCCGGTTTCGGAAGAGTGTTCGGATCTCGGGCATGCGTTGGTATTTTTGAGCGCTGGTTACGGGGATTTCCGTATTCTGGAATATATCCTTTCGAAACGTGCGCTTGACAACGGTGTTATATCACCGCTGCGGATGCAAGCACAGTGTGCAATTACATATTGCGGACAGACTTTGCTGCACGTTGCTGCTCGCCGAGGATCGCCTGAGATTGTCAAGTGGTTGATATCGCGATGCGAAAAAGCCCTGGTGAATGTGTTCTTCGAAGACATGAATGCCGCGCACTTTGCGTTTCTCTCGGGATTTGAATACATTGGAAGATTTCTCCTGGACAAGGGGTGCGACCCCATAGATTTGCGCGGGAGAGATTATGTTTGGCATGCCAGAGAGTCAGGATTTGCAGACGTGATTGGCTATGCTGCAGAAGTCGAAAATGACAGGAGAATTCCACTCATTGAGGCTGACCTTGATCAGCTTCTGCAGCTGCTCCGAGATGGTTGTGCATGGGATTGTATCAAAAAAGTTGTTGAAACGACTGACACTTTCACTGCCTCTTACTGCCCGGTGACACTTGGGTTGAGGTATGTTGAATTCTGCAGTCTCATCGTGGCACATTCTCTCGAGGCAACAGTCTACTTCCACAAGTTGGTGTGCCCTCACCTTTATGACAGACACACTCGCAGAGATGGTTTCGTGATTTTCTGGGAACATGCAATCTATTCGAATGAACAAGATCTGTTTTTTGAAAACCTGGGTGTGAAAAAAGAAGATTTTATCTTGTACCAAGCACAGAGCCAAGGGAAGGAGGACATCGTCAGGTATTTTACAGATCTAGAAATGTCGGAACACAAGGACTGCGAATTCCGGACTCTGCATTTTCGTATCAAAGAGTTGTTGCTGGACGGGGTAGAAATCGTCGATCTGCAGCAACATGTTGCCAAACTCGTCGCGTTGAACATGCCGGACCACAAATGTTGGACCGACTCGATGATTGACCAAACGGGAGCTCCAACCAAGGCATCCCAGGATGAAAGGATTCATCAAGGGGGCACCTTGTTTGAGCATTGCTGCTTCAATGGGTTTCAGCATCTTGTCAAGTGGCTGCTGGACTTTGATGCCGTTAGTCAGAAAAGGCTGCACATGGGATTTGTTAAGGCTGTGCAATCTGGACGCACCTCGATTGTCAATTACTTGTTGAGTCGCTCTTCACCTGAGATACAGCTCGACACTTTGGCGGAAGCCCTGAAAGGCGCGCCATGGGCACAACAAGAGGGCTTGAAATTGGTCCAATTGTTATTCAAACTCTTAGTTGACAAAGGAGGTGATCTAAACGTGGGATCAGGACACAACAAATCAAACGTTCTCACGACAACGTTGCAGTATTACGTGGGAGCCTTGCTACCGTCATCCTGTTATCATTCCTCGACCAACTACACGGAATTGCCGGATGATTGTGAGGATGAAAAATGGAGCTGCTGGAACGTGATTTCGAAGGTGAAGATGCCGTTCAAATGTTTCGGTTCCTCCTCACACAACCATTAGTAGATCCCAATGCTGTCCAATGGAATGAGTATGACTTCTCTGGCTCCTTTGGCTCGTTGTGTACGTATCCCCTAAAGCGGGCGCGACTGGTCAGGGCCATAGAGATGCTCGTTGGGGCAGGAGCCAACGCTCGCGACATTTTCGAGATGTTTGTAAACACGAGACGTCATGTCGATTTGACTGTGTCATGTCTGAGGTTTTTTGGTCAAGACTGTAATCTGGACATTCAATCCGCCACTCAACCAAAAATCCGAGAAATATCCGAAGGCAGGCGCATGGGCTGTCAATGGAGTGAAAGGGACCACTGTCTCTTACTCCACCTCCAAGAAGTGCAGCGCAAACGGTGGGCATGGATCGATCAGATCGACGCTCACGTGAGCCTTGCACAAGTGCAGGAAAGTGCGCAAACCACTGACGATATTCAAGCACGGCTCACAGATCTCAAGAACCGCCACGGGAGAGAAGCCATTCACGTAGCGGCGGCCTTTAATCGTAAAGATGTGCTGCAATGCCTCGTGTGCGACGTGGGCATCGATCCAACGCGCCCCGACGAGCATGGCAAAAGCGCCCTGCAGTTGGCGCACGCCGCCGGTAGTCACGATGTGCAGCAATTCCTGCGCATTTTTGCAGCAGAGCGCGTGATTGCTCGCTTCGCACAGAAGGCCTTCCGCATGCGAAGGCACCGACGTGCATTTCGCCGCGTTGTTCATGCCGCCAACGTGATTCAAGGCACATACAAAGCGTGTGTGGTGTTCCGCGCGACACACTCTCTTGTTCGCGCGCGACTGGGAGAACGCCAACAATTTATGCACATGTGGGGGCCACTTGTTAAATCGCTCGCACATCGCCCGGGCACAACAGAGCATGGGGAAGCTACCTGCTGGGTATCGTTGAAAACCTCGCTCTTTGATTTTTCCAGGTCAGTGAGAGGAAATTGCCGAACAGCACACTGCACGCGCACAGGGACACACACAAGGAAACACGCGCAGACACACAAATGGACACAAAAACGAACACACAGATACACAGCGCACGCACGCGTGCGTACACACACACACGCACACACACATAAGCACACACACACGTTCCAACGCTCACAGCATGCCGTGACCACAGACTTTCCAGCGTGGCCTGTGCACGCGCAAGACACATTCTGTGTCTTGCGCGTGCACCCTAAATGTGTACACACAGGTTGTTTGAGGCGGAGGATGAGGAGGACGAGACATTGCGTTTAGTCATTGCGTCTGCTGTACAATCCGTCGCTACGGGCGCTACCATCCATCATGATGACGCGCTTGACCTTTGCCATGAGCCTCTCGATGAAGTCGCACCACGTGGTGGTGAGGAGGAGGAGGAGGAGGAAGGGGGGGGGGGGGGGGGGGGGGGGGGGGGGGGGGGGGGGGGGGGGGGGGAGGAAGAGGAGGGTCAGGGTGGTGCCGCTAGAATATCGACGTCGCTGGAGAGCATCAAACTCACAGCCGAGGCTCTGAAATGGTACAAACACGCGGATCCTCGACAGTCGCTGCTGTTCATTCGCAGGCTTGAGCAGCTTGCTGCGGGTGAGCGCAGCCGAATTCTCAACAAGCACCTGGTTGGCAGCAAGAATTTCTCCATCTTCGAAACATACCTTGACCAGGGGCGCACAGCGCTGCGAATTCTATGGACCGAGTGCCGCGAGTGCAGCGGCTTGTGCGGCATTTTGGTGTGGTATGTGTCAAAACACAAGCACGTCTCCAAATATATGGCACAAATCGATGAGGCCTCGATGCGTCTAAACCGCCAACCCAGCTCGGCCCGCTGCCTTTTCGAGGGCGATGGGGGCGACAGTCACGACGCCTTGTTGCTCGATGGCGATACCGTGCTCTTGGATCCCCTGCGCAACACGCCTCTCAAAATCCACGAGGCAGACATTCAGCAGTTGGCATCCAAGGAGTGTCTCGATAGTTTGCCGCTGCGTCTTACCAGTGCTGAGAGCGCCATTATTGAAAAGAGCGGGTCGGTTTTGGTGCTCGGGCGTTCTGGAACGGGCAAGACCATCGTCATCGCCAATAAGATGACCTACGACCGGCGCACGAGCGCCATTGCAGGGCGACAACTATTTGTGTGCCGAAGCGCCAGAGTGTGCGGGCTAGTCCAACGCTTGCAGCAATATGGGCAACGCCAAGGCGATGTTTGTGATGACACGGCGGCTGGTGCGTCTGATGCCGCGCGCACACCCGACTGTGCACAAGCCCCCATATTCATGCAGCTGGAGCATCTCATCAGCAGACATCTGTCATCTGCTCCGGGTTGTCCCCGACAGCCGCACCAAACATGCACTAGCACGCAGAATGACGTACCGGCGCTTTGCCGACGAATTTCTGAGCAACAGGATCCGCAGATCTCTCACATCCAAGCTTTTGCTGGATGCGCTGGTTGTGTGGACTCAAATCCAGTCGTTTATCAAAGGCTCTATCGAGGCGGTGATGCTCAAACGGCCGCTTTGCATCGACGAGTTTCTCGCGCTTGGCGAGGATCGAGTGCGCCTGAATGAGGCACAGCGCCGTGAAACCTTTATCGTTTTCCAGAGCTACAGCGCCTTTTGCAAAGAGCACTCATATTGGGATGACTGTGATCGTGTTCTCGAGTTGATTGGCCATCTCAAACACACCGTGGGCACCAGCA
>Ga0209390_10011556_pt1 | contig 10128 bp, 9 predicted proteins | sample BON01_FD_187212 | JGI IMG/M metagenome (GOLD analysis project Ga0209390, IMG submission 187212) | Freshwater microbial communities from Lake Bonney liftoff mats and glacier meltwater in Antarctica - BON-01 (SPAdes) (version 2) | ecosystem: Environmental > Aquatic > Freshwater > Ice > Glacier... | reverse complement strand
AATATTCGTCACCGGCAAATGGGGGCGGCTCTTTGGAGATCGTTACAAAGCGGTGATCGTGGAGGGAGAACTCCCGGCGTATTACGAAACATTGATGAACTACATCCATTTGAATCCGGGGCGGGCAGGAATGGTGAATGTGGAGAAAGGAGAGAGCATCCTGGATTACCCTTGGAGCAGCGTGGCAGGGGGGCTATGCCCTGCCGCCTGGGAAACGAGCGAAGTGGGCTCGCGGCGGAAATGGGAATGCGGGTGATGGGATTTGCCGATACCGCAGCGTGAAGGTGGGAATTGGTGAGCTATCTGGACCGTCGGATTTTGGAGGAGGGCAAGAGAAGCGGGGAGGTTACTCTGGCGGGGGAGGTGTAGGTTGCTGAAAGTGATAAATTGTGCGTGCTTTTTCTCCTGTTTTCGTAAGAAATTTGCTATCGACTGCTTGCTTCAAGTCCCGGCTGGCGGTGGCGGTGGAGATGGTTTTGAAGAGTTTGCGGTAGTGCTTTCGGGAGAATTCCTGACTGGCAAAATGTTCTTTTGCGCGCGCGAGTCGCTCGTTGGCGGTCAGAGGTTTTGGGGTAAAAGATGAGATTGTTCTATTGTCTGGCAACGTGTGATTAGATGGGGGAAAATTAGAAAAATGTTGATACGAGACACCAGACCCCAATGTCGGCAAGCCTTGGAAAAGTGGCTGCAGATTTGGGGCGGAAACTGGAATTCAAATTCGTTCCCATTCCGGGTTCTCCGAAGCGGGAGACAGGTGCGAAAAAGAAGAATCAGGCCATTGCCTGAAGTTCCCCAACGGAGGATCTTTTGATGCCACTGGATTCCGAAAATGTTGCACTGCGACACCTGATCCCGATCCCTAATTGATCTTTGGCCCTACCCAGTTGACCTTGGACGATGTCTATTTCAATTATCACAGACATTCCGGTCTGGGTTCGTCCCCTCGCAAAACTCCTCGTATCGATGGGCTGCAACGTTCGAATCGCGGAACGCCCCGAAGAAATCCTACGGGACGGGTTGATCGTCAACCGGGTATCCACCCTCCTCGCGGAAAAAGATAAGGCCCGGGCGAATCGGATAGCCGATTCCTTTCGTGGCTGGGAAGACGAGGGCAGATCCGTGGTCAATGGATCACATTGCTTTCAGGTCGGCTGTAGTAAGCTGGCTCAAGCGAACCTTTTCAAGGAATGCGGTGTGCGCACCCCACGAACTTCGCTCGCTGTTCCCGGAGGCCGCGCCTTACCTGGACGGCCGGTTCTCCTCAAGCCGCCCGCAGGTGGTTTTGGGAAAGGAATACGAAGGCTTGCAGACGACGAGCCCGCACCAGAGGATCTTTTTGATTCACGAGAGAACTGGATCGAGCAGGAAATGCTTACCCCCGCGGACGGCTGTGTCCACCGGATTGAAATCCTCGGACCCGACATCCTTTACGAAGCCCGCTCGCCGGTCCAACCGAACCACTTCAACTACTGCCTCGCGAGTCCGGAACCGGAGGCAGTTCTGCTGCCTCCCTTGGAAATCAACCCCGAGATTGCAGAGGCCGTCAGAAAGATTTCGCGAGCGGCGAGGATGGAACTCGGCGCCGTCGAATACCTTCTTGATGAAAATGGCGCCCCCTTCTTCATTGACCTAAATCCTGTTTCCAGCCTTCATCCCGAGGCGGCGGCTGTCCTCGGCAGCGATCCCCTTGCGACAACCGCCTCCTATTTGATCCGTCGGTTCGAGGGGTCCCGTAATTCCTGACTTTTGGGCGTTCGGAAGCACTCCCATGCTGACTTCCCGTCGGTCAAAGGGGTCAGGGGCCGGGCCCTGCCTATTGACATTCTGACAGCAAAAATTTCGGTCGTTCTGCAGCATGTCAATAAGCAAGGGCTAACCCTTTTGTTTAATGGGCGGGACTCCAATACCTCGTGTGCGGAGCACCGATAGCCATGGGCTATCGATTGTACGAAAACATCCGGACTCTCCTGTTTTCGGAAAGCCCGGATGTGCGATTTTTCGAATTGTTGAATTATTTCGACATCGAAACGGTATCGACGACGTGAATCACGCCGTTTGATTGCATGACGTCAGCTATGGTCACCGTGGAAATGCCGCCCTTTTCATCGACGATAACAACTTTGGCTCCGTCCATTTTTGCTGTGAGAGTTCCGCCCTCGACAGTTTTTAGTTTGGCTTCACCGTCGCCCTTTTTGATGGCTGCGGCGACATCAGCGGCTGCCATTTTTCCAGAGACGACGTGGTAGGTGAGAATTCCTGCCAGAGTCTCTTTGTTTTCAGGCTTAAGCAGCGTTTCGACTGTTCCGTCGGGGAGTTTATCGAAGGCTTCGTTGGTTGGAGCGAAGACCGTGAATGGTCCCGGACCCTGCAAGGTTTCCACCAGTCCGGCTGCCTTGATGGCGGCGACGAGCGTGGTGTGATCGGATGAGTTCGCCGCATTTTCGACGATGTTCTTTGTCGGGAGCATTTCGCTCCCGCCCACCGTGGGATTGCCAGCCATCAAAGATGTCAGGCTGAGGCCGAGGGTTGCGAGGATGGATGGTAAGTGATTTTTTAGTTTCATAATGTGACTTTCCGGAGCCGGTTAAATTGGCTCGTAATATAGTCATCGAAGTTCGACGGACATTGGATGTGACACGAGGCGAATGTCGGGGGCTTCCCTGATGGGGTTCTCCCCCTTTGTGGCGTCTTCTATTTCGACTTGAGTGAAACTTTGCGCAACCGGAGCGCGTTGGTGATGACGGAAACGGAGCTGAGGCTCATGGCTGCAGCGGCGATGATCGGGCTCAATAGCAGGCCGGTGAACGGGTAGAGGATGCCGGCGGCGATCGGGATGCCAACGGTGTTGTAGGCGAATGCGAAAAAGAGGTTCTGCCGGATATTGCGCAGAACGGCGCGGCTCAGGTGGATGGCGCGGACGATGCCATTGAGGTCGCCTTTGACAAGCGTGATGCCGGCGCTTTCGATTGCGACATCGGTGCCGGTGCCCATCGCGATGCCGACATCGGCAGCAGCGAGCGCAGGGGCGTCGTTGATGCCGTCACCAGCCATCGCGACTTTTGCGCCGTCGCGGCGGAGGGCGGCAATGCGATCGTGCTTATCCTGCGGGCTCAGGCCGGCTTCGAATCCGTCTAGCGCGAGTTTACTGGAGACGGCCTCGGCGGTCTCGGCGTTATCACCGGTGAACATCACGACTTTTAATCCGGCGGCGTGGAGGGCTTTGATGGCCTCCGGCGTGGTGGATTTGATCGGGTCAGAGACGGCGATGACTCCCGCCGCTTGGCCGTCGATACCGATGAGCATAGCGGTCTTGGCTTCCTGCCGGAGCTTGGTCATGGCGTCCGCGTATTTGGCTGAAACCTCAATGCCACGTTCGGTGAGCAACTCGGGCTTGCCGATAATGATTTCCTTGCCGTCGAGATGGCCGGTGACGCCACCGCCGGTGATGGAGTCGAAGTCGCTGGCTTTTCCGAGCCGGAGTTTGCGCTCGTTGGCGGCGCGCACTATGGCTGCCGCGAGCGGATGTTCGCTGTTCTGTTCGATGGACGCGGCCATGCGCAGCAGATCATCCTCGCTCCCGTCGTCAAATATCACGATGTCGGTGACCTTGGGTTTTCCCTCGGTGAGCGTGCCGGTTTTGTCGATCACGAGCGTGTCAATTTTCTCCATGTTCTCCAGCGCCTCAGCGTCACGCACAAGCACGCCTGCGCCGGCGCCCCGACCAACTCCAACCATGATTGACATCGGTGTGGCGAGGCCGAGCGCGCAGGGACAGGCAATGATCAGCACCGCCACGGCATTTGCCAAAGCGTGAGCGAATCGTGGCTCGGGACCGAAAATCATCCAGACGACGAACGTGATAATCGCGACAGCGATGACGGTGGGTACGAAGATCGCTGAGAACTTATCGGCGAGGCTCTGGATCGGGGCGCGACTGCGCTGAGCGCTGGCGACCATCTCGACGATCTTCGCGAGCAGGGTGTCGGCGCCGACGCGATCCGCACGCATGAGAAAGCTGCCCGTGTTGTTCAACGTTCCACCGCTCACGGGATCGCCCACGCTTTTTTGCACTGGTGCGGGTTCGCCAGTGAGCATGGATTCGTCGATCGTGCTCTTGCCTTCGACGATCTCGCCATCCACGGGAATGCTGTCTCCGGGCCGGACGCGGAGCTTGTCACCAGCCTGAACTTGATCAAGCGGGATCTCTTCCTCGTGATCGCCTTCGCGAACGATTCGCGCGGTTTTCGGTGCGAGATTCAGAAGTGCCTTGATGGCCTGCCCTGTGCGGGCGCGGGCACGCAATTCGATGACCTGTCCGAGCAGGACGAGGGCGGTGATCATCGCCGCTGCCTCGAAATAGACGGCTACGAAGCCATGCTCGAGGAAGGAATCCGGGAACACTCCAGGAGCCAGCATTGCCGCAGCGCTATAGATCCACGCCGCACCGGTGCCGATGGCGATAAGCGTGAACATGTTGAGATTCCAGGTTTTGACAGATCGCCATCCGCGCTGGAAAAACGGCCACCCGGCCCAGAGAACGACCACACTGGTAAGCGCAAACTGCACCCACCGGGAGACGTCGCCGTGCAGAATTTCCGCGCCGGGAATCATGCCGCCCATTGAGAGAGCCATGACGATCACACCCAAAGGCGCGGCAATCCAGAACCGCCGTGTCATATCTGTGAGTTCAGGATTTGCGCCATCGTCCTCAACGTTCGGCGTGCCCTTGGGTTCGAGTGCCATGCCGCATTTCGGGCAATCACCGGGATGGTCCTGCTCGATCTCGGGATGCATCGGGCAGGTGTAGATCGTCTTGCCGGAGGTTGAGTCGTTCATGGGTGCTATTATTTCAGGAAGTGCATTAAAAGCGAATCCTCAGGCCGGCGCCCCAGCCGTATTCAGAGTGCCACTGGCCGATGATGGCGGCGTTCTTGCTCAAGCTATAATCGAGATGCACGCGGTTCTCCCAATAATCGTGGGTGTCGTATCGCACCTCGCCACCAAGATCCAGGCGTGGTGCCAGTGGGATAGTCTTGGCCAGTTTCACCCGTGCGCCGCCATCGGTGTCGACCCACACAGTGCAGTCGATATTGAGCGGCAGTTTGTACATCAGGCCAAAGACGCCGCGTGCGTAATCGCAATCGTAGTCGAGCGGGGCGGTTGTGATCGAGCCCTTGGCATCGACACCCCCTAGCAGTCGGAAGAATCGGTTGAAATAGCGTTCGTAAAGCAGGGTGGTTTCCAGTTCCGTGTCCGGCACGTCGTTCCAACCCGCTTCCCATTCGAAGTTAAAAATATTCTGAGTGTTAGATAATTCGAGATAACCCTGCGTCATGTTGCTCATGATGTCGGCCGTTCCCCAAAAAAAGTATGGGTCTCGATAGAGCTTGTAGCGCACGGCGGCGGTGGCGGGATCCGGCTCGAAGCCCTCGTAATGGACCACGCGGGCCATGCCGCTCGCCATATGGTAAAGCAGGTGGCAGTGGAAAAACCAGTCGCCCACTTCATCTGCCTCAAACTCAATGACGGTCGTTTGCATTGGCGGGACAATCACGGTGTGCTTCAGCGGTGCGCGGTCGCCCTGGCCATTCAGCACGCGGAAAAAATGTCCGTGGAGGTGCATGGGATGATACATCATGGTGCGATTGATCATGATGAAGCGCACGTTCTCTCCGCGTCTGATCTTGATCGAATCGCTTGCAAAGAGTGGCTTGTTATTGAGTGTCCAGACATAGCGCTCCATGTCGCCATCGAGCGTGAGCCGCACTTCGCGCGCCGGGTTGTTCCGCGGCAGCGCGGTGTTCTTTGCCGCACGTAGATCCTTATAGGGCGGGCCGGGGCGCTCACCCATGCCGTCCATGACGAGCGGCTTTCGCGACGAGACGTCTGGGCCGAATGGGGTGTAGTCCCAAGTGTGTTTTCTGCCATAATGCGGGTTCGCCGGAGTGGTGTGATCCATTGCCATGCTGCCATGATTTATCGGCATTCGTTCCATTTCCATGCCGGGCTTCATCCCCATCATTTCCTCCATCGACATCATGCCCCCGATCACACCGGGCTTATCGAATTTGCCTGCGTGCACCTCGCGAGTCGGCATTCCCATGGTGCCGCCGGGAGTGAGCGCGAAGACGCGCGATGGCTTCAACTCGCCCATGGTGTTGTAGAGATTTGCGGGCGGCACATCCGGCGCGGGATGGGGTGTGCCCTCGCCGATCCAAATGGAAGCCCACGCCGAGCCGTCCTGCGCCGTGGCGCGAAGCTCATGCGTGCCAGGTCCCGGCGGACGCACCAGCACGTCGTAGGTCTCCGCTACACCGAGCAGCACACGGTCCTTTTTCAGCGGCTGCACGTCCTGGCCGTCGGCGGAAATAATGGTCATTGGCCCTCCGGCAAACTGGAGGTAGAAGAAAGTGGCAGCCGAGCCATTCACAAGGCGCACACGGACGTTCTCACCCGGGTTCGCAGCAATGCGTTGCTCGGGCTTGCCATTTGCGAGGAAACGATCATATGCGATGTCGGCGAGATCCATCGGGGGCATCCGCAGCAACTCGCGCTTCCAGAAATCGCCGAGCTTCCCGACCCGCATTGCACCGAACAACGTTTGCGCGGTGCCGCGCTGGAGAGCCGGCCATTCGCTACCACGCTTGAGCCAGCGCAGGACGTCATGCGGATTCTCATCCGTCCAATCCGACAACACCACCGTCTCGTCGCGATCACCGGTCACGCGGCCTTTTTGCGGGAGAATCACAAATGCGCCATAGATGCCCTTCTGCTCCTGGAACCTCGTGTGCGAGTGATACCAATATGTGCCTTGCTGCCGGATGCGGAACTCGTAGGTGAAGGTGGCACCAGGCTTGATCGGCGGATATGTGACGAAGGGCACACCGTCCATCCGGTTGGGCAGGAGCAGGCCGTGCCAGTGGATCGACGAATCGGCCTTCAAGGCATTCGTCACATGGATACGCGCGAGATCGCCCTCGCGAAAAATCAGCGTCGGTGCAGGAATACTGCTGTTTACCGCCATTGCGCGGCCGGGCTTGCCGGTGAAGTTGACAGCCTTTTCCCCGATGGTGAGATGGTATTCCACAGTCGCCGCACCAGCGTGCATCGTGGAGAAAGCAATGAGTGCGAAAAGGACCGGCAGGAATTCCCGCTCTCTGAAAGCATGGGTAAGCATGCTTTTTCGGGATGCGCCCACAATGCTATTCCCGCGAAGGCGCACTACAGCGCTTTGCGGATTTCGCCGCAGGTGAGCATGCTCGCCCCATAGTAAGGATTTGTGACCTTCTTGTCGGCTTGAATCCATGCTGCGTTGGCCATGGGGCAAAATGCTTCATAGTAGCCGGTTTTTTCTTTCTGGGCATTTGCCGCTGCGATCATCGAGGTGCTCAATGGCTTGAATGCAGCGCGGGCGGCCGAAATGTCGGTCGCTTTAGCGACCGCCTCGGCTTGTGACGCCGTGGCCTCCGGGAGTGCTCCAGTGCTTTCCTTGGCTGTGCCGGCAATAGCTGCTGCCGCCTCGGGGACACCGCTCAGGGAATCATCCGCGAGCGCTGCCTGAATTTTGACATACTGCTCCAAAGCTTTCTGAACCGGAGTGGAAGTGTTGTCTTGGGCGCGGGAGGCTGTGATGATGCTGACGAGCGCAAGCAGCATAATAGCGATGTTTTTCATAAAATCTTGTGAGGGGTAGGTTGAACGAGGGTCTTGGAAGGGTAATTTAATCTTTTTGTCAAAACCGCACCGCCCAGCGGATTGCATCTCACCGGGCGGTTGGTCGGATGATATCGCGGGGGTTTAGCTTGCCTTGATATACTCCATGCAGGGCTTGCCGTTTTCATCAACGATGGTCATCGTCGTATTTGGGCCACCAGTTTTTCCTGAAGGATTCGTCCAAATGACTTTGTAGTCCTTTTTGCAGGTCTCACAATGAGTCTTGGTGTTTTCTTTGCAGAGTTTCATGGCCATTTTGGAGTCCTTAATGGTCGTTTCCTTTTGGGGGCCGTGCATTTTGCAGACCAAGGTGACTTTGTCGCCAGCTTGCAGTTCTGCGAATTGATCTTGTGTGGTCAGTTGCAGTCCGCCTTTTCCCGGAGGCAGCGCGAAAGCTGCGGATGAGAATGCAAGAACCGCGACTGTTGCCGTGAGTATTGATTTTAATGGTTTCATGGTGTTTGTGGTTTTCTATCGATTAGGTATCGACCGGTGAAACGAGTTTGCGCGTAACTTCCCTCGAATTCATCTCAGTTTGGGTGTCTGCCCGGCTTCAGTCGGCCTTCGCCTGTTCGAAACTCCCTTCCAACCGCTCGACTTTTACTGCCTCGAAGCCGGACCTCTTGATGGAATCAGTGATTTCCTCGTCGGTGATCGATTTGCCCTGACGCTCCTCCAGCAGGACGAGCTTCCGGGTGAGATCGACATAGACGTTGGAAACTGCAGGGTGTTTCTTGAAGTGGGCGAGGATGCCTTGCGCACAGAATGAGCAGACCATACCGTTGACTGTGGTCTTCACCGTGACCACCCGGTCAGGCGCAGCGTTGGCGATAGTGACAGATAGAGCAAGGATGCTGATGGCGGATAATATTTTCATTCGATTTGGTTTTTAAGTTAGAAGTGGATCATGAAGTTGACGACCGGCTTTCCCCTGAGGGTGCTGCCGAGTTCGATGAAATAAGGGCCTTTGAAGAAACGAACCTTCGGAATGATTTCAATTGGGTCCTCCATGCCGGTGACATGTTCGACCTGGATGATGAGCCAGGTATTGAGCTGCTCGAACTCCGCCTTGTAGGGGGCGATGCCCACGGACGCACTGAATATACCGCGCGAGACAACGAGCGACTCGACCCATTTCGCATCGAGAGCCGTGTAAATGCGCCGCGTCTCGTAGTCCGCGCGGAAAAATCCAATCCCAGCAGGGGATACGCCGTTGCCGGTCTCGCCAGCCAACCCTGCACCTAGACCTGCATAAACGTTTGCCTGAGCGGACGGGAAATTCCAACGATTGAGCAACCAGTTGTGCTGAATACCGGCGAAATATTCGTCCTCGTCCCCATCGAAACGCATGGCATGCAGGCCGAACGCGGCCCGTGGGGAATAGGAACGATACAATTCGAAGGTTTGCACGGAACCGACCGTGCCGAACATAAGCTGATAGGCGCCCTCGAAGGCGACCGGATGGGCCGCAGCAGTTGCGACAGAGGTGGCTATTAGAATACTGATAGTTAGAATTTTCAATGTTTTGGATTGTGTGAGGTGAGAAACAAATGCCAATGCACCGAGCGGTGCTCCGATGTTTCTCAGAGGTCACAAAATCCAAATCGACAAGCGGGAGCGCTTTTCCTCAGGCGGCCTATGCCACTGCAGCGCTGGATGCCAGCGTGGGAGCAAATCCGCGAGCGGCGCGATTTCTCCAGTCTGGACTTCCTCACTCGGAGGAGCGCCCAAAGATGACAAGCCGACAATGGCCGTCATTTTCAGAAAATCAGAATCCGTATGGTTGTTGCAGAGGCAGGGATTCACCGTTGCGGGATCGCTGCAGCAGCACGAAGCTGCGGGGGCGCAGGGCCCCTGGGAGAGTAACGGCAAGTTCGCGAATCCTGGCACGAGGGTGACTAGGAAACAGGCGACGAGGGCAAAGAATCTCTTCACGACACATAAGAAGTAAGCCATTTTTCGTGAATTGCAACTCCGGGCTGGGAGAATTCCACAGCGAAATTTTGCATCAATCTAATTCTATTCGACCGCCTGGCGGAGGATCTCCGAGGCTCGCTTGCGGCCGAAACTCCAGCAAATGAGCGATGGCACGACCAAAGCCAGAAATGTGCTGGAGAACATGGCGCGATTGTCGAAAATTTCCCTTCCCTTTGGTGATGGTCACCTGCAAAAGGCGTTCACGGCGGCGGCAGATGCTTGTTCTGTGCATGTTCAAAATCCTTGGCGGTGAAACCGTGGTGGGCTAACCCAAGTTTCTTATTGATGGCTTTGTCCCCTCGTAAAACCAAGGGGTCTGAGGTGCAACGGATTTCTGGACCAAATTTGTTTTAGTTAAGAGAGTGAAGATTGGCCTCAAATTGGGCCGGGGTTTGGTAGTTAAGGGCAGAGTGTTTGCGGTAATGGTTGTAGTAGGAA
>Ga0209390_10011554_pt1 | contig 10129 bp, 4 predicted proteins | sample BON01_FD_187212 | JGI IMG/M metagenome (GOLD analysis project Ga0209390, IMG submission 187212) | Freshwater microbial communities from Lake Bonney liftoff mats and glacier meltwater in Antarctica - BON-01 (SPAdes) (version 2) | ecosystem: Environmental > Aquatic > Freshwater > Ice > Glacier... | reverse complement strand
CCGAGCCACGCCATGACACCCAACATATTCCTTTCCTCATACTGCATGATGTCATATCCCAACCAGACGGACCCATGTGGTTTGGCTTTGTTGCGGGGTCGACAGTCTCAGTCAAGTCCCAAGCTAAGATCGGATCGCCACGAAGTCGACCAAAAGTCGTGTTGCGACCAACTATGTCGCAAGTCAGCATTTGTTCAGTTGGAAAAAAAGCTGCGCTGGTTTGTCATAACCATGTGGGGCGCGACAACTCGGGGCTCATACCCCTTCGCCGCCGCATGCCCGAGTGGAAATCATCTTCGCCTCGAGTTGCTGCTGTGTCAATTGCACGTGAAGGCGCTGAGTTGCCGGGCAGTGGTCGTAGGAGGGACAGGAGCGCTGGTTTAAAAAGTTTCCATTTGAGGAAGTCTACTAGTACAGGATGGCGGGGGCGCGCGGCGACGGAGCGCTTTAGCGCGCAGTTGCCGCGCGCCCACTGGATCGGACCAGAGTAATGAGGGGGTTTCAAATAGGGGATTGTATTCAAAGTTCAACCCCACAGATAGTATAGGGGAGTGTATCTACTAATACAGGATGCCTTATGTTTATAGGTCATTTTCGGCAAAAGAGCCCTGTAATTAGTGGCTCTTTCGCGAACAAGGACCTACAGCTAGGCGCGCGGCAGGCGGAGGGGCTTCAGCCCCTCAGCGGCCGTGCGCCACAGGGGTCGGAGGGACTCCAGAGACTCCCTGCTCGGATTCACCATTGCATCCGAGCTCTCATTTTCCATTTTTTCTGAAATCGAAGATATTTTCCACTTTTTCCTGACATCGGACATCATGAATTTTCCCATTTTTTCCTGAGATCGGACTTTACGATTCACTTTCTTGCAATGATCGGATTCCATTTCCATCGTTTCTCAGATCGGACATCTCCCCGTTCTGAGATCGGACATAGTTAGTTGTCCGATCTCTTTTTTGGTGGGAGACGTCCAATTTCAAAAAAAGTGGACAAAATAAAGGAAAAAGTAATCGCTTAAATCTGTAGGGACTTTGGTCCGACCCCTGTGGCGCGTGGCTGGCTCCGGGGCTAAAGCCCCTCCGCTTGCCGCGCGCCCAGGCATCTTATGGGTCTTCGCCAACCTGCAAAACAAATATTACTCTCACTAGCCGGCCCTGCAGCGCACCAAGACACTGAGACGAAGTAGAATACCCTCAGGTAGCTGATTCCGTACATACCCCTGCCAGAACCTGATCACAAAAAGACAGCTGATAAGGAAGAGGACAGTCAACTTTACTCTCTTGATGACCTCTACTCGTAGAGGTCATTGGCCTGTCCATTTTTTTTGTTTTTTGTAACTAAAGCCGCCACACCGTTAACCCTCCTGAGAAGTTGAGAACGTATACGAGTGGACCGTCTGCCGCCGTGGGAAATCACATGCGCGCCAAGAGTGTGCATTTAGTCAACTCTTTGTATTGATAGTCAACTCTTTGTATTGAGAAAAATCGTCGCGGCTTCCCGAAGGGAGGGGGTGATGTTGCGGCGACAAGGCCTGGGGTTCTATGTGATCACGGGTCTAAACCTCTGCACGAAACAAGATATCAGAGATTTCTTCTTGAATTTTTTTTTCCTGAACTGAAAATTTCAAATGCGAGAATTTTATGCAAAGGAAATGGAGTGAGGAGAAGTTCTTGAAAGGTAGTGTGGCTCACAAAATGAGACTATGGGGTGGCTACGGTCAGTAGGATCGATACAATTATAGGTCTCTTTTGCAGAATATCGTCTCTTTTATAGGGCTCTTTTGCAAAAGAGACCTATAATTTAATCGATCCTACTAACCGAAGCCACCCCATAGGCTTCTGAAACAAGTGTCACACTTGTCGAATGACTGATCTTTTGCCCACGCAGCTGTCAAGCTATACACACGTCTTTCTTTCTTTCTTTCTTTCTTTCTTTCTTTCTTTCTTTCACGTGCTAGCAAGAGAATTTCAATAGTATCAACTATGAGACTAGAAACATTTTAGTTGTTAGCCAAATTTCCTGGAAATGATCATTGATACTTGAGAACTTTTGCAGGCGTTTATTTGTAGAGCGCCGGCTGCATGAATTCAAAATCTATCTTTTGGTGCTTGTTTCACAAGCGTAGCCTCACTTTGTGACACACACTACCTTTCAAGAACGAATGCTCTCTCCGTTCACTGTGCATGAAATTCTTGAATTTGATATTTCTATTTGAATAACACACTTTAACCTCAAAGAAATTTCTGAAATCTCGTTTTTCCGACTTTGAGGCCGGAATCTAGAAAATTGACTTCAACAATTTTATCGAGTTTTAGCGAGGACGTTTAGACCCGTGCTACATGCTTATATAATAATAAAATGGGGGTTCTCCACCAAATTTTTTGTGTGAAGAATTTGCAAGAAAATCGAAGAGAGGGCCAGAAAGTCCCGTTGCGGTGAATGAGCCCAATCCCAGCACCGTCAAAGGGCCGAGAGAGGCCTTCACCGTCACAGTGAGGAGAGGTTTCTTCTTCTGATTGTATTAGGCCAAAGTTAACTTAAAAATTCTACCGTGACAAGGTTTAATGTGCGGGCTTCAAGTTCAAGTACAGAACCCCAAACAAACCAACACTTGATTGGCAAACGAAAATGAGTTTACCTGACGAAATCAAACCACTCACAGCGATGGTGCGCGCAAAAAAACGCAGGCTAAAACTCTCTCTCTTCCTCTGGCTTCTTATTATTTTTCCAGGACTAGTGGATGGGAGGGAGGAGGAGATGGGCATGAAAAAAGAAATGAACGCAGTATAGAGGGGCTACGATGAGTTGGTCCGATCCATGGTTGGGTGTCTTTTGGGAAAATGAACCCTACTCAAATAGGGCTCTTTTACAAAAGGGACCAACCCATTTCAATTGTCGGGAGTAGGCCGCTGCGTCAACACCGCCTCTTTCTTTTCTGGTTCTGCGAGTCCCGCCTAAAGTCAAAAACCTGCCTCAGAAACCCGCCTACTGCGTGTGTCTCTCTTTTCTTGCTTGCACACCCCCATGCCCTAGCCTGCTAGTAGGCTGCTCCGTTAATACTGCTCAGTCTTTCTTCTTCTTGCGTCAGACCGTTGGGTGTGCTTGGATTGAAGACATCCAAAATAGTAGAGGAAAAAGAATTTGAAAGACAGACGTATACATTTAGATTGATATGTACAAATCTTCGAAGTATATGTATATATGTACACATATACATATACGTATAGATGCCAGTGTATGTTCATATACAAGCAACGCCCTTGACTAAGGATGCAGCACTGCATCTTGAATGCGCACATTCGATGATACGTCCTTGCGCACGCCATCTCGATTGAAAAGAGAGGCAACAAGATAAGAGTAGAGCCTTTGAGATGTACACAGCGCGCATCACTTTCATTCGACACCACTACATGCATGCATGTGAATCCACTACATACATGACTTTGATTCGACACCACTACATGCATCCATGAATGCGTATGCCGCCAGAGAATCTACCAATCAATGATTCGACCTCAACAGGCCCATTCGGGCTGATTCTGTACGCCTTCTATTGGCTTTTTTTCAAGTTGGGCTGCCGCCGTGCATATTTCGATCAGAGCATGGAGGAAAAGCAAATGCATCGTTTTTGACGACCTTCGTAGGTATGGGGCGTTTTCTGGCGCGAGAAGGACTTGACTTGAGCGTACGTGCTGCAAGCAGCCACTATTGATGTGCTTTGCTGCAAGCAGCCACTATTGATGTGCTTTGCTGCAAGCAGCCACTATCGACATGCTCTACGCTAAACATGTCGAAAAAGAAATGCATGAGGGGTAGAGACAGATTTTTTCTCCTTTTTTTCTTTTTTTGTGAACCAGCCTGAGGGGCACGCACCAAATCACAAGAGTGTAACCTCATGGGTTCTTCTTCGGGAAAAGGCGCTGAAACAAATACCGTGCCCGACGTACACTCAGGCTCACCGCTGATCCCCAACCTAAAGATGCAGCACCTGACTTGGCATATTCGATGATATTTCCTTGCGCACGCCGTCTCGATAGAAATGAGATGCCGACCGTTATCAAGATAACAGTAGAGCCTTTGAGATTCGCACAGCGCACATGACTTTGATTCGACACCAGTACATGCATTCATGTATGTGTATGAATCTGCATGTATTTGTAAGAATCTGCAACTCGCCCTGCATTCGGGCCGATTCTAATCGCCTTCTGTTGGATTTTTTTCAAGTTGGGCTGCCGCCATTCATATCTCGATTTGGGCTTTGAGGGAAAGGGAGGGCAGCGTAATTGACGGCCTGGGTTAGCAAGAGGTATTCGTGGCCCGAGAATGATTTGATTTGAGCGTGTTTGCTGCAAGCAGCAACTGTTCATATGCGATGCTGCAAGCAGCCACTAGCGTCGTGCTCTACGCCTGACACGATGAGAAGGAAAGGAATGAAGGGCAGAGACAAATGAATGAAGGGTAGAGAAAATGTACTTTTCAGTAGTGCTACTTGGCAAATATCACGTTCTCGATTCTATATCATGTTCTCGATTCTATATCATGTTCTCGATTCTGCTACGCACCAATGGGAAAGTCTTGAATGCGCGTTAGGCTTGATGCAGCCGAACTGATGCACTCAGACACCCCAAAGGCGAAGTATAAAACGGCAGGCTGAGTACTCAGCGTCCGTGGCATCTTTACAGCTCTGCATCGTCGTCGGAGATGTCGAACGATTCTTTGGCCACGGTCGCCTTAGCGCCGCCTGCACGCCCGTGTTTGGTCTCGGGCGCTGATAACACATCCTCATCCTGCCAATCGTGGTGTCAGTTATGTTGACGGACGATTCTTTGGCCACAGTCGCCTTAGCGCCGCCTGCACGCCCGTGTTTAGTCTCGGGCGCTGAGCAACTACCCTCATACTGCTACCACTGAGGAAATGCGCACGCGCACGTAAATACGCCCATGCAAACCTCCATCCACACATAGACTCAACTGACCTCGTCATCGTCCATGATGGGGGCAGAGGCTTTACCAGACCAATCACGCTCGCCAGAGCCCTCGCCCGCGTTGACCCTGCCTCCTGCACTCGCAGCGCTAGTGTCGGGAGCGGCGGGCGAGGAGGATGAACCGGTGAAGAAGCCAATAGCGCGCATTGTCCAGCCGCCAAACATGCAGTAGAGCATGTACATCAAACTCAATTGAAGCAAACACCTAAACCACAGGTGCGTCTTGTAAAAGATGTAGGCCTTTTGACCCCACACGGCAACGCCCATGAGCCTATCAACCGTTTCCGGCGACATGCTCTCCATCGCCTGAGCAGCCTTTTCAATCTGCGCCTTGTCTTTGATACCCATCGTCTTCAACATTTCAGGGTCCATGTTCTTCATCATGCTAGATATGTTCTTACGCATTTCTGGGTCACGCATCATGCTCGACATCTGCTTCTGCAACTCTGGCGTCACGACGGGCATGCCTGTTGCAGGGTCCATCTGCATGGCCGGCATGCCTCCTGCTGCACTACCCGGTGCTTCACCCCGCTGAGCTGCTGCACCACCGGCTGCACCCGCATGTGCACCACCCATGCCAGGCATACCGCCTCCCATGCCCATGTTCCCTGCCATACTCATCATCTTTTCCATCTGAGCGGGGTCCATATTTTTCATCATGTTCGCCGACATCTTGGCCATCTCCGGTGTTACTTTCATGCCCGTCATAGCCGATTGGGACTCGAGCATCTTTGCCATCATGTCAGGGTCCATGTTGCGCATCATGTCCATGCTCTGCTTCATCATACCAGGGTTGTTCTTCATCATATCCATCTGTGCCTGCAACTGCGGATTCATAGTTGGCATGCCTGGTGCAGCGGCTGCAGGTGCCGGCGTGGTGAGCGCACTGCGCATGTCATCGGGGTCTATCCTGCCGGCTGTGGGCGGCGCAGAGCGTTGTACGGCCGGCTGATAGGGAGCGCGCAGATTGGGCATTGTGCTCTGGCCAGGAGGTAAAATCCCACCGTTGGCCACGGCAGCAGCACCCTGCCTAGTAGCACTAGTCGCATCGGCCATCTGCTGCGACGTCATATTCTTCATCTGTGCTGCCGCCTGCTCCATAGCTCCGGGCTGCTGTATCATATCGATGTGTGACTTGGCCATCTCCGGCGTCCAATTGTTGCCGCCGTCACGCATGTTGAACATATTCGCCAGCGTTGCCGGGTCCATACCCTTCATCATGTTGAGAGCATTGTTCATCATAGCAGGATTCTCCATCATTTTCTTGGCATGCTCCATTTGCGCTGCAGATATGCCTGCCGCCGGCGCCTGCGCCGGTACTGCTGCCGCCGAGGGCGTAAACACTGCAGCACTATTCGGATTGCTGATAATGAGGTCGATAACATCGTGCTTGTCAATACACGACGAGTAGTCAAGACCCTTGCTCTTGCACATTTCGCGCAGCTCCTTGATGCTCCTCAACACCAAATCCTCGCGCGTTGGCCCGTCTGCCCTGAAGGTCGCTGTCGTTTTCTCTTCGTCTTTCTTCTCTTCTTCTCCACTACCATCCTTCATAGCAGCAGCCAGTGCCGCTAGCCCTCCGGACACATCGCCACCTGCATCCTCGGTGTTGTCCCCATTGAACGAGTAGTCTCTGCCCTCTCCTGCCGCCTCCAATTTTGCACGCACACCTGCAAGAGCTGACGCCACGTGCTGATCCTGTTCAATGCGTACCAAAGACAATCAGCAAACACAAACAACGAAAATAGGGCGGCCGAGCGCTTTTCGCCGTGCGCCACTAGGGTTACCTTCACAGTAGGTGCAATTTGTGTCAAAACTGCACCGAGATAAATTTTCACAAAATTGCACCTATAAGAAGAAGCTCGGTGCAATTTTCTCAGAGAAATTTATGTAGGTGCAATTTTTCCTTCTCGTATCTCGCAGTATATGTTAGCGGGCCTGTATTGACTTTCATAGCGCGCCCATACATACATACAGAAAGCCATGCAATACAAAAGGCGCAGATCAGCGAATCTTGAAAAAGTCAACGTCCCTGCATTAAATATGCCCCCTTTACTTTGTTTGTTTTTTTCAAGAAAGGACACAATATTATTACTTTTTCTAACAAAGGACAGGATTTAATTGTTTTTACAGGAAAGGACACGGCACCAGAAAAGAAACGAATCTCAAGAAAGGACACGGTAGGTACAGACAGTACCTCCTGTCCGTACAAGAATGTATGTTTGCCTACGTGTATGCATGCATATAAAGGTATCTGGATATATACATGTGGGGTGGCTACGGTTAGTAGGCTCGATTAAATAATAGGTCTCTTTTGCAGAATATTGTCTCTTTTGCAGGGCTCCTGTGCAAAAGAGAGCTACAACTTAATCGATCCTACTAACCAAAACCACCCCATATTTGTATTTTTGCCCTAATGTAATGGTATGCTTGTATGTATATCTGTATACATATTTGTATGTATCAATGATTGTATGCATGCACATGTATTTATGCATAGGCGCAGTGTGTGTATGCTTCTATGCAAATGTAAATTTTCACAGCTCTACGTTGAAATAATTGTGGCTGCTCTCTCGTGACACTCGTTGCTTGGGCTGGCACAAACAACCAACAACCAACAAAGCAGAGAGACAGCCACTGGCCGCTTGCGCCAGCAGCCACAAATACCACTGGGGGATTCTTTATACACTCCCCTATACTATGATTCAGTACACTTCCCTCTAGACCTCGAAAGAATCCTTAAAAAAAATTGAAAAATTCTATATAGTTTTTTTTCAATTTTCACCTCAATTTTCTTTTTTGAACTACTGTTTTTGCGTCTTCATCCCGTCGTGTTTGCGCTGCCAAAACAGTGCCAAACACCCCGAAAATACCCCTCTTTCACTACGCAATAGTGATAGACGAATTCATGCTTATGAGTCAATTCGGATCAACGCATTTATGCTCATGCGTCGATCCGCCGATTTTGAGGAAAAACTTATTTTCCAGGCGTTTTCAGGGAGGTCGTCACTGACGCGATTGCAGCGCACAAAATGGCGTCGCAACCACCCAAACACCCGCAAACCACCCAAAAATTGACCTGAGAAATTCCAAACTTACATTTGTTGTTTTTTTTCCGACTTGCGGCAGCCGCAAGTCGACTCAAAATTTCAACTTTTTTTCCCGACTTGCGGCTGCCGCAAGTCGAAAGAATGCAAAAGAAGTATATTCATGGAGTTTGGTCGTGACCCTGTGGCGCGCGCCGCGCGCCCGTGCGCATGACCAAGAAAACTGCCCTCAGGAATGGAACTTCGAGTGGCGCGCGGCAGCTGCGGGGCTAAAGCTCCTTGCCGCCGCGCGCCCCTCTGGTCCGATCCAGTGGGCGCGCGGCGACGTCTGAAGCCCTCCGCCGCCGCGCGCCCCCACCGACACTCAAGATCCCCAAAGTTGCCATTGTATTGGATTGTTACATACAGCGCAGTATTGGCAAAGCGCTACGTACCTTAGGATTAACACGCTGGGCGGCAGACAAGTCAGACTCAGCCATTGAATTGCTGCCCAACGAGGCGTAGGCCTGGCCCCTGCGGTACAGCGCCTTGAGGTTGTTAGGCTCCATATAAATAACAGAACCGCACTCCTCCACTACCAAATCGTGCTGTGACGTTTTCAGGTAGCAGCTGGCCAAATTGAGGCAGCAGCTTCGCTTGACCTGTGCAGCGGCGGCCGACTCATTGCCCTCAAGATTGCGCTTGGCTGACTGGTACTTTTCGGCAGCCTCTGTGTACTTGCCCTGATTGTGCAGCGCGTTTCCTTCTTCTTTTATGCTGTTTGCGCCCTGCACCATGTAATCACCTGTAGCCGCCCCACGATTCCGCATCTCCTCCTGCGCCTTCCCTGTGCGCGGGTGTCATGTCAGATGCATGGGGCGCGCGGCGGCAAGGGGCTGCCGCGCGCCACCCGAGGTTCGGAACCTCCATCCCTGAGGTAAGTTTTTGGCGTGTTGCTGCAGGCCAATCCGCGCTGATTTTTCATCCACGACCCCCCCCACCCGAAACACCCAAAATATAACATTTTTATGAAAAATCTGTGGTTAAACGCATTAGTGCGAAGAGCAAGCAAAAAACCCAAGTGTCCGGATCTTCGGGAAATTTACCAGCTGCGAGGTCCCGTGTGCGTGTTGGAGTGTGTAATGTAATGCGCTCGTTCCCCGCATTGCTGCGCGCCCAGTGGAGCGGACCAGAGCGATGCGGATACCGACAATAGGGGACACTCCCCTATCTATAGGGACAATGCACTCCCCTCTTGGCAGGGTATGGTGACAATACACTCCCCTATTGATAGGGCCCTATTGATAGGGGCTAGGGACATTACACTCCCTTATTCTCGGTATCCGCATCGCTCTGGTCCGCTCAGTGGGCGCGCAACTGCGCGCCAAAGTGCTCCGTCGCCGCGCGCCCCCGCGTTTAAAGGTGAAAGCAGGGGAGCGAGAGAGAAAGAATCCTCAAACAGACCTGTCTGCCAGGCCACCTCTTCTGGACTCATTCCTTTCATCTGCTCTGATGCCTGCCAGTGGTATAGGGCGCACGTGTGGACGCGAGTTAATGCCAAACGATTGCAGTGTCACACAGACAAGCGAATCAGAAGCAGAAGATTGTTAAGCTGCGGAAATCTACGCCGACTTGAATAGCAACGCGGGCGCGATATGAAAGTCAATGCAGGCCCGCTAACATATACTGCGAGATACGAGAAGAAACACAGAAACACAATCTCGACAGCACCTGTGCAAATTGGCCTCTCAACTGATCTGGCGACATGCCACCCATCATGGCCTGCGCCTGTGCCATCTGCGCCTGCATTGCCGCAGGGTCCATATTTTGCATCTGTCCAACCACACGCCACACTGCGATGGTCAGTACAATACATGGCGCATGCTTTCGAATGCAGAAAGTTGCGGGAGTCGACTTTTCGGTCGAACGCAGCAGCTCGCCAAGGCACGAGAGACAGTCGCTAAAAGCGCAGCCTTCATATACTGCCAATCAGTTCCACCATCTCCGCCATGGATATGTGTCTAGCACATGTGTCCAGTGTATACTGTCTAGTACATGCCACTAGTAGATGTGAATCTAGATGTGAATCTCTGCTCTGGGGGGGATGCAAATTGAAATTTCA
>Ga0209390_10011552_pt1 | contig 10130 bp, 5 predicted proteins | sample BON01_FD_187212 | JGI IMG/M metagenome (GOLD analysis project Ga0209390, IMG submission 187212) | Freshwater microbial communities from Lake Bonney liftoff mats and glacier meltwater in Antarctica - BON-01 (SPAdes) (version 2) | ecosystem: Environmental > Aquatic > Freshwater > Ice > Glacier... | reverse complement strand
ATATATATATTGAGCGAATAGGAAGGCGGCTCACAACTCGACCGCCTCGGCGGACCCTAGCTTAGCCGCCGACGACGACGAAGACGAACCCTAGCCTAGCCGCTGACGCCGACGGACCCAAGTCTAGCCGCCGGCCGACGCCCCCGACCCCGCAGCCCAGGCCGCCGAGCATCACGCCTTCGGGCGTGTAGGGTAAGGTGGGCTGCTTAGGTCGGTACGTCAGTCCCCAGCCGCCGACGCGCCGCCGGACCTAGCCGCCGACGCCGAAGCCAGACCTCTTAGCCTAGGATAGCCCGCTGACAACGATTAGCCTAGGTATCTTTAGTTCACATGATTCAGGAAGTTGCTACTGTAGATCTACACGAGCACATAAGCCCGCGCAGAATCCCTAGTGTACAGGGTACTGCGACAACTTTTACCCGACAACCAACAACCTCCGGATCGGCCGATCGGCCCTATCGTACTACAGATGGGTGAGGTAGGTAGTATTAGGTATTATTGTGGTATCAGCAGGTATTCATTAATTAGCAGCAGGTATTAGCAGGTATTAGCAGAGGTAGTATATATTAATATTAGCGAAAAAAAAGAAAAAAAGTGCCAATACTCGCTCTAACATACGCTCGCTACTGATACCCGCTAATACCTGCACTAATACTAATACCCCCAAAAATCACTAAGACCACTCGGCCAAAATCTCGGTATTCACCCTAGTACCTACTAATACGAATACCTACCTACGAATACCTATAATTACTACTACTACCTACTAATACCTACCTACTAATACTTATACTTTTTTTTGGGTAGCCTAAGACTAAGACCTAAGACCTGCTAATACCAAAACCTGCTCATACTATAATACTACCTGCTTATAATACCACACTAACTAATAATACCACACTCACACTAATACCTGCTAATACCTGCTAATACCAATTTAATCCTAATACCATTTAATACCGACCCGAATCTAATACGTTTCGGTAGTACCGCTCCCGGGTGCAGGGTCCTGGCTGGGTGGGCCGCGCGCGGTGTGCGGTGTACGCGTAAGTAAAAGGAAATGGCGTTCTGTAGTCTGTAGTGTTATTAGGAAGCAAGCAAGCCTATTCACCTTTCAAATATGATTTGAATCAAAGCATATTAAAAAAAAAAATCACGAGTTTAAACATGAATAATGAATGAATTGATCCGTCGCATCATTATCCATTATCAATCATATTATCATTGAATCATTATCATTATCGCGTTTAGTTAGAGCTAGCAGTGTAGCCAGTTATTTGCCGCATCATTTGATTCGTCGACAAATTGTGGCCTACGCATAAGCTATAAGTTATTACTATAAGCATAAGCATAAACAAAATTTGCTTTGGCTTTGATCTGGAAGATAGAAGATTCGAGTCCTTGGGTGGGACCTGGGCATCACGGCATCGCGGCCGATATATGATGTATATCTCATATATCCAGACTCCTCCAGATCCAGAGACAGAGACGAATACATTTAGCTCGCGAGTCGTACGCTACTACACTAGTACGAAGTACTAGTACTAGTACTGCTATATAAGTACTAACTGCTGCTATTGCTATAAACTATGAATGAAGAAAACAAACCTATAAAGATATATATGGATATACCCCCAACAGGGGAACAGGCGAGGCTGGCTTTATTTTGAATCCTAAAATTTTCTTGCTACTCCTGCTCTCCCCTGGCAGCTGGCAGCCCCCCCCTGGCCCTGGAGTGTATCTTTGGAATATCCCGTTTTCGATATGGTGGGATATGTGGTGGGATATGATGGTCATTCAATGATGGGATATACGAGATATAGTCGGATATATAGTCGGATATAGTCGGATATAGTTGGATGTAATTGGATATAGCGGACATATAACATATAACTAATTGTCTAGCTATGGTTTTATAATTGTACTTATAAGCAAAAACAAACCAACATTTTCTCGGCCTGCGGCCTGCAGCGCGCGCAGTGCTTTGTGTGACAGCAGTAGTAGCAGTCTACTTGGTCTACGTGTCTACGTACCCACCTCGGGTAAACCCAGAGTCGAGCAGAGAGGCGAGCAGAGAGGCGAGCAGAGAGTCGAGTGGAGAGTCGAGTAGAGAGTCAGGTAAAGAGCCGAGCAGAGAGTCGAGTAGAGAGTCGAGTAGAGAGTCGAATAGAGAGTCGAGTAGAGAGGCGAGCAGAGAGTCGAGTCGAGTCGAGCGTCGAGTGTCGAGTAGAGAGAGTCGAGTAGAGAGTCGAGTGGAGAGGCGAGTGGAGAGGCAAGTACAGTAGAGGCGAGCAGAGAGTCGAGTAGAGAGGCGGGTAGGGAGGCAAGTAGAGAGGCAAGCAGAATGTCAAGTAGAGAGTCGAGAGTCAAACAGAGAGTCGAATAGAGAGGCGAGTAGAGAGGCGAGTAGAGAGGCGAGTAGAGAGTCAAGCAGAGAGGCGAGCAGAGAGTCAAGTAGAGAGTCGAGTAGAGATGCGAGTAGAGAGGCAAGTAAAGAGGCGAGTCGAGAGGAGAGTAGTGAGTAGAGCGTTGAGTAGAGATTGAGAGGCGAGGCGAGTAGAGAGTCGAGTAGAGAGTCGAGTAGAGAGTCGAGTAGAGAGTCCAGAAGAGAGTCGAGTGTAGAGAGTCGAGTAGAGACTCGAGTAAAGAGGCGAGAACATAGTCGAGTAGGAGTAGAGAGATGAGTAGAGAGGCACGTAGAGAGGCGAGTAGAGAGGCAAGTAGAGATAGATAGTCGAGTAGACAGTCGAGTAGAGGTATAGAGTCGAGTAGAGGGGCAAGTGGCTGAACAACACCTTGCTTCAGTCGCTCTGCTGACGGGCGGGTCACGTGCGGAGGCTCGAGCGAACAGGAGGGCGAGTCCTCTCTCCTCTCGTTTCTCCCTTCGGTACACTAGCCCTTTGGTATCACTAGCGGTGATGCGCCGCCCATTACTTTAACCGTAGAAGCTAGATCTCTTTAACGGTAGAAGTAAGTGGCCCGTCGCTCGCGCTGTTCTTTGAGCTGCCGCCATCTCGCTGCGATCTTTCTAGTCGACATCGTCGACCATGGACTCTCTCTCATCCCACCCACCACTACCCTGGTGAGTGAGAGTGCAGCACGTCCGACGTGCGGGGGCGACCTGTTGCAAAGCAGAGATAGTCGTCGCGTAGAGAGAGTCGAGAAGAGCAGAGTGGAGTAGAGAGGCGAGTAGAGAGGCGAGTAGTGAGTCGATAAGTGGGTCGAGTAGAGAGGCTAGTAGAGAGGCGAGTCGAGAGGCCAGTCTCAGTCTGGGCCAGTAGAGCGTTAAGTAGAGAGGCAAGTTGAGAGGCGAGTATAAAGTAAAATAGAGAGGCGAGCGAGCAGAGAGTCGAGCAGAGAGTTAACTTATACGTACGTACCGACCGAGCTCCGAGCTTTGAGTTATTGGGACTACTGCACTGATACTGAGGAGCCAGCTGCTCCACAGACCACAGATCGGGACGACGGGACGACCCACGACCCACTCACGACTACTAGCTCACAGTAGCTAAGCGCTGTAAGCGCACGATAAGGCTATAATATAGGGTTCCCCCCACCTACCTCGGACCTCCCTACATCTCTCTCTACAAAACAACAAGCCACAACCACAACCACAACGAACCCAACGAACCACTCCACGACTCCACATACAACACACAACCTTCGAAAACGCAACCAATGAAACACCATCCACTATATTAGCAATAGCACACTACTAGCACCTACAGTAACCAGTTTTAAGCAGACTACTATATATATTCGGCTCTGTCCAAAACTCACCTATTAAATGGTCCGCCCTCTAGCCTTGTGTTCAGGTGCTCCCTACCGCTGGGACTTGAAGAGAGAATAACACGACTCTGACGAGTCCCGAACCGCCCCACCGACCGTACTTTAGCCCCAAAGATTGAATTGATGGCGGCGGCGGTTTGCCGCGCTCTGCTGTCCCGCCCTCTCTACACTCTCATACCCTCTCGTAGACGATCTCGTAGGTTCGGACGTCGATGGCCACTTGGCGTCCCCCGGGGCCGCTGGCTAGCCGGACCGCAGACTGCTCGGCCAAGGAGGCGCCGCTCGTGTAGCTCGCGTCCGCCGCGAGGAAAGTGGCGGTGCGTTGATACCCGCGCATGATCCCGCTGCGCGGCTCGAGCTCGTAGGTGCAGATCGTCTCCACCTCCTTGACCTGGGGCGCTCGAACCAGCCTAGTGTCTGCCTTCTCGCCGGGCACCACCACGATGGTCTGCCGAACCACCTCGGCGCAGTCGAACCGCTCGGCCGGTTCCGGACCTGCCGGCTCGGTTCGCCGCCCAATGACACGCAGCTCGGCGCGGAACACCGAGCTACCCGGCGCGGCCGACGGCTGGATGTAGAGCGAGCACTTGTCCGGCCCGTCCGTCTGGATGTCCTGGACCGCCCTGCCGCCCATGGACGCCCGCGTGATCGAGGCCAGGTTGTACTCCCGATCCACCACCAACTGGCCCGACGGAAGCTTGACCCAGCGCACGTCGTACGCAAGCACGTCGCCCACGCCTTCCCGCGCATTGGCTAGCGCGAGCGAGCCGTTGCGCCCCGGACTGAAGACCTCTGGGCCAGCAGGGGCGAGCACCTGCACGAGCTTCGACGACGCCCGCCACTTGCCGCTAAACCACTCCGGGTAGTAGACGTCAGCGGCATCCAGCCCCTGGAAGAGCTGCTGGACATAGCGAACGGGCGCCCGGTTTTGATCGCTCGCCTTGAGTGTGCGCTCCACAGCAGATTTCAACCCAATTGCTGCGGGTGCTGTTGCATCATCAATGGCCCGTGCTAGAGACGGGTCAATGAATGGCAGGGCTGCAGCCGCCGTGATGATCGCACCGCGGCGCGTCGTTGCGATGCGCAGTGCGTTGCTGCCCTGAATGCAGAAAGCCAGAAGCCACACAACGCGGATTAGCGACATTTTCGCCAGAAATTTCATTTCGTTCACATGAATGTGTGTTCACTCAGGATTTACTATCACGCTATATATATTTAATTACTGTGTATGACGCGGGGGGGGTACGTATGTGTATACATATTGACGACCTCGGCTCCAGTTGGCCTAGGCATCCGAAGCTCTATGGGGGACAGCATCATCAGTCCACAGTTCCTACAGGTTTAGGTTTATGGTTATGGCATATGGAATTGGAATATGGCTCGACCGACCCCAACCGAACCCAACTGCCAGCCGCCGCGGAGAACGAGAAAGGGAGAAACGGCCAACCAACTAAGTTCCAACTAACAACGCCCACTCGTCACTCACGACCGCCCGAGAGAGTAGAGTTGCCCGCGGCGCCAGGGAATACTACCCACGAGGCACGGCGGGGGTCTATCTATCTACCCGAACCCGTAAACCGCGCGAACGGAGCCTCAGCTCCGCGCGTACAAACTCCTAGGCGATACCGTAGAGCCAGGAAGACCAGGCGGAGCGAAGCCCAAAGGGGCCGACCGACCGACCATGGTCGGTCCCTGAATGTCAGCCTGGGACGTGTACGTGTGTCTCGACAGGCATTCAGCATTCATGCAAGCTAGAAGTCTCCCACAAACTCGGCGTCCTCCTTTGAGCGCTGGCGCCACTTTGCGCAGTTGAGCAGCGTCGGCACGAAGATCACTGCGAGCGCCGCCGCCGAGACCGCGCCGTCGGGCAGCCCGGCCCACGCGCTAGCGAGCGGCGCGGGCACCAGCGCGGGCGCGTACTTGACGGCGTAGGCCATTCCCGCCGAGAGCGCCGCCAGCTTGGACAAGAAACCAAGGTCCCCGTCCGAGGCCCACGCGTCGCCTAGGTCCTCCCACCCGACCAGCGACGCCGCCGCCGCCGCCTCCTGTGCGCCGCCCAGACCCGCGCCGTCGAGCCCCGCGCCACCCGCGTTAGCGTTATCGTCGGCAGTGAGGGCGCCCACGACGCCCGCGCCGTCGGCGTCGAGGTTGGGTCGCCCGGTCAGGGAGAATGCGTCGAGAGCCGCGGCCGCGTCTCGCCTGCCGTCGTCCCACGTCCAGCCGCCAGCGAGCGCCAGGCGGTAGCACGCCAGCGCCAGCGTGGTGTTTCCGAGGCAGGTCATCCCCGCCTGGAGTGCCACGCACCACGAGAGCGCCTCCGCGTTGTAGAAGAGGTGGTAGGTGCACGCGACGATGCCAGAGGTGTGGAGCGGGAGCATCCCCCACGTGACGCCCTTCCAGCGCGGCTGCGACGTGGCGTCGGCGTAGCGCCACGCCAGCCCTGTGGGGGGAGGGGTTTGGGATCAGGGTCCGGGTCCAGGTCAGGGGTCCTGGTGGGGTTATGGTTAGGTGTTGGCGCTCACCCATTGCGACGAGCCACTCGACAAGCGATGAAGTGTGAATCAGCCAGGTGGGCACCGAGAGCGCGTTGGCAGGCTCGGCCGGCCAGAGCGCCACGGGGAGGTTGCCCACGCCGCCGAGCCACGCCGTGTGCACCGCCGCCCCGCCCGCCGCGTAGACGGCCACCGCCGAGAAGGCGGCCAGGCTGCCACACGCCAGAGCGGCCGCGCGCAGTCGGGCTGTCTTGCCGTCGCCGCCGCCCGCCACGCCCTCCGTGGCGCCGCCGTCGAAGCCGCCGAGCGCGTCGCGGAAGCCGAGGACGACGATGCAGTTGGTGACCGCGAGGAGCGACTCGGCCGAACCGTGAAGCCAGTCGGCGTCCGCGAGCGAGACGCCGTACAGCGCCCCGGCGCCGATCGCCGCCGGGATGGAGCCAAAGACAAAGGCGAGGAGGAAAGTCAGGCCGAAGGCCACGCCCGGCGGCGCGCGCACCGTTGGGTGCGACAGCCAGTAGAGCATGGCGAGCCACGGAAACAGCGACGCGCCAAATAAGCTGCCTGCCAGCTCGTCGGCAGTGGACGAGAGGACACTGCTGCCCGAGCCCGCCGCGACGATCATTGCTGGCAGGGCGAGCAGGTCGTCCGGCGCCACCGGCAACAGCATGCGCGGCAGCGCGGCGCGTGCCAGCGTGGGCAGCGGCATGCGGAGTCGCATCGTAAGGTGGTCCCAACTGTCCTCGGCTTGTAGGTACAGTGCGAGCAGTCGCTCAGCGCGGCGTTGGGGCGAAGGTTGAGCTGTGAACAGAAATCACAGTTGTGAACAGTGAACAGTTGCTATTCTGTAACGGTAGATCTCTCATCTTGATTGCCACTGTACTTATAGGGTCACTGCAATGCAGGATTGGCAATGCTGGATCAGCTCCCTGTGCGTGTGTTCTCGTGTGCGATATTTAAGGGACGTTGCAGGAGGTCAATTAGTACACAAATTACTCTACCGTACGCACAGGGTCGCGGCGTCGACTCCTCCCAAGCACCTAGATATACTCAATGGAGCTCCCCTTAGGCTCCCAAAGCCACTCACGTATCAGTTCGCTGGGTGCGTGTGTGCTGTGTGATGTGTCACGTGTCGCCTTTGCATTGCATATCGTATGGAGGTTATATGCCCCCACCGCCTGTGAATTGTAGCTCTAGTTTTATTTTAATAGACGACCGTTACCACGCCTAACAGCGACCTTTCGCCTCGCACAAGGCCCAACTCCACCGCCCCAGTGCTAGTACGAGGGCGGCGAGCGGCGGCGTGGCACAGCGCGATGGAGATCACTACAGTCTTTCAGAAGGAGCGGCGCGAGTTTGGGCGTCCCACGACGCATTTTGCGCCGACGGAGCCGGTGGACCTCGGCGGCTTCGACAGCGATGCTAGCATGCGCGACAAGTACATGGAGCGCAACCCGACGGTGCTGGAGATCCAGGCCATCCCTTCGCAGTCGGAGCACCAGGTGCGACGCTGCGCGCGACTGGGAGGGCTTCCTAGCGGGAGCGGGGTCCATCGCGGCGCTGCTGCGCGCGCTGTGCCTCGACCGTGCGGCGTGCACACGAAACCGCGGGCGGCTGCGCGCGGGCGCGCGGGCTCAGCATGGACGGGCGCCCCTACCTGCAGGTGAACACGGAGCGCTTCACGTACAACAGCATCGGCATGTTCCACAAGGAGGGAGGCTGGCCCAAGGACATCGACCCGACGGAGAAGGAGCACACTCTGTGAGCGCCGACGCCCCTGCGCCGCCGCCTGTCTTGCCCATTGCTGCGCCCGGAGCCGTATTCGCGAGAGAGTGGGCCCGGGTCCACAGCTAGACTGCGAGCGCCGGCTGGTGTCGAGCGGAGGGTGTCCCCCTCGACTAGACGGCGGATTGATGCCGACTTGGCGCTGCGCACGCGGCCGCCCCGTGGTAGTGGCTGGCTCGACGTCTCGCCGGCGTGCCTCACGGCCCTCCATTCACACCCAGCGTGCCCGTCCCTGCTCACCGCTCCTCCCCGCCACCCGCCACAGTCGCTTCCGCAAGAAGGTGGAGAAGGACGAGGAGTACATCCGGCAGGTCAAGGCGCTGGGCGATGCGGTCGAGCACTCCATCATGCAAAACATCGCAGTTGACATCTACCAGGTACACAAACCGCTCTCAAACCAAAAGCACCCCGCCAGGCCTGCCCCGCAGTCTTGCGCCGCCATGCCGCAGTCACCAGGGTGCAGCCGGCGGGCGGGTCTCCGCACTCCAAGGCGCTACGCCCTGCCTCGTCCCCGCCCTCAATCTGGAAGCGTTAAGCGCCTGAGCCCGCCGCCCTTGCTGCAGGACTACTTCGAGGGCGAGTTCCACGACCACTCGAGCGAGCCGCCGTCCGCCAAGACGCTCTCCGTCTTCAAGGACCCCAACCAGATCAAGCGTACCGTCACTTCCATCTCGTGGTTCCCCGACGGCGGCAAGAAGCTCGCGGTCAGCCTGGCCATGATGCAGTTCCAGGACTGGCGCATGGACAAGATGTCGCCGAAGTCCTACATCTGGGACGTCAACAACCCCAACTTCCCTGAGCAGGAGCTCGTCCCCGCCTCGCCGCTCTGCTGCCTGCGCTACAACCCAAAAGACCCGCACCTGCTCGTGGGCGGCTCGTACAACGGGCTCGTCTCGTACTGGGACACGCGGCGCGGCGACACGCCCATGGACACGTCCATCATCGAAAAGTCGCACCGCGACCCCGTCTACGACATCTGGTGGCTGCAGGGCAAGACGGCCTACGAATGCGCCTCCACATCGACCGACGGCCAGGTGCGTACGCCCCTCCCCATCACGTAGCAAAGCGTTCGCCCTAACTTGGTACCGTGCCCTAACTTGGTACGTTCTTGGCTTGAGCTCCCCGCGCACGCATTTCGAGCCCTGGAAAGCTGTTGGCACGCGGGGGAGGGCTCCCTTGCTGTCCGGTAACAAGCAGCGGGACGTCCAGCGCAGCAAACGGTCGTGCTGGCGAACAGTACCGAGTTAAAGCACGGTACCAAGTTAGGGCGAACGCTTTGCTACGCACCTGCCCATCACGTCGCACCGACGCAAACACCCGTTCCTGTCCGTCTCGAGGTTTATATATCGGATGAACCCGGAGAGAAGACATAGATCCCTCGAGCTCTCGGACTCGCAATCCTTCCGTTCTATTTGATATCGCGTTATTATGTCTTGCGCCTTGGCTTCACCGATGAGTGTGGTCGACAACGAGGTTCCTTTTATGGGATAGCCGACCGCCCCGCCACCCACAGGTGCTCTGGTGGGACATCCGCAAGCTCGGCGAGCCTGCCGACGCGCTCTCCCTCGACGACAAGGCCAACCCCGACGCCAAGCCAATGGGTGGCGTCTCGATGGAGTACTCGACCGCAGGCGGCAAGTTCCTCGTCGGCACCGAGCAGGGCAAGATCGTCGCGTGCAACCGCAAGGCCAAGAACGCGGCCGACCGGATCGGAGCACTCTATGAGGGACACTGCGGACCCGTCTACGCGCTCTCGCGCAACCCCTTCTTCCCAAAGTTCTTCATGACGATCGGCGACTGGACGGTACTCATAGAGAAATAGAGAGAGAGATATGTAGAGATGCGATATGTGTATATTCATACGTATGTATGAATACACATATACACACACACACATATATATATATATATATATATACATACATCTATCTTTCTATCTATCTATCTATCTATATCTATATCTATATATACATATATAGATATACACACATATAGCTATCTATCTCTCTCTCTCTATAGATATATATATACATACACACAAACACACACACACACACACACACA
>Ga0209390_10011550_pt1 | contig 10130 bp, 12 predicted proteins | sample BON01_FD_187212 | JGI IMG/M metagenome (GOLD analysis project Ga0209390, IMG submission 187212) | Freshwater microbial communities from Lake Bonney liftoff mats and glacier meltwater in Antarctica - BON-01 (SPAdes) (version 2) | ecosystem: Environmental > Aquatic > Freshwater > Ice > Glacier... | reverse complement strand
TTATGCAGGTCAGACCCGTGAGATTGGGCAAGGCCCCAAAGCATTTGGCGCGTTGTTCTTCTTTATTACGGGCTTCCACGGTTTCCACGTTTTCTCTGGAGTGCTTTTCTTAGTGATCATTATGGTCAATGCCATGAGCGGTCTATACGCAGCGCGGAAAAATGGCTATGAGATGGTAGAGAAAATAGGCTTGTACTGGCACTTTGTAGACTTGGTCTGGGTGTTTGTATTTTTGGTATTCTACCTGTTGTAAACCCCGATAAAACCCATATTCATTCACTTATTTACGTCTGTACCAATGGCTGGACATCAATCATACGAAGATCAAAAGAAGCTCGTTTTTTACGGCTTGAAATTATTAGGCATCATCACCATCGTTGAAGTGGTATTTGCTCTATTTGCTAAAGGGCATATTGTTTCAAGTGTTACCTTCGGAAAAGATGGTGGTTTTGGACAATACCTCTACATGCTGGCGATGATTTCTGCGAGTTTGTATAAAGCCTATTTCATCATTTTCTTTTTCATGCACATGGCGGGTGAGGTGCGTGGCCTGGTACTCAGCGTACTGATGCCGACGACTTTGCTCATTTGGGCCATTATTGCCTTTTTTCAGGAAGGCAGCCGATGGGGTGCCAGTCGGGAACACATCAAGCAGAAAAATGAAGAAGTGGTGCAACCTGTTTCAACAGGCAAGCCACAGGGTTACATCCTGCCAGGAATAACAAAAGGTTGATTTACAAAAAAGGCGGGGCAACAAGGTTCCGCCTTTTTTGTTTCTATTCAAAATTGACGCAATGAGCAACGATACAGAGAAGTCTTCCAAGAAGAAGACGCTAATTAGGGTCGCGATTCTCGCCCTGATCCTGGTGGTGTTACCCGCTATATCCTATTATTGGCTGAACAGCGGTTTCCAAATTAGGAAAGAAGCTGTTGGAAAAAACGCGAACTTTGGAAAGATCCGTTCAGTTTCCATTATTTACCCGGATGGAGAAAAAGAAGACCAGCTTAAAAGCAAGGTTTGTGTTATCCACTCTTTTGGCGAAGAGCCTGATTTGACAGAAGATAACCGCTTGATATTGAACACCTGTGAAAAGTTGTTTGATCAATTTGGCACCAACATCCACTTTCGTTTGGCCATGATTGCCAAAGATGGGACATCAGAATTTCGTTCCCACCACCAAAAAATGGCCAGTGCAGAATTTGTCACTTGGGCTTGGACAGGCGCAACCGGTTCATGGCGTACTATTTTAGAGAATGGTTATGATTCTTTTTGTCAGTCTGAAGGCGTTCGTCCTGTAAAAGACTATTTCGCCGTTTGTGACACTGCGGGGCAAATTCGGCGCTACTACAATGCACTCAGTGACGAAGAGATTAATCGAATGGTGCAACACATTGCCATCCTGCTTCCTCCGAACGAATAGTTACCTTGATATATGTCTGACAAGCAACCCAATCCTGCGCTTGAAAAAAAGCTCAATCGACTGGCCTACCTGGTCTCATTTGTCGTGTTGCTGCTCGTGGGCATGATGCGACGCGTGAAAATTGATGTTGGAATAGATTTCAGCTTCTTGCCGCCATTACATGCCTCTTTGAATGCCTTGGCAGCAGTAATCCTGATTTTCGCCTTTTATTTTATCAAAAATGGCCAGGTAGAGAATCACCGGAAAGCAATATATGCAGCAATGGTTTGCTCGGCGTTGTTTTTGGTGTCCTACGTGTTATATCACTTCACCACCGCAGAAACGAAATACGGCGGACAAGGCACCATGCGTACGGTTTATTTCATCCTGCTGACAACCCATGTCGTGTTGGCTGCAGTCATATTACCTTTCATTTTATTGACCTTTACAAGGGCTTATACCAACCAATTTGAGCGCCATAAAAAGATGGCCCGTTGGGTATTCCCATTGTGGCTGTATGTGGCCATTACGGGGCCAGTCTGCTACTTGATGCTGAAACCCTATTATTGAGTGATGAGTTATGAGTTATCAGTGATGAGTTATGAGTGATGAGTGATGAGTGATGAGTTTGCACGGTATTGTACTTTTGCTCAATATGATTTTCAGCACCTTTAATCAATTTCCTAGCTTGGGTGCTGAAAAAAATCCAAAGTAAAGCACAAACGCTGTGCAAACTCATAACTCATAACTCATAACTCCTAACTCATAACTCATAACTCATCACTCATCACTCATCACTCATAACTCATCACTCATCACTATTTTTTACTGTTATGAAATATCAGAAATTGATTTTTAGCGCCTTGCTATTTGTGCTGCTTTTTGTGGCCGTTGACTTGTCGGCCCAGTGCGCCATGTGTAAGGGTGCGGCTGAGGCGAGTTTGAAACAGGGTGGGGGAGACCCACAAGGGCTGAATGCCGGGATACTGTACATGCTGGCCATGCCTTACCTTATTGTTGCTGGAATTGGCTATTTCTGGTGGCGCAATCGCCGCAAAGAGCAGGAACAGGTGTCGGATTTCTCTGAGGATGATTTTGCGCGGTACAGTTGATTTGGCGGAAAGCTGGATTTATACAAAAAACTTTCCACGACCAGTTTTCAATCAACGGCAACGCTGACATTATATGACGTACAAGGACGTCTCATCCACACGCAAAAAGGCGATTTCGCCAATGCGTCCCCTGCCATAAGTGAATTAACGACGAGCCAGCCCTTGAAAAAGGACTGGCTTTTTTTTGGATGCGCCCAGCTGAGGTTGCGTCAAAAGGCATGGCAACAAAAAACGAACAAATTATAATTTCTTCGAGCGTTAAACTTCGTAGGTTTTTAAAACCTAGTGCCGCGTTCTAAAAACCACGCAGTTGTGTCATTCCGAGCGTAGCGAGGAACCTGGGTTGCAATATATAATCAGGTTCCTCGCTGCGCTCGGAATGACACAACTTCTTGATATTCAGTGTAATTAAATATTGATGCCAGTCAATGCTTAGATGTGTACATACGCTCGGGCGCATCAAAAAAAATGAGCCATCCCAACAATGGAATGGCTCATGTATCAGCGAAATAAATAAATTTGATTGCTTGCCTTTCGTGTGGCTTAGAAAAACAACCCTTATTTCAAGGTATAACGAACTGCTAAGCCACCATAACCAGCTCCAAAGCCATTGCCATAGCCGTTCACAAAGAATGTTGGAACCCAGTCAACAGAAAGGTTAATTGGGAAATCGGCAAATTTGTAGTCCAAACCCAAGCACCCACTAACCCCGAAGGAAGTATTGGCTGCGTCACCATTGTTGAAACCTCTGTTATAGTTCCAAAAGTAAACAGCACCGCCGCCGCCGAGATACCACTGTAGGCCTTCAACGCTCGCAATTTGTGTGTGGTGTTGGTATAAAACGCCAATATTTACCCAACTGTAAAAAGAATAACCTCTGTAACCAGCATAAACTTCAACAGCGCCTTTCTCGCTAATGAAGTGTTTGAGGGAGGCAGACAAAGGATAGCCCAAACGCAAGCCAATGGCTGTTTTGTAAGTGCTTTGTGATTGTGCTGCAAAAATGCAACAGCCAACAATTGATAATGTGAAGATCAGTTTTTTCATAACGGATTTTATTAAAATGGTGAAAGTTAGAATAATGGGGCAAAACTAGGATGGGATTTTGGTTTCAAGGTGACTTGTCGCGTTTTTTTTATGGAAAGGCAGGTTTAAGTTTATTATCGGCAAGGAATATGGTGCCTAAGTTGACTGGAGCAATAAGAAAATCAATGGCAATTGGAAAAACAGCAAGATTTTCCCCACCTTCGCTCCGACGAAAAAAACACCGACCTTTTATGAAGATTGCAGTTTTTCCAGGCTCGTTCGATCCTATTACCATTGGCCATGTAGACTTGGTTCGGCGTGCCCTGCCCTTGTTCGACAAAATCATCGTTGCTGTGGGCATTAATTCAACCAAAAAGTACCTTTTCCCGCACGAGCAACGCATGGAATGGTTGCGTCAGGTTTTTGCCCAATACTCCAATGTGGACGTGGATGCCTTTCCCAACCTTACGGCCCATTATTGCCAGCGCATCGGGGCAAAACACCTGCTGCGCGGTTTGCGCAATGGCTCTGATTTTGACTACGAAAAAACCATATCCCAGGTAAATAACATCGTTGGCGGGGGAATTGAAACAGTTTTTTTCATTGCACAGCCGGAATTCTCGCATATCAGTAGTTCTATTGTCCGTGAAGTCATAATTGGTGGTGCAGATGCCTCTCCTTTTATTCCTAAGGAAATTAACATAAGTCTGGATCATTCCAATCTGACCTAAACAGGGCATGGTCGCAACCGCACCGTCACTGTCGTTGTAAACGTACACCCCCCTTTTGTCTTGCCCGTGACTTCATATTTCCCCGGCTCCGTCACTTTTAGGTAGCGGCCCTGCACGCCACCTCTATCCCAGGAAAAACTTTCAAATTCTCCTTCTGCTTTCAATATGGTCTCCGTGCCGGGGCATATTTCGGTGTTGCCGGAAATGGTGAGGGGAGAGCCTCTTTCTACGATGATGGGCACTCCAGTGCCTGGTGCGGGTGGAGGGGGCGTTTCTTGGCCCCAACCCACTTGGGGCATTGCGAAACAAATCAGCAGAAAAGCTTGAAAAAGAAAGTTCTTATTGCGCATGGTAAATGATTTGGAGGTTAACACGACACTTATTGGATAAAAGTACTTCCCTTTTACTAAAACAGCATCTTTTTTGTTGAAAACTGCCAATACTTCTCTGAAAACCGGAACATCCTACCCAACTTCTTACCAATTGATAGTAGGTTTACTGTGTTACTGACACGCCATGATTACCTTTGCAGGAATTCGACTGCAATTATTCCACCACAAAATAGAAATTAATGACTGACGCCCTTTTTACGGTTCCTCACCCGATTAACGAACCCCTTTTGAGTTATGCCCCGGGATCGCCCGAAAAGGCAGCCCTGAAAAAAGCGCTCGCCGAAGCCAAAGCCAAGCAGAAAGACGTTCCAATGTATATTGGTGGCAAACAAGTTCGCACCAAAGAACTAGTGGCCATGCACCCGCCACATGAGCGCAAGCACGTGTTGGGACATTATTCCAAAGGAAACGGAGAGCACGTGAAAGCAGCCATTGACGCTGCACTCGCCGCCAAACCAGCCTGGGAAGCCATGCCCTGGCAGGAACGCGCCGCCATCATCCTGCGCGCTGCTGATTTACTCACAGGCCCATACCGCGCCAAAATGGTGGCGGCAACCATGCTTTGTCAAAGTAAAAACGCCTATCAGGCGGAAATTGACTGCATTGGCGAGTTGGCCGACTTCTGGCGTTTCAATGTGTATTTCATGCAGGAAATATACAAACAGCAGCCCCTGAGCACGCGTAATATTTGGAATCGCACGGACTGGCGTCCCCTGGAGGGCTTTGTTTTTGCCCTTACACCTTTCAATTTCACGGCCATCGCCGGTAACTTGCCTACAGCCCCTGCTATGTTGGGCAATGTATGTGTGTGGAAGCCAGCGGAAGCCCAAATTTATTCGGCTTCCCTGTTGATGGAAATTTTGGAGGAGGCTGGCATGCCTGCTGGTGTCATCAACCTGGTCTATGTAGATGGCCCAACAACTGGCGATGTTATTTTCAAGCACCATGACTTTGCGGGCATTCACTTCACAGGCAGCACAGGAGTATTCCACCATATTTGGAAAACCATCGGGGCAAATATCACCGGATACAAGTCATACCCGCGCATCGTGGGCGAAACAGGTGGCAAAGACTTTGTCGTCGCCCACCATTCCGCCGATCCCAAGGCTGTCGCCGTAGGTTTGGCGCGTGGTGCCTTTGAATATCAGGGCCAAAAATGCTCAGCCGCTTCAAGGGCGTACATTCCCAAGAGTCTGTGGAAACAAGTGAAGGATTATTTGGTGACTGATTTGAAAAGTATGAAGATGGGCAGTACCGAAGATTTCCGCAATTTTATAAATGCAGTGATCGATGAAAAGTCATTCGACAAAATTGCAAAATACATCACGGAGGCAAAAAAATCGGATAAAGTGACCGTGGTTGCTGGTGGCAATTTCGACAAATCCAAAGGCTACTACATTGAGCCAACGGTACTGGAAGTATCTGATCCACATTATGTTACGATGTGTGAGGAGATTTTTGGCCCAGTGCTTACCGTGTATGTGTACGACGATAAAAAGTTTGCCCAAATACTGGATACGGTCAATACCACTTCTCCCTACGCATTAACGGGTTCGATATTCGCGAACGATCGTTCTGCCATTGTAATGGCCAGTGACAAGCTGCGCAATGCTGCGGGCAATTTTTACATCAACGACAAGCCCACGGGCGCAGTGGTTGGCCAACAGCCATTTGGCGGTGGCCGCGCTTCTGGAACCAACGACAAAGCAGGTTCGATCTTGAACATGCAGCGCTGGCTTTCTCCGCGCACCATGAAGGAAAATACGGTGCCGGCGACGGATTATAGGTATCCGTTTATTGGGGAGGAGTAAAAATAAAGGGCAAGAGGGAAGAGAGCAAGAGGCAAGAAAAACAAAGGGGAAGAAAAACAAAGGAACCTCTTTAGTAAGCGAACAGTGCCCTTCCCTAAATATAAAATGAGCCATACCGGACACTTCCGGTATGGCTCATGTATTTTTAGTAAGTAAAACGGAACGTTGGCGTATTCGGTCTGAGATGAATGGCTGCATTCTTTTTAACTTATTCGTCGGACCACGAAAAGTGGTCAGACGAGGGCCATTTGGTCTGACCACTTTTCGTGGTCCGACCAATAAGTGTATGCCAAAGCCAATCTTCATTCAGGGTTTTCCGCTCCTAATTATTCAAGCTGTTGCCGATTTTATTCGGCTATCCAGGCCAAAGGAACAGAATTGCACGTTGTGTTAAAAGACATCGGACTATTATCTAGTTCGCACCCTTGCACAGCGACCTTGCGCAGCAACGGGATCGCTGAATTCTATTTCGACCAAACAAACCTTCCACCAAGCGCGATAAACGAACCTGGAAGCCTCGGATTTGTTAAATTCAGCCTCTTGCCAAGGCCAAGTCTCGACAGTTATAAAAAAATCTACAATACCGCCCACATTTATTTCGATGCCGACCAACCCATTGTCACCAACACCACAGTGACCTTGGTGGTCTTTCAGATCGGGACAAATAACCTTGAAGATGATAAAAAGGTATCTTTGCTGCGCATTTTACCAAACCCGACTACCGGAGAGGTGCAAATCCAGACCGGCGAAAACCTTCCCGGTAGCTTGCGTGTTTTTAACGGTGCGGGTTCGGTGCTGCGCGAAGAAAATAATTTTTCAGACAATGACAACCTGGATTTGAGCGCGTTGCCTCCCGGCCACTACACCATTGAATGGCGGTCAGTAAAAGGGCATACAAAAGCTGGTCGCTTGATACGAATGCAATAAAACTGAAAACCTTGTCCAACACATTTGGTACCCTATTTCGCGTAACAACCTTCGGAGAATCCCACGGCGCTGCCATTGGCTGCATTGTTGACGGCTGCCCGGCAGGGCTTAATTTCGACCTCGCATTTATCCAAAGCGAGCTCGACCGCCGTCGGCCGGGTCAGAGCAGCATCGTCACCCAGCGCAAGGAAAGCGATAAGGTGCAGGTGTTCAGCGGGGTTTTTGAAGGCAAAACAACGGGCACACCCATTGCAATGGTGATCCCTAATGAAGACCAGCGCAGTCGTGACTATGACCACCTGGCCACGGCTTTCCGGCCCAGCCATGCCGACTACACCTGGGAGGTGAAATACGGGCATCGCGACTACCGGGGTGGCGGGCGCAGCAGTGCGCGGGAAACGGCAGCGCGGGTGGCTGCTGGCGCTTTGGCCAAGTTGCTGCTGAAAACCAAAGGCATTGAAATACAGGGTTATGTAAGCCAGGTCGGGCATTTGGAACTCAAAGAAGATTACAAATTATTAGACCTCAGCGCGGCCGAAACCAACGACATCCGATGCCCTGAGCCGCTCATGGCGCTGAAAATGATCAACCTCATTAAAAAAGTGCGCAAAGCGGGTGATACCATTGGCGGGGTGGTTTCTGCAGTGGTAAAGGGATGTCCGCCAGGTTTGGGTCAGCCCGTGTTTGACAAACTACAGGCCGACCTTGGCAAGGCCATGCTCAGCATCAATGCGGCCAAGGGCTTTGAGTACGGTTCGGGTTTTGACGGCGTGAAAATGTTGGGGTCAGCACATAATGATCAATTTTTGCCGACAGAAAAGGGGGCTGGGGGGCGAACCGTGACCAATCATTCCGGTGGTGTTCAAGGTGGTATTTCCAATGGTATGGATATCTACTTCCGGGTGGCCTTCAAGCCAGTAGCCACCATCATGCGCGACCAGGAAACGACCAATGCGGCGGGTGAAAGCGTGGTGGTAAAAGGTAAAGGCCGACATGATCCCTGTGTGGTGCCAAGAGCGGTACCCATCGTGGAAGCGATGGCGGCGCTGGTGGTGGCAGATCATCTACTCCGAGCAAGGGCAGATAGATTGTAACTGTGGACGGTGGACGGTGGACGGGCACAGCATCCGTATTTTGCCTTGGATTGAGTGTTTCAGCACTTTAAGGCCAAAGCCTCAGACTAAGCTTTAGGCCCATTATCAAATTATCACATTATCACATTAAAAAAATGTTCCAACGCCTCCGCTCCATTTGGTACCCCGATGAATTCCACGGCTGGGGCCGCACACGCCGTTATTTTGAAGGCTGGTATTTCAAAATCGTTTCAGCAGATGAGCGCCATGCCTTGGCCATTATTCCGGGTATTTCTATGGCGGAAAATGGGGAGCAGCACGCATTTATTCAGGTGATGGATGGAAAAGCTTGTACTGCTGCCTATCACCGTTTTGATGCCGAAGACTTCCGGCCATCGGAGCGATCTTTTGAGGTTTTTGTGGGCAATAATTTTTTCTCAGGAGAACGAATAGAGCTTGATTTGCCTGGAATTTCGGGAGAAATTCACTTTCAAAATACCAACCCCTGGCCAAAAATGTTGGGTGCGCCGGGAATCATGGGTTGGTACTCTTTCGTGCCGTTTATGGAGTGCAATCATGGTATCGTAAGCCTGCACCACAACCTTAAAGGCCAACTGAAAATCACGGATGAGGTGAAGGGCATGACCACTTTGGCGGATTTTAGTGGTGGCAAGGGTTACATCGAAAAAGATTGGGGCCGATCCTTCCCGAAGGCTTATGTTTGGATGCAGAGCAACCATTTCGACACCCATGATCGCGCATCATTGATTGCATCAGCGGCACATATTCCCTGGTTGAACAGTCATTTTATTGGATTTATCAGTGGTTTTTGGCTGGATGGAAAGCTGTTCAAGTTTGCCACCTACACCGGTGCGCGCAAGTTTTTGAAAATCAATGATGAGCAAGTGGAATTGGTTTTCAAAGGACCTAAAACCGAGTTGCGGATATTAGCCAAACAAGCACCTGGGACGGCACTACATTCACCTATTTCAGGCGAGATGACGGGGAAAATCCAAGAAAGTTTGCAAGCTGTTTTGCAGGTTGAATTGCTAGAACGCGGACAGCGCATTTTTGAAGGAAATGGGCGGAATGCCGGCCTTGAAGTGGCTGGGGATTTTCAGGTTCTGCTTGATTAAAAGTTTTTTCGTTTTGCCAGGCTTCACTTCCGTTTGCCCTTTGCCTACTTGCAAACCTGCCCCTTGCCAATTTGTTCATTCAACATACTCCTGAAAAAACAAGCGCTGGTTCGTCATGTCAAACGCACAAAGGTTCCCCAATCCTTCACTTCTCCAATGGCGCGGGTCGGCATAAACACATCCAGCATCAATGTCGAGGTGCTGGGCGGCTTGTAAATTAACAAATTGATTTTCAATGATATCGCGTTCAATGGGGGTGTGTCCGTGTATAATGATGCGCTCTTGTAGCCATTCGTATCGGATGGCGGGTTGCCATTGGCGCAGCCAGCACATTTCAGAGGTGTCGGAAAGGGGGTCGTCTAGTCGGAAGTCAAGGCCTGCGTGCACCAATAAATAGGATTCAACTTCGAGGAAATAGGGTAGGGCTTCCATCCAGTCCAGGTATTTTTTGGGAATTTCGGCGCAAGTTTCTACCCCAAAGCTATTCTTGGTGTCTTTGCCATCTGTTTTCAACCATTTTTC
>Ga0209390_10011549_pt1 | contig 10131 bp, 9 predicted proteins | sample BON01_FD_187212 | JGI IMG/M metagenome (GOLD analysis project Ga0209390, IMG submission 187212) | Freshwater microbial communities from Lake Bonney liftoff mats and glacier meltwater in Antarctica - BON-01 (SPAdes) (version 2) | ecosystem: Environmental > Aquatic > Freshwater > Ice > Glacier... | reverse complement strand
TCAGCGCATTTACCATTCGTCGATCGATCGGTTGAATCTGCCAGTGGGGTTCGACGAGGAGTAAACCCAACTTTGTCAAATCGTTAAGTGTCCCCGATAGACAACTGGTGTGCTGATAAATAGCTAATGCTATCTCGATTGAATCGAGATCACCTGCTTGGCACAATAAATATGCGATCGCTTGATTAATAGGATTTGGTAGCGATCGTATCGATGCCAACATCTCTCGATCTAGGCTAATTTGATTTCATGCAAGCTCATTCAACCAGTTACATAAGTTTTGACAACAGGAAGCTGCTGTATCGCCAGGTAATAAAGCTGCAAGCGTAATCGCACCACTATTAATCATCGGGTTGCGGGGTTTAGATCGATCGATTTCTAGTTGGGTAAGGGAGTTGTAAGGATATTCTGAGGACTTTATTCCCACCCAATCGAGTACCTTATCGCGATCGGGCTGCTGCAACAGGTAAAGTAAGACAAATGGTTTGATTAACAAAGAGCAGGGATTTAAATCCCCCACCCTTTAGGTGGATTGTTTTTAAGGTGCTGGGCGGGGAACCCGCCTAGCCGGTCTAAATCCCCATCTTAAAAACTCAATTATCAATTATCAATTATTTAAGCTCATGAACGGGAAACGTCGATCGCCCGCTCCAGCCGAGCAAATTTGTCCATCATTGCAATATACTTGAATCGCCAGATCGAGAGAGCGGTTTGGGTTAGATAGCAATGGAATATACTCTGGTAGCTTGCCGATCTCAGCCTGAGTTCGAGCTTGAATTATTAATTCATCGAGTTGAGCCTGAGTCAATTTGGCTAGTTTATTCATCTACGGGGCTATGAGTATATTGGTGCAACAGGATATTTAGATAAAATCAAGTTTTGACCATCGTACATCATTAACTTGGTAATGACAAAACTCGATCGAATTGGCGATCGATCTCTAAATAAACTGGGAAAATAATTACAAATTATGCAGTTGCTATCCCCATTTGTTCTCGTTTGGTTAAAGTCATGGCGATTCCCTTCTCGTAATATGCTGCTTCGTTGATAAACATGGGAAAAACGGTATCTTCACCTCGATAGATAATCGTCTCCCCAGTAAATGTCAGAAACATCGGATCGCCGGGATGCAGCGGTGCGTAGTCTTTAAATTGAAGTTGGGGATGAATCATTGCTTGCAATTCACCCGATGGATTGCGGGGATAATCCACTGATGAAATCGATTGATAAACTGTCAAACTCGACGGTGTGGCTAAAGGTTTTCCTAGATTTAGTCGCTCGATATAATCCAAAATTTCATGAACTAGCATTTCAGTTTTTTGGAACAGAGCTACATCGAGAATTCCTTGAGCAATTGCCCCAACCTCGATCGTGCAACCCAATAGTGATAAAGTACGGAGCATCGGATCGTCCTGAGAGCAGCGTACTCCGCAGGCAACTCGCACATCGGGATGGAGCGTGGTTAAATAAGCAGCCATGCGAAAATTGAATGGCTGCCTGCTCGAAGGTAAAATCGTCAAACCCATATTTGAGGTAGTGCTATGGAGATCGATAATGACATCGAACTTAGGTCGATCTTTGTCACCCAATCTGTTGGCGATCTCCTTCGCTAGAAGATCTTCATAGCCAGTCAATTCTAGATTAGCTAAATCTTCAGTAGCAAAACAGCGATTGAGATCGCGATCGATATAACGTCGGTTCAAGGCTATTGCTTGAGGATTTGCCAACAATGTCTCGCATTCAAAGCTCGATCGATGCAGTAACTCTGGAAATTGCTGGAATTTTTTTACTAAATAAATACCAGTCAACTCGTTTCCGTGGGTTCCCCCAACAATTGCAACTTTTCGGATCGATGCCGTCATAAGTGGATCTCCGGTGGTAATAGTGAGGACTGAATTTCCCAGTTTTGAAACCTGGTAGTATGATGATATGAAAAGTTAGCAATATATGTCAATCCATGATTTCGCATCTACTACTATAGGTTTAGAGTATAGTCACGATCGATGAAACGCAAACGTAAACATCAGCTCGAACTCGAACTTCGACACCTGCGCTACTTTGTCATGGTTGCGGAAGAGTTAAATTTCACTCGTGCGGCAGAACGGTTAGATATGGCGCAACCACCTTTAAGCCAGCAAATTCAAGACTTAGAAGATGAGGTGTTGGGGGTAAAGCTATTCGAGCGAAAACGCCCATTGCGACTAACTCAAGCGGGAGTGGCATTTTTAAATGATGCTCGATCGCTGTTGGCAACATTAGAACTAGCAATAGATAAGACACAACGCATCGAGCGCGGTGAATCGGGGTATTTAATCGTAGGTTTTACTAGTTCGATGGCTAATGGAGTATCGATCGATATTTTGCAGGATTTTCAACAACAATATCCAAACATTAAACTAATTTTACGAGAACTAAATAGTGCCGTTCAAATCAATCGATTGCGCGAGCGACAAGTAGATATCGTGTTTATCTATCGAGATCGGAAAATTATCCCAGATAAAGATTTAGAAGTCCTGCCGCTCCAACCAGAACAGTTAATTGTGGTTTTACCCGAACGGCATCCACTCGCAGCTAAAGAGGCGATCGAGATCGCTGCGCTTGATGGTGAAGAATTTATCATGCCGCTGCCTCAGCTTGAAGCTGGCTTATTCCCTCAAATTAACCAAATATTTAAACAGGCTCAGATCGAGCCGAATATCGTTCAATCAGCCCTATTTATGGTGACAATTTTGGGACTAGTTGCAGGTGGGGTGGGGATTAGTATTTTGCCATCGAGCGTCCAAAATTTACAACGCAAAGGAGTTGTTTATCGCCCATTGGTAGAGCAAACACTCTCCGATAGGTTAACTGCTATTTGGCGAGCTGATGACTCCTCGGCGATCCTATCAAATTTTATTCATGTCATTCGATCGATAAATACTAATGGGGTGTGAACGGAGTGGAGCGCGTAAATCGTGGGCGGAGATCCCGACAAATGCGTCGATCGAGTTCGCGATTGCGTTGTTCGAGTAAGAGCGTTAGCTGCTGGCGTTGACTCAACTCGTTATTTAGTCGCTCGATCGTCTCTGCTTGCAGGCAGGAATCGGTAAGATCCTCCTCCAGTGAGGGAGTGTATTGCGGCTCGACGGCTTCGGCGACGATCTTGCCCGAGAGATCGGGTGCAAAGCGATAGATCGCCACCGGATCGCATATCAGAAACTTCTTAGTTTCCTCAACATAGTTGGGGTAAGCGATTTATTTTCGCGGCTGTTTTTTGCTTAAAACAATTGAACCACGCTATCTGCCCCTTTTTCCTTTATCTATTCCCTGCATCCCTTTCAGGAGTTTTCTGCACCACTAAGGGCTGAGGCAGAAGTTAGGTTAGTATTGGATTTTGGATTGATGCTCTTAGAGAATAGTATCCAAACTTTCGCTCGGCTAAAGATTTTGGCATGGTTATGGCTAATGCACATAAAGCCAATGTATCAATCTTGGAGATCTTACGCAGCAACTGAAAAGTCATAAGAGTTATAGCGGGGAGTAGTTAATTGATGGATAAATATAGACGGATGATATGGCTTGAATTTAGCTCGTTGCTTTGGCTACCGGAGGTAATCGATCGATCGAATACAATGATCGAATCTGTGAAGTATCAACATCGATCGCTGGAAATATTTAGGAATATTTGCAGCTCTAGGGACGAAAGTAATATTTTACGCTCATCCCTGAGAGATTTACTTACGACGTAATAAATCATGTAAGTTAGCTACATATTTGCCGCCACTACTTTACTAAATCGCAGAGATAGAGCTGACAAAACGCTCTATCTCTGCGATTTAGAATTTAAAACCAGCACTGAGTCTAACTTGGCTAGTGGGAATAGTGGAACTATTAGAAGTGAAGGGAACGTCTATTGCCGCTTTTAGTTCGACACTCTCGGCGATCCCAAAATCTGCACCAGCAGTAAAGTAACCGATAGCATTGCTAAAGTTATTAGCAGTAGCGATGGATACACCAGCACCAACAAAGGGAATGATTTGGACTTTTTCGCCACGGCTGATATTGAAGTCATAGGTGACAGAACCACCAAAGATAGTGCCCAGGCGGGGGAAAATGACGAAAGGACGAAGCGAGAGATTGTCGCTGACACCGAACTTAGAATCGATACCCACTGTAGTACTTCTACTGCCAAAAAATAGCGCTGGACCAATGGTATTTTTACCCATTTCTGCTTGAGCTGGTGCGCTCATGCCTAAAGCGGCGGCTGAGGAGCAGAGCATAACTAATGCAACAATATTTTTTTTCATTTTGATTTTCCCGTTTTGAGTAGATGAGCCGATCGCGATCTGAAGGTAGTGGTAAGGCTCAATTGCCTGCCAACTCTGGATTGTAGCCATGAATGATTGGACGACAACGATCGGGGCGAGTAGCGACAATCGCCCTTGTATCTTCATTGGGTAGACGTTGACCGAAAATGCACGCGATCGACTAAAATTTTAGAGAAAGTTCCTGCGCCTGAACTAGTGAGTGAAGAACGCTGTCGTTAGTAGGGCCGTCAAGCGGGTGAATCCGAACTCATTCTTTGACTATTGAAGAGAGGAGTAGGGAATATTTCACTTGAGATGCGATCGCAGCTTCATGTTTTACTGCTGGCTCGATTGGAAGCGTTGGATGGGGCGTTGTTAGATTTTACAAGCGCCAGAGATTTAGAGCGGTGGTTCTATTCTTAAATAATGCCGAATTTCCAATCGCTCGAATCAAACACCAGATCGATAACAATACTAAATCTCCAAGTCGATCGAACCCAACACCCGGTCGCGATTGCTATTCGGCAGTAATATTCGCTGGGTGGCTAATTTGCGCGATCGTGAGAAAATCAATTTCTCTAATTTCATGTCTCAATTTCCCCATGATAAACTCGCCAAAAATCTGTTTGAGTTACTCTTGGCTCCTTGGGGTAGTGTCAATCTCCAACGGGTAATCCAATCGGAAACTAAGTTTGTCGATATTTACTTTGAACCCAATCTGACTGTGCCAGATAGTGCAAATCTCGGTTTGCTGGCACAGTGTTTAGATCGATACCCTGCCATATTTGAACCATTTCGGAATCCAGTCACGGTGGATGATATTCAAATGTGTCTTGTCAAGGTATTTGAGGTGCAGCAGGAATTGAATCGAGAGCATAAGCGACTCAAACAACCAGCTTCAGCACGGGTTACGCCTCGGTTGTGGATTCTCACGCCAACTTTAGATCTATTTTTATCGCTTAGACTGGAGTTAGCGGCGAAGCAAACGATCGATGTAGAGGAGCAAGAGTTGATTATGCAGTTATCACCGTTATATTTGGAGAAGATCGAGGCTGCTAAACAGGAAGGTGAGACGATTGGCGAAGCCAAAGGTGAAGCCAGAATGATTATGCGATTATTGAATCGTCGATTTGGTTCGGTACCAGAGCAATTTATAGCCCAAATTCAGCAGTTAACTGTGCAACAGTTGGAGGATCTGGGTGAGGCGTTGCTTGATTTTACTAGTTTGGTAGATTTGGAAAATTGGTTGAGTCAGAAGTCATAATCGAACATAGAAATATAAGCCAATCGATTTAGAGAAGCAGGAGTTGATTATGAGGTTATCATCTCAATTATCGATCGAGTGAGACAATCGATATCCCCAGATTGAAAGATCGAGTCCAACACCCGATCGATAATCTAATCTTTAAACCGATCGATTCAATCTAGCATTCCTATCCGATCGAACCTAATACCCCATCGAGTATTTTTAACCTGAGATCGAATCCAACACCAGATCGATAATATGACCAAATCTCTAAATCGATCGATTCACTCAATCTAGCCATACTACTCGATCGAACCCCAAGCCTGTTGACGCTGGTGAAGTCTTATTTTGAGCAAAAGTATCTCTGGAACAGAGACACGTAGCAGTTTTATCCAATTCAAATCGATCGTGGAAAGAACGACTAAATAACCCAAGATTAATAGCTACATCCGAGGATATTTTTCTAACCCTTGATTTCTTTAATCGCTGCGATGAACAGCTCATATAAATCCATCCGCTCCTGCTGACGATATAATTGAGCGGCTGTTTTCAGATCGTCAATAGCTGCCTGTTTTTGCCCTAATTGATATTTGGTAAAACCCCGAATACCGTAAGCCTGAGCAAAGTTAGGATTGATGGTAATCGCGCGATCGTAATCGGTAATAGCTGCCTGTTTTTGCCCTAATCCAGATTTAGCCAGACCCCGATTATTGTAAGCATCAGCATCGTTAGGATTGATGGCAATCGCGCGGTCGTAATCGGTAATAGCTGCCTGTTTTTGCCCTAATTCATATTTGGCAAGACCCCGATTATAGTAAGCCTGAGCAAAGTTAGGATTGATGGCAATCGCGCGGTCGTGATCGGTAATAGCTGCCTGTTTTTGCCCTAAATTAGCTTTGGCATTACCCCGATTATGGTAGGCATGAATATTGTTTGAATCTTTACTAATTATTAGACTATAAATAGCGATCGCTGCTGAATATTCTTTTTTATTGTTAAATATTCCAGCCTTCTCAATAAGTAAAAGTAAGTCATTTAGTTCAGATTTAATTGCCTCGTCGATCGCGACTAGAGCCTCATCATATTTACCTAATGCACTGAAAATCGCACTCTGATATTTCCAGAGATAATAATATTGTCCTTTATCGATTGGATCTACTGCTAAGATTGCTGCATTAATTGCCGTTAGAGCTGCTGGGTTATCACTTCCCCGTAAAGCCAAGGCTTTACCATAATTACCTAATAATTTATATTGCTTGTCTTTAGCGATTGCTTTGTCAAATGCTACTACTGCTTTAGCATATTGTCTAATCCGATAGAGTTGATTGCCGTATTGTAGCCATTGTGCGCCATCACTATCCGCTTGGGGTTCGGCAATATTTTCGAGGACAACATTAACCGTCTGTTGTTCGGGTTGAGTTAAAGTTCTTGCTGTGCGAGCATCGACGTTCAGTGTATTTGGTAGCTTTAGCTCTTTTAACCCCAGTAAAGTCTGAATCGAGATCCCTAAACTTTGACCCAGTATTAAATCTTTACCATCGCGGTTTTCGCCTTCAGCTTTCCCATGTATCCCGATCACTCTCCCTTCGGTGTCGAATACTGGCCCCCCACTCATGCCGCCATAACTGATACTGCTATAGATTAGGTCATACCCATTGGAGAACGATTGCTTATCCTGAGCCTGAAGTTTCCCTTGTTCTTGTTCCTGTATACTCCCAGGATTGAGTTGCCATTGCCACAGGGGGCTATCGATCTTCCCTCGCGCTGGATAGCCCCCGGCAAATACTGTTGCGTTTTCAAGAGGACTATAGTTACCTAAGTTGGCAACGGGGTAGTTGGTACTACTAGTAAATTTGACGATGGCTAAATCCGCTCCATCAGCTAGGTTAATCTCGCTCGGTTGGATTTGATAGGTCTCCTGAGTGTGGGTGATAATTTTAATCCCAGTACGCCTTTGCTTGGGTTGTGTATCCCTCGCTGGTGTCTCGACGACATGTTTAGCTGTCAACACATAGTAAGTAGTTCCCTGTTTGGCGATAATCACCCCCGAACCATTCCCCGCTGAGTCTTCGATTCTCACTGTCTGTTGACGAGTCTCGCGGTTGAGTTTTGCCAGATATCCCTTTGGCGTAACTTGACGTTGCACCTTGGGAAAATTCTGGTAGCCATACAAGATATTGGAATTAAGCTGAGTTAGTAAATTATGGACGGGTACGCCCCAATTTGCCGCTCGGTATTCAGTAGCACGTTTAGCCGTCGGTCTACTCCCATCAAAATAAGTATAGTTGGGTAAAATCGGGTACGAACCAATCGTATTAATCCCAATCACAAAGCCGCAACCATCGATAATCGGGCCACCGCTCATCCCCTGACGCAGTTCCTGTTCTCCCTTGTCGGTGGTGTAGCCGATTTGTGTCCCATCATCTAATGGGACATCTGAGAGTTGGGACACTTTACCCTGTGAAAACCGTAACTTATCTGAGTCAAAGGGAAATCCAGTAGTATAAATCGTCCTTGCCTCAGACAAGGGAGTAATACTTTCCCCCGTAGGATATTGGAGGGGCGCAACTTCATAGTTGGCACTACTAGTAAATTGCAGTAGCGTGATATCGTATTTCGGGTTGATTTGAGTATTGGGGAGGAGTTTCGCCGTGTGTTTTTGGCCGTCGGGAGTCCGAACTTGAAATTGAGTATCCCGTCCGATGACGTGTTGATTGGTTAAAACTAGATAAGTACTGCCTTTTTTAGCGATTAAGACTCCAGAACCCCCATTATTTGCTGAAGTGATTCGCATCGTGACTGCTTCAGCCGTCTTTTTAATCGCCTCAACCGTGGGAGCGCGAGTACCATCATCAGACGGTTGACAAATATTGCCAGCCAATGAGCTAAGGCGATCGGTTTGAAGTATGGGTGCAGATCTACCTGACTGAGAACCGATCGATCGAGCTGGATCGGCTGTAGGTAATAAAATTGCGACCGCCAGTATGCCAAATAGTCGGTTAAATTTCATGATAAATTTCGATGGGTAAATAATAGGAGATTGAAATGATGCTAAAGATCACAGTCTAAAATCCAAGATCTGTGGCTATTTTGATGGTGCAGACAGAGCCTTAACTAAATCCTGCATATCGATCTCTAAGAGTCCACCTCCAGATTGCTCGATCGGTCTAGGTGGTTTCCCACCTGCTCGCTTGCGAGTCTCATCAATAATTTCTTGACTTTCCTTAAAATTATTTACAGTGAATAATAAATTAGTCCGATCTCAGGTTCGCTGTTTGTATGACAGCGCACAAATCAATCCTCGTCCATTAGAGTCTGAGCCGTTACCTAAGTAATTGAAATCACCACGCTCCCACATCGCTCTCATTTTCCTAGAAATATTTTCACAACGATCTGCGGCAGTTTTAGGATTTTTGCGCCACACAATTATCTCGATTTTACTGGGGCTATCGTAGCGTCTAATCACAGTGACTGGTTCGCCTCGCTCGTTTCGATCGCAGTAAAAATCCACTTTTGCATTACCTTGAGCGCGAATAGAAATAGGTAAGAATGAGCCGATCCAGATCGAGCAAATACTAATAATTACTAGTGGTGTAGAATAAGTATTCATTTTTTGTTATTTGTAAATAGGGGAGTATATTCGGGATATATGTATCGAGTGATATGTATCTCGCATTCACTCATAACTACAAAATTTCTTTTGAATCGACCATAACCGGTTTAGTTGTAATTATGTTATTTGTATATCTTATGTTACTTTTACTATATTTTCTTCATATAGAGATAATAGATTTGTACTCCTTATTACAGCCCTTGTACTAAAAATTCATTGCCACCTATCATCACCTTTGGCTAAATTACCAGTAAAAATGCGCCTACGCACATAAAATCCCAAAATTACCCAGCTCCGCGACGGCGGGCTATTTGTTTGATGCTGAAGATCGTCCCACCGACTAGCACCATTGCCATCGCACTCACAACTGTCGGAATTCCCAAAGAGCAAAATAACAACGCCATAGAAATCCCGATCGCGACCACAATTAAGGGAACTAATAGTTGCCATTTCAGCTTCCAGGCAGCAATGGCGATCGTTATACACCAAAGGAAAATCCACAGTAATTTCACCCCATCATCCCAATAGTCAACTAGCGGAAATTGATATCGAGAGTCAGCAGCACGAGTCAGGTAATCGAGAGCCAGTGCATCTCGATTTAGCATCGAATCGATCGATTGCGTGTCCGATGGAATTCCGATGACAATAATTCGACCGGTAAGTAATTCTTTTACTCTCCTAACAGGGAGATCGTGAATCTCACTAAGATTGAGGGGCTGTTTGAGGTTAATAGAATTAATTTTTGTTAGCATATGTCGATTCAGTCTGATACCTTGTTGCGGTAATTGTTGTGAATAAACTTTCAATGTCTCAGATAAGTTATTGCAATCGAGTTCAGACTGTAAATATTTAGCCTCTTCGAGCGACTTAATTCGACGCATACAGCCTAAAACTCAGAAGTGTTGAATGATAAGAATAACTAGTTAAAAATGCCCCCTATTCAGATAGAATGGAGGTAATTAAAAATAAAAAACCAGTTAGCATGA
>Ga0209390_10011548_pt1 | contig 10132 bp, 8 predicted proteins | sample BON01_FD_187212 | JGI IMG/M metagenome (GOLD analysis project Ga0209390, IMG submission 187212) | Freshwater microbial communities from Lake Bonney liftoff mats and glacier meltwater in Antarctica - BON-01 (SPAdes) (version 2) | ecosystem: Environmental > Aquatic > Freshwater > Ice > Glacier... | reverse complement strand
GCACACTGTCTACATCCGACAGTTTTTTGCGGAAATCACTGTTTTTTGTCGGATGTAGATAGCGTACAGCGGCATTGTTTTACCAAGCACGGAAGTCGTGCACAGACTTCGATCATAGCAACCGCCCGACCCAATCAATCATGGATGTTCCCTTACAGGTAAATGGATTTCAAAAAAGTGTTTTCCTTATCGTTCAGTACAAATATTTAAAATCATGTACCGGAGATTTTTATTCTCCAGAATCTGATCCTCCGCACAAGATCATGCGGTACTGGGTTTATTACTCAATCTAGTTGGGTTTTTCAGTTCCATACCACGCTGGTCAGCTTGAAATGTTTTGTACCACAGTTGTACCAGTTTCGAAGGGGCATCTCCGGTGGGCCAGCCCTTAAATATTTTTACATGATTCATAGGGGCGGGCCGACTTGAACTTGTTCAAAGCTGCATGGAAGGGAGATTGCCGTTTCCGTGAAACTGAATGGGGATGTAAACCCAACTCGTGTCATGGAGAGCAGTATGGATTCCGGCGGAATGAAACTAATGCTTGTCAAGTGGCAACCTGTAGAACATGAGCATCTCGACAACACTGGCTTCCCTTTATCCTTGAATTTATTGATAGAAGTAGAAGCAGAAGAAGATCGTTGCTTTATTTGTAAACTAGTTACATTTCCGGTAATTTTACTTGGATGCAACGAAACAAAACAGTTCCATTGTCAGGTTGCAAATGCGAGCGTGCCTCACACATTGTTGACCGAACACATCGGGGTTGTGCTGCACTTGTCACAATTTGGGGATGGAAAATTAAAGAAGCAGAGCATGCTTGTTCTCACTTCGTCTGTAGTTGACATTGAGAAAATTGCATCAAAATACAATCTGTTTCAACGAAGACAGGACTGTTTGCTTTTTTAATCGATTTTTGTGTTCGGGGCTGGCTTTCAAGTCGCTCAGTCTCTAGTCGTTCAACCTTGAGGCAGCAGGGAGAAGAGCACAAGTGGAGCAGGTGTATATGGCATTGCATCCTCCAGCGACAGCATCATGATGCATTCAGATGTTCTTTCAAACGTGTTTTGTTAAACTGTTGCGAGCGAGTGTAGGATTGAGGAGCTCTGTGACAAGAAGCTGGTCTCGAAACGCTGGAAGATGGAAATCGATCAGGTTCTTTGCCGCTGGGAGCGTGTGGCTTGTTGCGTTCGTGGCCTCTGGCAAGTGGACTATGAAACAAAATCACAAGCTAGCCATGAGCATAAAGCAATTCGATTATAGATGGAGCAAAGATTTTTACATTCTATTAAAGAACCTTCGTCTGCACATATGGCTGGAAAACGTGCAAGATCACAGCCTTTATACAAAATTCGCACAATCTTGCAAAAGGGTCAGCAACGAGTTCCAGACTATACCACGCTGAATTTTCTGATCTTGAGACGGGTTACGATCATCACAAACATAGTGACGAAGGCACATGAGCATAACGAATTGGTGCAGTTCCATGGGCTCCAGGTGCATTCGTTGCTTTCAGAGTATATGATAGGTAATACTCGAATGGAATTACATGGTAGAGTCACACTATGGATGCAAGTCGAGTCGCGGAGCCTCGAGTCGCTCAGCCTGGCAGCATGGAGTCGCTCAACCTCGAGACGCTTAGTTCTAATCTGTCTACCTGAGTCGCTTCGTCCAGGGTTTCTCCTGCGTGTTCTGTTGCGCAACTTGCCCAATTCAGTGACAAACGAACTCTCAGTAACACACTTGTTGACTGATTGCCATACTCTGAACTACAGGTAAGGCTTTCTTCAACCTGGTCGAAACCCCCCAGCCTTCTTCAAGAAGGATGCCTCGCTGCTGCCCTGACGCCTTATCTGTCCAAAAGTTGTCACTCCCGGGCCAGACAAGTTGTATTGTCATTCATCATCACAAACAGTGGTGGGACGACTTAGACAACCCACTGATCTATCTATCTTGTGCATGCCTCAAGACCCATGAACCTTATGAACATATTTTGGCATCTCATGAAGACTTTTTCAGAATCAGGGTCGTATGTAGCACGATTACTCTTGACTCACACTAGCACACGCAGGTGAAGAGGAACTTGTCTTAGATCTGAGATTAAGTTTTTAATTGAAAAGGCAATCTCCATATTCATCTCTGAGTATTCTTTTCATGTGCAATGCATGATGAGCAAGCCTAAAGCAACTTGAAGCGTAGGGGATGAGATGGCTTGTGAGCGGCAATATTGATTGATGTTGCTTTTATTACTCCATAAGAAAGAATCTAGTAGCTTTGCTGGAAGCTCCATTTGCTCGAAACTCATCAAGCAAAATTTTGTTATCATATTGTTGCATAGTAGCCGCTATCATGGCTGCCCGTGATATCACGTTGGCTTGCACCATGTCAATATTGGCTCAAATGAACCGCATGTTTCCAATTCACAAAAAGAAAACAAATGTTTTTCAAGTTTCACATATTATCAAAAGACAAAAAGCCGACTTTGAGCCTTGTCGCTATTTGCAGGATTGAGAGTAAAGAACCAGAACTAGAACTAGATAAGAACCACGTTTACTCTACCATGTCCTCTCTCTCTCTGTCTGTTGTTCTTTCAACCAGAAAGGAAAAGCAATTTGGACTTGTCTAGTGTGTTGTCATAATTGAAATCTGTTCAATGCATCAGAATAGTACTGTTTGATTACAACACGATGATGAGAGGTTGAGAATATCTATATAATATACCAAAATATATGTGTTGGTCCCTTTCCAATTGTCCATATTCATATCTATGTATTTGTCTAAATGCATATGTATATTTCACACAGTCGGAGCCAGCCAGAAAGCGTAATTGTCCTGACATGTATGCAGAGAAGGATGGCGGGGTAGTAGAGGTGTAGCTATGGGAGTGGAAGGCGGGGTAGTAGAGGTGTAGCTATGGGATGTGTGCGGTGTGCATGTTGAAAAGAACGTAGAAATGTGTTGAGGTACGAGATGTAGCAGGGGGGAAGAGCGGAGAAATATATGTGTATATATATATATATAGATGTATATATACATACATATATACATCTATATATATATATGCATATACATCTATATATATATACATATATATTTCATTGTGTACGGAGGTTTTTCTGAGTTTGTTCATGAATCTATGTTTCTCATGTATCTTGTCATGGATCATATGCATTGAATTTGTTATTTCTTTTAACATTCATCATCTACTTGGAGGGTCACCATTCAATTAAATTTCTTTTTTCCAGATAATCGTATTTATCTATTTGTTTGTTCATATATTACCCCCTCCACCCAATGTTATTGATTCCCGATTCTGATATGCTTTTCCCATGTTGAAACTCACAAAGTTTCCACCTCCATTCGGGGGAGGTCTCACATTTTACTACATAAGCCATGACATGAAAAGATTCATTCTGCACGTTCATCGTAAACGGCCCCTGAACGGGTTCGAAAAGGGTCCAAATTTCGCTGAAAATAGAATAGAATTCGTTTTGCTGACAACCTGAGATGGAAATTCCATCTTTTTTTTTTCCAGCGAACCAGGCTCGGCCCAGTTCGCAAAGGTTACCGTTAAATGGCTTTACGGAGTGGAATTTCCTTAGGAATAAGGAAAAAGCATACCAGAATCGGGAATAAATAGCATTGGGTGGAGGGGGTTAGACAAATGAATACACACATGGAAAAGGATTATAAACATATGAGCAGGGTTGTGCGAACATCAATGGGCACCGTGACATAGGTGTCCATTAAATTTGTAGAAACAGAAGAAAGAAAATATTAATTTGGTTATAAGTCACACGGTATAGAACAGAACACAAACCATACATATGGACACGGCGATAAGTGTGTATGAATATGGAAGAGGAGGGAAATGCGTAAACATGTTTAGATACACATACGCAGCAATTTGAGAAAGAAAGATCAGATCCGAGATTGGCACCCTTTCACAAAACCGGTACTGATTTTGGCGGAGGAAATTAGCTCAACTTTTGTACCTCGTGGTTATGCCGTTTTGTACACGATCTTGAGGTCTGGCACTTAAACCTCAAAGTCTCCCCCACCGAGTGAAGTAGGTCCGTAGGTCGTGAAATCACGTTCGTGGTTTCAGAATTGGGGGGGGTGGTCCAAAACGACCACCTAAATTGGTTGACTAAACCTTTTCCGTCCTGAGTCTCCTTGGCTTTGACGCGGAGTCCATTTCAAGATACAGCCAATCCCACTTGGGGTGAGGGTACCGGGACTCCCTAATCGAGACTGCGCAAGAAGCTGTATCAGTTTGTAACAAATTTGCACAACAATAAACGCAAGAGATGTGACAGCAAACATAATCTTTCAGCGTTTGTATTTAGTTACAGGATGGTGCACATTTGTGCTCAGCATCCACTGTCCGTGTTCTTCCACTCCCCCCACCACTCACTCTGTGGCTAATTCTTGATTCTTCTGCCTTTTGGTCCGAAATTTTCACCCCCCTGGCCCCTCATTTTTTTTGGTCAGCACGATTCGCCAAGTAATCTGGACGAGTCCCGGTACCCTCCTTGGGTGACATTTTCGAAAGCTCAACGCTTCAAGCTCAAAAGTCTCCTTTGCCACCTTTCAGGAAAAACAGATGTTCGAGCTTTGAACATTGAGCTTTGAATCGAAATTGTCACCCCAATTTATTTTATTTTATTTTTGTTAGTACGCCAATTGCAGCAGGAACGCACACGGACGGAGGCGCAGTAATAAGGAAGCCCGGAAGCCCCTGGTTCGAAGGCACTCCCGCAATTAGTATTTTTTTATGTTTTGATCTGTGATTGTTCTTTTGAAGTAGACATTCGCATACGCAGATATACAAATAAACGATGAATTGAACAAAACCCACATGAACAATGACAGATTTATTTTGGATTGGAATAAATTGCATGTTTGATTTTGGCATTTCATTGTTTATGATGATTACTATTGCAATGTATTTAGATTTTAGTCATGTTTCTATTTAGTCATTGTTTATGTTAAGTAGTAATAAAAGTTCGATTTTGACATTTCATTGTTTATGTTAACCATGTGTAATACGATTTTGAGATATTTTGATTGTAGTCATGTCTCTATTGAGTTTCTATGTATTCACACATCCATGTGATTGTAAAGTTTACTTGTTTGCAGGACTAAGGTAGGGATAAGGACCGGATGATGGTGATGTACAGATTACAAAGTGAAAATATAGAAGGAATCAGAGGATTATGATGTGAGTAATGGTATGAGTACATCAGTAGACACTGTAACACAGGTGTCTACTAAGTTTCGGAGAAAGAAGAAAATAAACAAAAACATGGGTATCAGTGTAGAACATAACACAAACAATACATATGAAAATGGCGATAAATGTGTACCAATATGGAAGAGCAGAAATGCGTATGTATGTTTAGATACACATACGCAGGGATTAGAATAAAAAATATACAGATAGAAAAAGATGACAGACATATGAGGAGGGTCATGCGTATAGCAAGAGTACCGCCAAAGATATGTATCAAGTTTGCAGGAAAAGAAGGAAGAGAACAAAAAGGTGGATATGAATACAAAACCAAACACAAACCACGCAGTGCTCGCAACACAGGTAGAAATACAGGTAGAGAAGAAATCACAGGGTGGGTTGACAGCGATTTCGCTGCTGACTCTGACACACGCCGCAGCGTCACAGGATACGTCATGGCCCTAAACGGTGCCCCTATCAGCTGGCGGAGTTGCCGCCAAGGGGGCGTCACGCGCTCCTCAAGTGATGCTGAGTACGTCGCTGCCAGCGCCGTCGCCCAGGAGAACGCCTACCTCTGCGCTCTTCTATCAGGCTGCGACCGCTCCCCTCTTGGCCCCACATGCGTGTGGGAAGACAATGCTGCATGTATTCTTATGAGTGAGAATCCCGTCAATCGCGATCGTAGCCATCACGTCGATGTTAAATTTCAGTTCCTCTGCGAGCGAGTACGTGCCGACGAAATCAAGTTATAAAAGTGATGGGGTCCCCTCAATGTCGCCGACGCCTTGACCAAAAGCCTGTCTCGACCTGTTTTTCATAAGCTTGCTCCCTTCATGCACGGAACACGCTCTTCTTACCGGCCTTTCACCGACCCAGGTGCCTAGATCTTCCTTTCTCTTTTCCCCCCTGTTTCCAGCACCTCGTCTCCTGAAAAGTTTGTTGTTTTTAGTTTCCCCTTCTCGACTATTTTTCTTTATGCAATATGATTTTTGGGATAGACACTGTTGTTAATGAGTGGCTCAACCACGGCATGCCTTTCCCTGCGCCAGGGAGAGAGGAAAAATCGGAGTCACGGCCGACCGTGACAAGATTGAGTTTAGGTTGTTTAATTCTAGTTCGATCTTTAACATAACCCTTCGCGAAGAAATACTCTCTTTACCGCAGCAGAACCAACCATGCATCCTTGTCCTGGTTTCATGGCGCTAGTCACCTGAGTCAAGTTCCTTGGAGAGAAGTTGAAGGCCACTAGTCCCCTGGCGATTGATTGTCATGGGCCCAGTTAGGGTTTCGCCACCCAACACAAAATGAAAGAATCCTCAGACAAACCCACAATCAGGACGTTTAGTGTTTTCATGTCTCGACAGTTATGTGTCACGAGTGTCTCAGAATCCCATAATAAGGAAGTTACACTACCCTATTTTGGGGCCATGAGAAATTACAGTACGCAAATTTACACTGTTCTAAATGCATTCCTCAGCTCAATGGTCTGATCCGTGGGCGCGCGGCAGCGTGGCGCTAAAGCGCTCCGTTGCCGTGCGCCCCTGTTGGCACACCTCAGATTTTGGGTAGATTGGGGGGGTATGGGCACAATCAGAGTTTCACCATACAACTAGTTTACTGGTATTCGAACAAATCTTTATTGTCAGTTCCATGGAAAAACACATTTCTTGCAATGATACGAACTAACTTGAGGCACTCTGTTGGGACTATTTCGCGCTCACATTATCACATGGTCCTGTACACTAAAATCTAGGGGGCAGAGTTTTCGGGAGTGGCACTCTCGAAAGCCGACTGGTCGACGGAGGAGTGAGCGTACTTACAGACAACCGGCATGTACCTGCAAGATTACTAGAGGTTAAAAAGTTTGAGATTGTGGGGTGTGTCTGTCGATCCTAAGTTGGAACAGCCAGCGATACAGAAGCAGACGCTGATTCGTTCTTATTTGATCGATCGAATGGTCAACTTGTGGCGAGATTCCACCGCTTCCAATTAAAATGACTTTTGGTGAGCATGCATCAATTCGAATTCAGTTGTCTATTTGATTTTTTTCGAATCTCGGGGGTTTATCTGATTTTATTCCCATTGCCGGGGGGTTATCTGATTTTTTCCAATACCGGGGGTTCATGTATTTTTGTAAATACCGGGGGTTTACCTGTTTGTATTTCAAATACTGGGGGTTTATCTTCTTTTCGCATCCTACCGGGGATTTATCTGATTTTACTTTGACTTTCGGGGGTTTATCCCAGATAAACCCAGTGTATCATGAAAAAAATACAAACCCCGGTATCATGAAAAAAATACCCAGATAAACCCCCGGTATCATGAAAAAAATACAGATAAACCCTCGGTATTTAACCCAAATTTTTGCCCCCCCTGGTGTGAACCTACCCTGATGGCGCGCGACTGCTTCGGCGCGTTGCGCCTCGCTGCCGCGCGCCCCATACATGACACAGACTCATATAAACAGGCACACAGACAAGGAATGTGCGTGAGGGAGACCGAGGCTATTATTGACAAAGTGCCAAGGTCGGGAATTCACACTCCAGAGTGAAAACTTTACCTCCAGCATGTGATACCTTCAGTTGTGCAATCACCACTCTAAGAGGAATATTTCGAAACAATTTTATCAGGTGTGCTGACATGCCGTGTGGAGTGTGTGAGTGTGTGGTGGAGACTGATTGCATGTAGGGGTGTTGTGTGGGTGGAAGGATAGGTGGAGGGTGTCAGTGGTGCATACAGAAACTAGCGGTGAGAACGAAGTCAACCAGAGTAGACGCTGCCACGCGCCAATCGTAAGTGTCGACGCCCATGATTGAGGGGGGGGGTCCCCAACGTGGCCTGTGGAAGAGGACACGGGGGGATGTTGGGGATGTTGAGAGGCGCCTGTGCAAGCCCAACGAGCAGACCGTACGCAAGAAGCAGAGTACTCAAATCTATGCATACAAGGAAGCACGGCAACCGCGAGCAAACTGAACTTGCGCGCAGGGAGCTGCAGGGCATGCGCGCACGATGTTCACGCGCAGGCATGGCGCATGCATGCGATGAACGTTGACGCGAACCCAAAAGATTTGGTCGACGTCGACTTTGTCAACGTCAATGCAACAGGAAATGTGCGAGCATGAGGGCAGTGCAGGTGTATGGATATGGGCAAATCTGGTGTTATTTCAGTGCGTCGAGTCTCCAGAATGCCCCGCCCCTGCGGCCGTGGCCGAGGGACCATCCTTTGCGAGGGAAAATCTTTTGCGAGGGAACATTTTTTGCGAGGGAACCGCGCCCCCGAGGACCTTTGTTGAGGGTGCATTTGTCGAAGAAGCATGTTGAACGCCTTGCCATTGTATCAGCCGAAAATCCTTTTCATCTCGCACCTTGCTCGCTGCGACCTACTGGGTACGCTCGGGACGAGTGCAGGCCGCAGGTGTCACGTGGTTGGCGACGTTGTTAGTGCACACGCGTCGCTGCCAGTGCCTTGCAAAAGTGATGCAGTTCAGAGCAGGCGTGTGAGTCTCCAGAATGCCTCAGCCCTGAGGACGTTTTTCCCGGAAGGATCTTCACCCTGCATGCATCTCAGCCCCAGATGCATCCTTGTTTTGGACTGTTCTCTGAGGATCTTCACCCTTCCAGGGCAAAGATCCATCCGGGGCGAAGATATATTCAGGGTGAAGATGCCTCCAGGGTGAAGATGCATCCACTGGGGTGAAGATACTTCCAGGGTGAAGAAACATCCAGGAAAAAGATACATCCAGGGCGAAGATACTTCCAGGGCGAAGATATATCCAGAACAATCACTTCCAAGAAAAGGATACATCCCAAACATTGATGCGTCCAGGGTGGGGATACTTCCAGGACGACCCAGGACGAGGATACATCCAGGGAAAGGATACATCCAGGGCACGGATACATCCAGGGAAAGGATACATGCAGGAAAAATAGGGTCTAAGAATGCATTCAGAGCGTAAACCTGAACCAACGTCAGTTACGCCGGTAGCAGGACTGATTTTTGAGGCAAAAATCCACGGGTCTAAACCTCTTACACACAGAGCAAAATTTCAGAGATTTCTCCGTGGCAAAAGTGTTTTTCTGAACTCAAAATTTCAAATCCAAGAATTTCATGCACATTGAATGGAGTGAGGAGAAATTCTTGAAAGGTAGTGTGGGTCACCAAATAAAGCTATGCTTCTGAAACAAGCTTCAGATGACAGATATTTTGCTCATGCAGCTGGCGAGCTATAAATATGTGCTAACAAGAAAAATATAATATCAACTTTATGTCTTGATAGATTTTAGTTATTAGCCAACTTTTCTGGTATTGTTTTTTGATACTTTGACACTCTTTCATGCATTCTATTGTAGCGCGCCAGCTGCATGAATAAAAGTTCTATCTTTTGGTGTTTGTTTCAAAAGCGTAGCCTCCTTTTGTCACCCACAATACCTTTTAAGAACTTTTCCTCGCTCCATTCCATGTGCATGAAATTCTCGAATCTGACATTTCCATTTGAATAACACACTTTTGCCCCGGAGAAATATCTGAAATCTCGTTTTTGCGACTTCGAGGCCTGAATCGATGAAACTGACTTGTCAATTTCGTCGATTTTTAGCGAGGACGTTTAGACCCGTGGCAAAAATCGAGCGATATTTTCTGGAGAGCTTTTTTCGGGAGAGGAATTTTTGCCCAGAACAGCTTTCTCGGGCAAAAAATGTCGCTCGATTTTAAGTAATCAAGTAATCTCGTCATATTGATCCAGAGCTGTTGGTTGCTCACTCGGGGGGGAATTTTCTGCCAAAATGTGTTCTCTTCTTGGGGGCTTTCTTCTTTCGGTTTAAATCAAAACTTTCTTTTCGTGGAAAAGAAAAAACCCAAACGGAGGTGAGGGATTTATGAATCCACTCCACAGCCAATTA
>Ga0209390_10011547_pt1 | contig 10133 bp, 12 predicted proteins | sample BON01_FD_187212 | JGI IMG/M metagenome (GOLD analysis project Ga0209390, IMG submission 187212) | Freshwater microbial communities from Lake Bonney liftoff mats and glacier meltwater in Antarctica - BON-01 (SPAdes) (version 2) | ecosystem: Environmental > Aquatic > Freshwater > Ice > Glacier... | reverse complement strand
TGGCCCTCCTCCAAGTCGAGACCAAAGGTCAAAAACTGCCCGTAGCTCGCATCGGTCAAAGCTCGAGCTTACGGCCAGGAGAGTGGGTGGTGGCGTTAGGTAGTCCTCAAGGGTTGGCGAATACAGTGACTGTGGGGATAGTGAGTGCGGTGGCACGGCTGGGCTCGGAGTTGGGATTGTTGCATACGAGGGCGGAGTATATACAGACGGATGCTGCTATCAATGCGGGGAATTCAGGTGCATATTCGTTTAATTCCTGTCTTTTTTTCAAAGTTTATTTATTTGTTTAACGATTTATTTATAAATTTATTTATTCATTTATTTATTTATTCAAATTTTTTTATTATTTTTTTTTTATTTTTTTTATTTTTTATTTAGACTTATGTTCTGTTCATCATCAGCTATTTCTTCTTAGAACCAAAATACATAAATAAAAAACAGGCGGCCCCCTCGTGAACCTGGATGGAGAAGTGGTGGGCATCAACAGCATGAAGCTCGAGTACAGCGACGGCATCGGCTTTGCCATTCCCATTGACTCCGCTTATCAGGTGAGACCCTAGTTCAACAACTCGAGGGAGGGAGGGAGGGAGGGAGGGAGGAAGGGTGGGATAGCACTTATTAAATAAAAAATTATAAGACTCCTCAACATTTATAAATTCATTCTTTTTTCTAATTACGTTTCCCCTACCACTACCAGATAATCCAACAACTCATCAAATACAAACGCGTACGCCGCCCCTACGTCGGCCTCTCCTTCCGCCTCGTCACCGTCGAAGGCCTGGAAGGCGACAAAGAAAAAGGAAAGGAAAACGACAAAAAAGACGTAGGCATGCTAGTACTAGAAGTCAAGCCCGGTAGCCCCGCAGAGAAAGCAGGGCTGCAAGAGGGTGATGTAGTTGTAGAAATAGATGGGGCGAGGGTGGGGGGGTTGGGAGACGTGACGGAAAAAATTGGGTTGGAGCCCGAGAAGACGTTTGAGGTAAAGGTTATCAGGCATGGGGAGGGGAGGCCGATGATGATGAATGTCACGAGCGTGGCGGATGAGAGAGGGGAGTAGGCGGGGAGGGAGGGAGGGAGGGGAGGGAGAGAAAGTGTAAGATAGGAGGGAGGGAGCCCGAAAAGACGTGATTAGGCATGGGGAGGGGAGGCCGATGATGATGAGTGTCACGAGCGTGGCAGATGAGAGGGGGGAGTAGGGGGAGGGAGGGAGGGAGGGAGGATGGGGAGGAGGGTAGAATGAGTTAGAGTTACGATGTTGATGAGTTCGTCGTTTTCTCTCTTTTTGCTTGCTTGCTTTCGTTTACTTTTTACTTGCTTCTTTTATTCATGATTATTGTGCCCGTTGTTATATGTTGCTTGTGTACGTTAAAATAATCCTTTCGCATCCTCCTGCTTTCGCTTACCCACCCGGTCTGGGTGTGTGTGTGTGTGTTTAGACTACATTCACTCCCTCCTTCACACACACAACAAAACGGACACACACAAATACACACACACAGATACACACGCATAAATATATAAAGACACACACATGCGCGCCCTAAGAAGCAGCGCAAGCGACCGCCGACTTACTGTGCCTACTATCCCATCCTTTGCTCGCCGTGCATCGCTGCGCAGGCCGCCATCAGCCAAGAGGAACTGAAAACGTTCCTATGAAAGGTATACGAATGAGCCTGAGATGCTACAACACTCTTCTTTGTCGAGCTCACCCACAGGAAATCCCCTCCCCTTGCATAAATAGGCGTACAACAAGATCGCTTTCAAAAGACGTAAAAAGCAAATATGAAGTGCGTCGCGTACACTTTGCCAGCCAGAAGATAAAGGCATGAAAGAGAGTGGGGGTGACGCATCCATCATCTCCTTTTCACGCCTTTCCGAAAGTACCGTTGCGCGCTTCTTAGGCTAGGCTAAGGAAACCAAGCTCATGTGAGGGAAACGGGGAGAGCGTCGTCGCACCCCACGCTCAAATTCATAGCTTGCTTATTCCTCCCGCCTAATGGTGACCTGGGCAGCAGTAGAAAAAGGCTGTGCTGGCAGAGCTCTCTGTTTTTTTTCTCTCTTTCATGTTTGGTCAGTGGACGGGTGTGTGTCTCTACATTTATATGAGCGTGTGTTTATGTGTGTGTGTGTGTGTGTGTGTGTGCATTCACTTATCCCCGTCCTCCCTTCTCCTTGCTTGCACTGCTTGCATGCTTCTCCCCTTTGCTTCCCTTCTTTCAAATCAGTCTAGTTAGTTATAAGTAGTATCATTATGAATATCATTCGTCTCAGTCTCATCACTGTTTGTTTATTTACTGCTTTAATCCGCTCTCTCATCTTCATCCCTATTGTACCTGTACACATCTCCTTCCCTCTATTCCTCCTCCTCCTCCTCCTCCTCCTCCTCCTCCTCCTCCCTCAACGCCTCCAACCCCCCCTCCAAAGCAGGCGAGACAAGCCTGACCATTTTCCCCCCATCCTTCCTACTCAGCCTGTAAGTACTAGTATTAAAGCTGCACCACAACATTACCCTATCACTCCTCCTCCTCCTCCTCCTCCTCCCCCAACGCCTCCAACCCTCCCTCCAACGCCGGCGACCCAGCCTCATCATCTTCTCCCCATCCTCCCTACTCAGCCTGTAAGTACTAGTAGTTAAGCTGCACCACAACATTACCCTATCACTCCTCCTCCTCCTCCTCCTCCTCCTCCTCCCCCAACGCCTCCAACACCCCCTCCAACGCCGGCGAGACCAGCCTCACCATCTTCTCCCCATCCTCCCTCCTCAATCGATAAGTACTATTGTATAATTGCACCACAAAATTCGCCAACAAAGTTCTATCCGGCATCGATTCCACCAGCCTATATATATCAGCCTTCCCCTTACTCTTGAGTGCTGCCGCTCCCTGCCTCCTCACATTTTCCACACTCGTTTTCAAATCAATCAAGAATTTTTCACATACCTCCTTATGGTGAGGCATCACCGACAAGTGTAGGGAGGTAGGGGCCTGCTGCCGCTCCATCCACCACCCCCTCTCCTCCATCGCGTCCCCCACCAACAAAATACACACCTTGGAATCCCTACTCACTATAGCAAGGCAACTCATGTCCGGCTCGACTACCAACCCCAACCCCCCCACTCCCCTCACTCCCTCCTTCAATCTCTCCGTCACCTCCATCGTCGTCTTCGCTAGTGCCAAATACCCCCTCTCCCCCAACAGCATCATGCTCGCCCACGCAGCAGCGACGTTCCCTCCCGGCCTCGACCCCGTCAAAGAAGGAGAACCAAACACTCCTCCAGGCCACTCGGTATAGGTGAAGAATTGGTGGGCGCGGAGATCGGTGTTGCGGTAGAGGAGGACGGAGGTGCCTTTGATGCAGTCTGGAGGGAAGGAGGGAGGGAGGGAGGGATGGGAGGGGAGGGTGGATGGATCAGAAATGCTAAGACTACTGCCTACAGTTATAGATCCGCGCACGAAAAAACAACAGTCCAACCCTCCCTCCCTCCCTCCCCTCCCTCTCTCTCGCCTCCCTACGTACATCCATATCGATGCATATCCACATTAATACTCGTCACGCCCTCACAACGAAAATCCCATCTCGTGACCTCATACCCCAACTTCTCCAGAAACGGCAGCATGAACCCACCCAAGCTTTTCAAGGGAGGGAGGGAGGGAGGGAGGGAGGGAGGGAGGGAGGAAAGGATAAGTTTTTGAGAATACATAAGGTGGTTAAATGTGCCACTTCCTCTCTTCCAATCAAACACCACTCTGTCCATCCCTCCTTCCTATTCACCACCACCACTACCACCACCATCACTCTCCTTACCTGGCGTCTATATATATGCAAAGGCACATTCAACTCTCGTTCCATATCAGCTAAACAAACAACCCCCCCACTTTCCCTCCTCCCCTCCCCTCCCCTCCCTTCCTAAACCTACCTGGCGTCTATATGCAAAGGCACATTCAACTCCCTCGCCATATCAGCTAAACACGGAATAGGATCAATCACCCCATGAGGCGCCTGTGGGGCAGAGGCCACCAACAAAATCGTATTCGCCGTCAACGCCGCCTCGACTGCTTCTAGACTCACCCGTTTATCAGGTCCAACAGCCACGGTAACCACACGGACACCAAACAAGTGCCCGGCTTTAACAAAAGCGGGGTGTGCGGTTAAAGGGAGGATCATTTCTGGTTCGAGGATATGGGGGAGGTTGGCGCGGGCCATGTCTCTGTAGGTCTTGACGGTGAGCAAAATGCTTTCGGAGGTGCCACTGGTGAGGGAGCCCACTACTTCTTCGTCGCCGTGGAGCAGGGAGGCGGTCATGGCGATGACTTCGTTTTCGCACTGGAGGGAGGGAGGGGAGGGAGGGAGGGAGGGATGGGTAAGTGATCGAAGAGCGCCAAAATACACCCCATAAAATTTTCCCGTTCCAAGAAAATCCAAACTCCGCACTTCCACATTCCTTCTTAGTGAGCAAACCCTCTTTTCCTTCTCCACCATCCCATCCCCCCACCACCCCCCTCCTCCAAACCACCCAAACCAATCTACCTTACGAATAACAGGGACCAAAGCAGGATTACTCATATTCATACTCTCGCTCAAAAAAGCCACAAACATCATCTCCACCACCCTATCACACACCAAAACCCTCCTTCTCCTCCTCCATCCCTCCCCCCCTCCAAACCACCCAAACCAACCTACCTTACGAATAACAGGCACCAAAGCAGGATTATTCGGATTGGTACTCTCACTCAAAAAAGCCGCAAACGCCATCTCCACCACCCTATCATGTTCCCCACTCAAATCCACGCCACTCCGCTCCCCAAACGCTCGAAACGCCTCCAATAACAACTGGCAATGCGCGCTTAACTGCGTCCCCGCCTCGGGATTATAAGACACATATCCCAGACTCTTATGCCCTGTCTCCGTACTCCTCCTCTCAGCCGCTTTCAGAGCGTCCAATTGCTGTAATATCTCCTCCCCCGAAATCCCTTCTAAAGGCAAACGAAGCATCGGACGGTGGGCTTCGCGGGTGATTTGTGAGTCGCTTTTAGCTAGCCTTCGCACGGCTCCCTCTACCTCGCGTCTCACCAAGCTTTGGATCAAAATTTCCACCCCGGGCAGATTTCTTAAAGCCTTGAACGTAGCGCTGTACACGCCCGCAAACCCTTTTCGACGGAAGATGTTGAGGGTTCGGCAGGCCACGACGAAAAAGACGGCGTGCTCCAGGAACACCGCCCCGCGTAGGGCCAGCTCCCTGCTCCGGCCACTGCTGCTGCTGCTGCTGCTGCTGCTGCCTCGGGTCATGATGATGCTACGTGCAGGAAGGTGAAGGGGAAGACGGAAGGAGTTGGAAGCGGAGGAGGAGGGGGAACGCGTGGGCAGGCAAAGGGCACGGACACGTCACGAAGGGGTGTTGGCTGTAGATCTGAGATCGTGTGGGGGGGGAGGCTGGGCGGGGTGAGAAAGTCTGTCGATGAAGGATCCTGAGAAGACGCGGCCAAGGACACAGGGGAGCGGACAAGCAAGGTGATGCAGGCGTGGCCAAGTCCCTGTGTGTGTTTGTGTGCGTGGTGGAGTTGGAAGGAAGTGTCTTTGATCTTGCAGAACAAAGGCACGACGGCGGGCAGCAGCAGGCTCTCGGCTTCGCGGGCTGGAGCGGGCAGAGATTTTGCATGGCCAATTGTCACCAACCACCAAACCCCACCACGCCGGCAATACAAGGGGGACGAGGACGTCCTCGCCATGGTTGTACTGACCTCATAGCCGCGCTCCTTTTCCCCTACAGGCGTGCACAATTTAGAGGCCGAGCTCAAAGCTCAATGACCTCCCGGCTCCATTGCCTCCCCCTCGGCCAGGCAAAAGCTAATGCGACCCCCTCCCACACTAACACAACAACACACAGGCCTCCACCCTCTTCCTACTCGTCTTTATCCAGCCCTCCATCCCCTCCACAACATGTCTGGGGCCGATTGCCGAGGCCAAGTTTTCAACGAAGCCGCGGCCTCCATCAAGCAACATGGCCAAAACGACGACGACGAAAGCGGGCACGATGCGCCCCCGCCGCCCCCTACGCCCTTGCACATCGACGTGCGTGCCCAGCGAAGCAAGGGCAATATCCTGGATTCGTTGTTAGAAATCAGTTTGGAGAACGAGGACGCGAAGGAAGGAGGGGCCCCACCGCAGCGCCAGGGAGGGAGCATGCCCTCCGCCGCCCGGACAATGATCGAGCTCAAGGCCATCGAGAAGATGCGAAATCAGATGAATGCTCTGGACCCTGTGCCGGCTCGTGGCGGGGCGAATCCTGCGGCTGGTTTTGGTGGTGGTGGAGGAGCAGCAGTAGGAGCAGCAGGAGCAGGAGCAGCAGCAGGAGGGGGAAAGTTGTCGTTTGCCTTGCCCTCGGCGTTGGACCAGGCCACGGCTTCGTTTGGAAAGGAAACAGAGACGCTGGCGAGCTTTGAGAGGATGCATAGCGGTGGTGGTGGTAGTGGGGGTGGAGGAGGTAGTGGGATGGGTGGGAAGGGGTCGGGACGTAAGGCTGTGTTGTCGACCAAGGCGAGGCAGCGTAAGGTGGTGGGAACGGAGAGGGAAGAGGCGTACAATGACAAATTGACGGGACGGGTGGTGAAGCACAATAAGCGCAAGGAACGCATGGAGCGGCTGCGAAAAATCTATTAGAGTTTGGGAAGGGAAAAGAGAGTTGTAAAAAAGAACGGAGGAGAGGAGAGAGGAGGAAAGGAAGGAGAGAAAATGAGAAAAAGTTCTTATGTAACCACACAATGTCAGCCAGCGCCAGCCAGCCAAAAAGTAAACGAAAGCTACTCGAATGAAAAAGAAGGAACCATTTCCAGTAATTAATCTTATCTCAATTGACGACAATAACGAAGACGAACGTAAAAAACAAAAGAAGGGAAATAACAACACAGCAATCCAACACCACCAGCGTCGGCGAGTCGCCCTTCTTTTTGCTTTTTGGGGTAGGCCCAAATCCCCCCCTTGATTACATTTTAGGGACGGACCAGCCGGTGCACGCCAAGCTGGAGACCTACGACCAGCGGCTGGTGCAGCGCCTGCGAGAAGCTTGGAAAGCAGCGGAGGAAGCTCATGGAAGGACTAGGGAGGAAAGGAAGGAGGGTTATGTGCGTAGGAGAGGAGGGAAGTGTGCTGTGTATGAGTTAAATGCTTTGGTGTATGTGAATTCCCCCTTGCGAGAGAAAGGCTTGAGCCGCAAGCTGGCGCAGTGCTGGAGCGGACCTTATCGAGTAGTGGGCAAGGAGATGGAGGGGATGTATGTATTGAAACCGGCAGATGGCGAGCTGCTAAGGACATACGGGTGCACGACTCGCGTCTCAAGGCATTCACTCAGCGGGCTGCGCATCTGGCTGCCAGGCCTCGGCATCACCCGGAGCAGTTCTTGGAGGACACGGCCATGGCGGCGACGAACCTGCAACCCTTGGTGAGTGCGCAGGAGGTGGAGAAGGAGCGGCGGGAGCCGACGGAGGAGGAGACGGAATTGCTGGGTAATTTTTTCCAGGACCCGGTTGCTAAGACCTTGCATGTGATTACGGCGGTGGGGTGGTTCTCCTTGGCGGGTACAGTTGTAGGCTTTTGCAAAGTGATTAAGAAGAGGAACAAGGGAGGGTACACGGTCCAGAATGAGATTGAGGCGCCTAAGCCCGTAGCGATCGCCTCAATCTCATCAGGCGCCTAAGCCCGTAGCGATCGCCTCAATCTCATTCTGGACCGTGTACCCTCCCTTGTTCTTCTTCTTAATCACTTTGCAAAAGCCTACAACTGTACCCGCCAAGGAGAACCACCCCACCGCCGTAATCACATGCAAGGTCTTAGCAACCGGGTCCTGGAAAAAATTACCCAGCAATTCCATCTCCTCCTCCGTCGGCTCCCGCCGCTCCTTCTCCACCTCCTGCGCACTCACCAAGGGTTGCAGGTTCGTCGCCGCCATGGCCGTGTCCTCCAAGAACTGCTCCGGGTGATGCCGAGGCCTGGCAGCCAGATGCGCAGCCCGCTGAGTGAATGCCTTGAGACGCGAGTCGTGCACCCGTATGTCCTTAGCAGCTCGCCCATCTGCCGGTTTCAATACATACACCCCCTCCATCTCCTTGCCCACTACTCGATAAGGTCCGCTCAAGCACTGCGCCAGCTTGCGGCTCAAGCCTTTCTCACGCAAGGGGGAATACACATACACCAAAGCATTCAACTCATACACAGCACACTTCCCTCCTCTCCTACGCACATAACCCTCCTTCCTTTCCTCCCTTGTCCTTCCATGAGCTTCCTCCGCTGCTTTCCAAGCTTCTTCTACCAACACCCACACACCCCCACACGCCCACATCGCCTCAAAAGGTTTGCAAAATACGCATAACTTTGGTTCTTTTTCCTATGCTAACTCCTTCCTTCCTTCGCTCCCTCCCTCTCACCCCCCTTCCCTCCCTCCCTCCCTCCCTCCCTCCCCTCCTTCCTAGAACTAATACCTCTTCCCCCGACCAAGCACAACCGTCGCCCTACTCTCTGCCATATTCTCACTCATCACGCGCGTGAACACCCCCGCCAGCACATCAAACTCCTCATCTCCCAACGTTTCCACAACCAACGTCCGTTCCTTGAAATCAAGACAGACAATCCTCGCCCCCTTCTTCAATTTCACCTGCAACAGATTTCGCAACAACAATCCCCCCCTCTGGTGCTGCTGCTGCTGCTGCTGCTGCTGCTGCTGTTGCAGCCTCTTCCTCCTCCCCACCTCCTCCCTCCGACACCAATAAAGCTCCTCGCGATCCACAAACAAAAAGCGATAGTTGGGAATAACACACCCAAACCTGCCATGCTTCAAGACCTCCATCCCTTCCTCCCTCATCAAAGTCAAGTGCCGATTCTCCCTCTCCTCTCGTCGTCGAGCCGCCACCATCGTTGCAGCCGTCGGCCCTGAGGAGGAGGACGAAGAGCGACGGCTGGCTCTTGCGGTGCTTGGCAAGGAGGGGGGGGGGAGGGGGGGAGGGATGGAGGAGGAGGAGAGGCGGGAGGAGGTGGGTTCTTGGTGTCTCCGGACAGTGCCACTGTAAGCGTGGTTGCCATTGTCGGAAGAGGAGGTGCTGCTTACGCTGCTGCTGCGATATCGTCTTGGTTGTGCTTGTTGGTGAGGGCTAGGACCAGCACCCGCTCCTGTTGCTGCTGCTGCTGTTGCTGCTGCTGCTGTAGAAGAGGAGGAGGGCTTGGAAGAAGAGGGGAGATCAGCGTCTTCACTCCTCTTTCGTCGGCTGGGCGCCAGCTGCTGCTGCTGCTGCTGCTGCTGCTGCTGCTGCTGCGTTGGGGGTGCTTGTCGAGGAGAAGAGGAAGGAGAAGAAGAGAGCCTGCTCCTGCTGTTCCTGATGCTGTGAATGGTGGGCATCCTTGGAGTCACCACCGGAGGAGCAACAGCGGTCGAGGCTGACCTCCTCGCGCTACTACTACTACTACTGCTAATACCGCTGGCACCAATACCACTGCTGCTAGACAACGAGGTCCTCCATTTCACCCCGTCCCCTCCCCCTCCCCCTCCCTCCGCCTCCCCCTTCCCTTGCCCTTGCGATGACGGCAGCCTCTTCGCTACCGGAGGCCTAGGAAAGACAAAAGCAGCAATTGATCCCGGGGTTCGTATCTCAGAAGCAGGCAATGGAGCCACCCCCACCGTCTGCTGCAGCCTCAACACTTCTAACCCACGATCATGCACCACAGTACGAAAACACCTCTCACACAAAAGGAGGGGGAGGAACCGTCGAATGTTCTCCAGCTGCTCCCCATACCCTCCCAAGACCCGCCATGCCTTACAAGGTCGTCCACACAAACACACACCACTACCATTACTACTGCTACTGCTGCTGCTACTGCTGCTGCTACTGCTGGCGGTAGAGGGGAGGACATGCGAAAGCAGGTTGATCTTTTGTGGGTTAGCCACTAGCCGGTCAACGACAAAACGGAAGAGTTCATGATGGATAGAAAAACCTAAGCTGGCTTTTTGCGCGGCGCGTGCTGTCACTTCAGTCGCCCATCTCACGACGTTACTAACAGATGATTTAGCCGTCGTCGCACACGCCATCGACGACAACGACGACCTCCTCCTCATCGTCTCTACATACATTTCCACCCCTCCTCCCCCCCCC
>Ga0209390_10011546_pt1 | contig 10133 bp, 10 predicted proteins | sample BON01_FD_187212 | JGI IMG/M metagenome (GOLD analysis project Ga0209390, IMG submission 187212) | Freshwater microbial communities from Lake Bonney liftoff mats and glacier meltwater in Antarctica - BON-01 (SPAdes) (version 2) | ecosystem: Environmental > Aquatic > Freshwater > Ice > Glacier... | reverse complement strand
CTCCTCTTCATTTTCTTCCACCCCCCCCTCTTCATCCTCTTCCATTGCTGGCCATATGTCTCGCAAATGAATCCAATTAGGGGATGCATGCACCTTGACCTTGACTTTGTTGAATCCATCTGATAGATCCATATTAATTTCGCAACAAAGATTATTGAGGCATCAATCTGTTTTCAATCTAATTCATTGCGCTTGTCCAGAACCGTAACAGGGATACGTATTTCCATATCCAAGTCGTCCAAGATGATATTGGCGCTGTCCAGGTTCCGTGATATTGGCGCTGTCCACGTTCCAAGACCTTGAAGAGATGGTGCCGTATCCAATATCTTCGGCCGACTTCCATCGCCCCACAAGATCTGCGGCGAATTTTTCACGTGCAGCGCTATTTTCGCGACGCATGGAGCACACTCGGATGGGTTTCCGTTGCAGAGCGTGCAATAGGGCCACACAACGTTGTGTTGACGTTCTTTCACATCATCCACCCACAAAAAAACGGCGTAATCGGCCACCAGAGAAATGCGACCCACGACAATGGTGGAATATGGCCCTAACGAGCGCACTGGGGGCATCATGTCGAGGCTGGTGGCAGAAGACTTGAAGGGGGGTTCTCAAACTGGCCAGGCGCGCACCCGTTCTCTGCGCCCGTGGCTGCAGATCGTGTTGGCTTGTGCCATCCCCGATCGACTACGCATGTTGAAAGTCGTTGATCACCCGGGGTATTGTGCTCGTGCCATCTTCGGCCTACTACGCTTGTTCAAAGCGGTCGAGGATGGCCCGCTTGGCCGCACCCGAATGAACAGCCGGGTGTCCTTCGACAGTACCACGTGGCAAGGCGATACGGTTCCGCACAAGCAGCGGCAGGCTGTGCCAGCGCCCTGGGCCACTCCTGGCGCCGTCCCTTCCTTCTTCGCATCTTCGTGTTAGGGGTGACAATTTCTACTGACCTGACGGCCGCGGCCGTGGACTCGATCTCAAGAAATGATTTTTGGGCGGGAGTCAAAAAAAACATTTTGAATCCAGACACCTTTCAAGTGAAGCGTATCAAATTCCAAGACCACGCACTTGCCACTGTTCACAGCTCGCACAGGAACAGTCCTTGCACAGGAAGCAAGCATGGCTAAGGTTTCCGTCAAGGTCAAGTTTTTAAAGGACAAGCATGACATCGAAATCATGCTCGACGAGCCGGTCGAGCTCTTCAAGGCTCAGGTTGGAACACGTCTGATCGAACTGTTGGTGTGTTCAGCTGCGCTGCGGGGGGCGGTGCTGCGCCTCTGTAGATTCGTGTTGGAAATATGTGCACTTGTGTGCTAGATCTTATGCGCCCTGACGATGTTGTGCTGTGTCCAGCTCTACGCTCTCACCGGCGTGCCAAACGACAGGCAGAAAATCACTGCTGGCGCCAAACAGATCACCGACGCCACTGACCTCAAGACTGTCGGACTGAAGGACAAGCAGGTTTTTTTTGGTCGACATGTCCTCTTGGCGTGATGTCTTCTTGTAGCAGCTCGCAAAGCGCCTATTGAATCTCACACGATTGCAAAAAATGGCAGGTGCTGATGCTTTTCGGAACGGCCGAGGAGGTGCTCGCCAGGCCAACCGAGACGCAAACTTTTGTGCGATCCCTCCCCCCGCGCTCTGTCCCGGACGTGCGGCTGCGGAGGGTCTTCAGCCCCGACGCTGCCGCGCGCCACCCTAAGTCCCGAATCTCCCGGCCCTCGGACACACTTTTCGCACAGTTTCCGGGCCCAGGATTTTTAAGATGCACAAATTTGAGACTGTATGCCAAGCGCGTCGAAGCATGCAGAAAACTCCGCAACAGTCCGGAAAAACACATTTTTGAAAAATTGGATCGACACAAGGCGTTTTTGAAAAATCAGTGTTGAAGTTCTGTTCTTTTGCTTGCTGTCCGGGATGGATGCATCGGCTCGCAATCGCGTCGGATTGAGACACAAAAGTCGCGAAAACCAGCTGTGTGGCGTTTATCCACCGATTTTTCAAAAATCGGTGTTTTTCCGGGCTTTTGCAGCGTTTTCCGTGCGCTTGCACGCTCCCGACAAACAGCGCAGAACTGCTGCGATTCACAATTTGGAACCTGGAACAAAATTGGAAAAAGTGTCCGAGGGAGCCCTTCCTCGCACTTTTTTTTTAATGCGCTGTTTTGCGCAAAACCGTGGTTGTACGGTGTTCAAAAGCTTTTTACACAAATCCTGACGCAGGTTGCAATTCGAGCAGATTGAGGACCTTGCTCCCGAAGGCATGGCGGCTATCATGTCGGCAGGTGTGCCCTTTGGCCTTCAAAATCTCGGCAACACTTGCTACATGAATTCGACTCTGCAGGTGCCGACCTGTGTAGCCAATTTCTGCTAATTACTGCCGAACTTCTGCCAATTGCCAAACACTAACGTGATGGAGTGGCAGCTGCTGAAAAACGCCGATGAATTCTCCGATGCAATTGTGAAGGCGCCTTCTGTTGCCGACCCGCTGGTAAAGGAGGCTCAGAACGTGTTTAAGCAGATGGATACAACGTATGAGCCCATCGCGCCCCATCCCTTCTGGTCCAGGCTCAAACAGCGCAAGCCCGACTTCGGCCAGATGACGCCTCAGGGCGGCTGGATGCAGCACGATGCAGAAGAGTGCCTGACTGAGCTGCTCAACTGTGTCAACGGTGTTGTGAAGACTAATGGCAAGGGCTTAACAGATGAACACTTCCGCATCGAAATGGACACTGTCACTACGCTGGCAGCAGGAGAGGGAGGTTCTGAAGAACCTACCACCAAGACCGATTATACTCTAAAGCTCTCGTGCCACATTCAGGGTAACGTGAAACAGGCGGATGGAAGTTGGAAAGGTGGGACCGACATGATGCCACAGGGAATTATGAATGGTCTGGATGGAACAATCGAAAAGACATCACCCTCGCTTGGCCGCATGGCGCTGTATGAGACCAAATCGCGCGTCACGCGCTTACCCAAGTACGTAGTGACGCAGCTTATGCGCTTCTTCTACAAGCAGGATACCCAATCGAAGGCCAAAGTGAAGCGCCCTGTCAAATTTCCCTTCGCTCTCGATATGCACGACTACTGTGTGCCTGAACTTCAGAAGAAGATCTATGCTTACCGCGAGAGAAAGGGCGAGGCGCAGCGCTTGGAGGAGGCCGAGGCTAAGAAGGCCAAACTGTCACATAATGAAACGCCTGCAGCTGAAGCTGGCGCAGCGGCTGCCGGTGTGCCCCTCGCACACTCCTTCCTTGATGATTCTCCCTTCGTATTTTACGGCAAGCGGAGGGGCTTGGGCGCGCGGCGGCGGAGGGGCTTCAGCCCCGATGCTGCCGCGCGCCACCCGAAGTTCCAAAAATCCCGTCCCTCGGACGGGCTTTTTCCCTCTGTTTCCGGGCCCCAGGGTTTGAGACGCCCGATTTTCGCGCTGGTTGCCGAGCGCACGCAAGCGCGCGAACATCGGCGCAAAAGCCCGGAAAAACACCAATTTCCGAAACATCAGCGGATCAATGCACTTCATCGAATGGCTAATGCGTTGATCCCGCCAATTTTTCGATTTTTAACGCATTATTAATGTGTTGATCCGCCGATTTTTTGGGAAATTGGTGTTTTTCCTGGCTTTTGCGCCGTTTGCCGTGCGCTTTGGTGCGCTCGGCAAACAGCACAAATTTCGTGCGTCTCAAATATCGGGACCTTGAAACAGAGGGAAGATGGCATCCGAGGGACGGAACTTCGGTCCGAACTTCGGGTGGCGCGCGGCAGCGTCGGGGTTGCCGCCACGCTACCGACCCAGAGCAGACGCGCGCCACTCGGGCACCTTGGCGTTCGGCGCATTTATTTCCTTTTCCCCCCCTCAAAACCACCAAAAACTGGGGACACTCACTCACCCCGGGTTTTGGCCCCCGGGTGCTCCGGAGGGTTCCGGAAAAAGGAGCGGCATTTGTTGCTCGTTATCCAGTTGACACAAATGGGCTGTTGTGTAGGCGGCGATGCTAAGATGGAGGTTGAGGGCGAAGCACCAGCTGCTGCAATTGCTGTTGTTGAGGAGGACGAGCAATGTTTTGCTACCTATCAGTTAACAGGCGTGCTGACCCACAAGGTTGGTGTTTTTGTTGTGTGATCGAGAGCTGCACCGGCAAGTGTTGCATCTAATCCACAATGATCCAATCTCCAAGTCGAAAGCCCCCTACATACAGTAAATCATTCGAATAGCAACTTCGTTACCGTAACCAGCTGAGAAGTGAGCTGCTGTCTGAAAACATACATCAAGGAAACTAAGTTGAAAGCTTAGTGTTTCCTGAGCCTCTGAGAGGAGGTGTGTTGACGAGTGGTGTCGGTGTTGTGGGGTCGACAGGGAGACAGTGCTGATGGCGGTCACTACGTAGCATGGATCCGCAAGGACGATGGCAAATGGTTTTTATTCGATGACGATAAGGTGTGCCTCTAAGTGCAGTGTGTGTGCGTGTGTAAAGTGCTCCTCTATGCAAACGCCTCGTGCCTCGTGTCATCTGTATTTCTGCTATCAATCGTATCCGTGCACGTCAGCATGTCTGCTCTTTGTCACCTGCATCTCACCACACGTCTGTGCGGACATGTGTTTGTGCGCGCGGCAAGCGGAGGGGCTTTAGCCTCGGAGCCGCCGCGCGCCACTCTGGTTACCTTTGCGTTCGGTGCGATTTTTTTAACTGCGCCGACAAAAAAGTCATGCAAACAGCGCACAATGACACAATCAGTCGTGTGTAGCCTGCACCCTGTGACAAGCCATGCGTGCCGCTGCCAAATGATGATGGGCAAGAGTTGATGGTTGCGTGTTTTTCGAGTTTGTTGACGTGGTGTTCACTGTGGAACAGGTGTCAGAAGTCAAGGCTGACAGGATCAAGCTGCTCGAAGGCGTGTCAGCCATGGACCACATGGCGTACTTGTGCTTGTACAAGCGCACGCCTCTCGTCTTTGGCAGCGACAACACACGGTATGAGGAGACGAAGCAACCCGACGCCAAGGCAACCAAGAAAAAGTAAACGTGCTTTCACATTGTACAACTAGGCCGGGGCGGGGAGCACGAACACAAAGGACCTTTTTGATATGAAAGTGCTCTCACCTTTCTAGGGATTGTCGCCTTTCGGGTTGCTGTTCCGCCCTAGCGTGTGATTTGTCTAGGGACAAGATGCAGGGGGAAATAAAGCTTATTTTGTCGGATACACACAAGGTTACAAATAGTTTCGGGATTCAGTTTGGCAGCCTTTCCAAACGGCAACCTTTCGGATAAAACGATTACCAGTGAAGCAACACGGGCGGCCCTGAGTGCACTTGCGGATGCACGCAGAATACAACTCGGAAAATCCCCTCATTTTAATTCTCGATTGTTAACAAACGGACTCCGAGGATCGAAGGAGGACTCGGAGTTGAAGTACCTCGAGGTCACCTACCGTGACGGCTGTTGACCTGGGGGGGCCTTTACCAGCTAGGTATATCATTGGCGATTGCTATTCACTTGAAAGACCCCCTCCCATCTAGTACCACCGTGACAAAGGAACTCAAGAACCATGAAGCGGTGTGTTTTAAGTCAGCCCCCTCAGGCATCCATCTCAATCATGATTGTCAATTTTGGACCTATTAGTACTAGTGAATGATAAAAGGGCAACACATTTTTCCGGACGTCTCCATCAGCGTCTGAGACTGTAGACACAAAGCATGTGCATATGAGGTTCGTCCTCAACAAACGGTAGACTAAGCACAACGAGACTATCACAGAATGAAGAACAAAATATTTTCCTCTCATCCTCTTACTCATGCTCTTGTAGTACTTCTTGTGATCGGATCCAAAAAAGAATCAGTGGTAAAGGTCCTAGAAATTATATTCTAAGGCCCAGAACTTTTTTGAATAAACTTGCACCACGAACTACTCGCGAACTCCTCTAACAGCAGGGCGTTCTGCTCACAAACTGTCTCATGTCTAAATGGTCCATGAACGATCTCAGTAGTATCGCTAGAACTCCCCCCGCCGACTCGGGCGGGTCGCCATACCGGTTGGTTTTCCGAGTCACTGAGTCATAAGATTTCTTTGCATGGGTATCCGAGTCTGAGGCTTGTATCCACTTATGTTGCCGCAGGCCTGTATTGTGAAAATCGTCGCGGTCGTCCCGAAGGGAGGGAGTTCTCTGTGGCGACAAGGCTTGGGGTTCTATGTGCCAGTGATGGTAGAATAAAAAAACATGTTCGAGAATTTGAAAGAAAAACGAGGACAGAGCCAGAAAGTCCCGTCACGGTGACTGGGCCCAGACCATCGTCAAAGGGCAGCCAAGAGAGGCCTTCCCCGTCACAGTGAGGACAGGTTCACTGCGCGGGCTTCAAATACAGAACCCCAAAAAAATGAAAACTGTTACTCAGGCTGGCAAACGAAAATTAGTTCACGTGACAGTTTTCAATAAAAACTCGACTTTTAAAGAAATAGAGGGCAAACACGAACTCTCGAAGACCGCTAAAAAAAGAAATCTAGTCTACCCCCAAAAACCAAAAAATAAGTCAACCAAGAACCAAAATCTTTGACCTCATTCTTTTGGGTTTTTTCTTCGCGCCACTCTCGGTCACCGGAATAAGAGTCCTACTCTCAAAAAAAGTTCTACCGGGACTCTCAACAACGCCCCTTGTCCCATTGACCAGGTCAATATTCAGGCCAAAATCAGGGGCCAAGTGGTGCAAAAATCAAGTCTAGTACTCAATTTGTTAAATAGACCTCTTATTTATACATCGTCAATGTCACAAGTTCATCAAAATAGAGGTACATGGACCCTCACCACGCTGTCTCTTTCCTAGAACTTTGAACTTGAAAGAAATCGTTTGTGTATTTTTCCGAGTCCCATCGAGATTTCACAATCGCCCTTCGCGTGGAAATATTATGAGTGGTGTCTCAGAGATCTCGTGTCTGGTTGGGTAGGGTGAACGACCTCGCTACCCGAGGTAAAAAAGACTGTCAAGTTCTGGTTGCGGCTGGGGCTTGACTCGGATGCCACCTCGGAGGCACCTTCAGCGGACAAGCTTGTCATTGGCTGTCGCAGCTGCTGCAAAAAATGAAACATACTTGCGTTATGCCAGTGCTTGCGATATCCTTGCTTGGTATGTGATAAAGCGTAGTGACTCCGGACAACACGCCGATGAAAAATCTGCCGTCGTGTGCCACGGGCTGCCCACGAACAAAATCGGATCACGAACGAGATCATTTGTCCGAGTCTTGGCTGTTTAGGCTCTTCTTATTCGTAACGACACGATTTTTTTTTTTTTTGGGCGCGCGGCAAGCGGATGAGCTGTAACCCTGGAGCTGCCGTGCGCTATGGGGGCCGGACCAGAGTCCCCACAAATTTATGTACATTATTTTTCCTCGCTATGATTTAATTTTTTCCATGTTTTGTGAGATCGGACACAATTTGTTTCCATTTCAGGTGAGATCGGACATCAATTTTCTCACATTTTTCTGAGATCGGACACCAATTTTTTTCTTGTTTTTGAGATCAGACATTAATTTGTTCATGATTTTTCCCGAGGCCAGATCGGCCCAGCGGACTTCACATTCCGCCCTTCTGCATTGCCCGGGCCCCGTTTTCACCGTTTTTGAGATCGGGCGTCTCCCCAATCTGACATCGGACATCGAAACATTTTTGAGATCGGACGTCTTCTCGTTTTGAGATCCGAGTCGGACTTCGGACTCAAAAGGTCCTGACTCAAAATTTTCGGATTGAAGTCCGATCTCAAAACAAGGAGAAGTCTGATCTCAAAAACGCTGGGAAAAATAGAGTGGAAAAGGGCTCGCAAAAATGGTGTGGGAGACGTCCGATCTCACAAAAAGTGGAAGATCCCAAAAAAAACAGTGGAAACTCTGGTCCGACTCATGTGGCGCGCGGCGGCTCCGGGGCTAAAGCCCATCCGCTTTCCGCGCGCCCAGAAGAAAAATGAACTTCAATTTCACCATAATACATATTGGTTTTGGGTTATATGAACATATAAGACGTGCAAAATCTAAGTTTTCGAATCAGCTTTCGTTATTAACCAAACACTGTATACGTCGTTTCTATTTATTTTTCTATCGGTATGTTTGATTGTGACAACTATCACCCCTGTGTCGCTACCATTTCATAAAAGTGTACCATTTCATAAAAGTGTACTCTCACATCTTGACACCCTCGTCCAAGTCCTTTATACAGCACATTAGCCGCACCGCAAGCTTCTTGGAGGCGGGATTTTGACCCCTGTACCCCTCTTATGTTTGATTTGAACCATTAGCTCCGAACTGAACGGTATTGTGGATTAGTTCCAGAACACGCCCCAGGTCCTAGCAGCCAGGTCCTTCCTGGTTACTGGGTTCGACACCCGCTGGGTTCCAAGAACTTTTTCGTGCAGGCAGGTCTCCTCCTGAAGATTTCAAGTTTTAGTGGGCTCGAGTCTCTTTCGTCTTCCGATTCAGTCCGGTGCCTAACTCACATCCGCCGGCGAGACGCCGCGCACAGCAAGATTCGGCGGGCTGACAAATGATGTGTTGTTTCTCAGTCTGATCCCAGAAAATAGGTCAACACCCTGACACTGTGTACCGCCGGAAGTTTTCCGGAAAAAAATCTGTCACACCGGGTAACAATTCCTTGGGCCCGCCTTAGTATTCAAACCTTTTAGTCTATTGTCATATCTGTGAAAACCCATGGATTTTCACAGGCGCACTTCAGAGTTTTACCATCCTGTTAGGTTGAAAGAGGCACACTGGCGGGGGCCTTCCTCTTCCGAATCCTAGGGTTCCATGGCAGATTTCGAATTTCGAGAAATTTTGGCAGATTTCGAATTTCGAGAAATTTTGATGAACAAAACCCACGTTTAGGTCATATTGACGGGCTTTTGGGAGCCGAGATCCTCCGAATGTGGATGGTCTTCATGGTAAGTCATCACAAATCTCTGTCAGATCCATTTTACTACCCCTATTTACAAATCTGAACATTTGCATTTTCAGTCTGGCTTTACATTTGTAATCATGATTTCCACGTGCGTTTCAGAGACACAGAATTGTGTTCGTTCAATTTGAACTGGGTGTCTTTCGATTTTAATGTTTGTTACTCCTCTTGCTGAGGTTACGTATAGAATATAGATAAAATCCAAACTATAGCATATAGAATGTGGGATATAGTATTTAGTATATACAACAGACAGACTACAGAATATAACACTTAGTATATGTATAGAATGTAGGATATACAATATACAATACAACAGATACAAGATACAAAATCGAATATAGCATATAGGATTGAGGCCATAGATGATAGAATACAAGAAGTAAGATATTGAATATAGTACATAGACTCGGAAATAAGAGTGTAGATGTTAAGATTAGCATATATAGAATGTAGAATTTAGAATCTAAGACATAGTATATACATAGAATGTACATATACAATATTGAATATAGTAGATAAAGATACAATATCGAATATCATATAGGATTGAGGCCATAGATGATGGAATACAAGAAGTAAGATATCGAAGATAGTACATAGACTCGGAAGTAAGAGTATAGAAGTTAAATTATGTAGTATATATAGAATGCAAAATTTAGAATCTAAGACATAGCACTGCGGCATATATATAGAAGGTACATATACAGTATTGAATATAGTAGATACAAGATACAATATCGAATATAGCACATAGGATTGAGGCCATAGATGATAGAAAACAAGAAGTAAGATATAAAATATAGTACATAGACTCGGAACTAAGAGTATGGAAGTTAGATAGAATATAGAATATAGAAGAATAAACCCACATCCAAGTCTTCCTTCACCCCCCTCACACACACACATACACCAACTCAATCCCGCTGGACTCCTGGTCCATCTCCAGAGACAATACAGCCCCTCTGGTTTCCCTGTGCGTTCACAGGGATGTACTTACAATGCCACTAGGCTCCCTGTGCGTTCACAGGGTACTCCCTCAGACAAACCCCCAATCAAAATTCCCCCCTCAACCTTTCCCCCCCATCCCGGCTTCTATGTTTCATGTTACATATCTTACAAGAGACAACACGGCTCAGTGTGTGTGCTCGCCAGGTGCGGGGTTCAATCCTCCGGAATTTTTGTCGCCTTGTGGCCTACCTGTGTCGTG
>Ga0209390_10011545_pt1 | contig 10134 bp, 14 predicted proteins | sample BON01_FD_187212 | JGI IMG/M metagenome (GOLD analysis project Ga0209390, IMG submission 187212) | Freshwater microbial communities from Lake Bonney liftoff mats and glacier meltwater in Antarctica - BON-01 (SPAdes) (version 2) | ecosystem: Environmental > Aquatic > Freshwater > Ice > Glacier... | reverse complement strand
TATATATGTACATATATACACACATATATACAAACACACATATATATATACACGTGTAAATAGGAGCATGAACTTCACATCCTCACGTTTCAGTCCGTCAATAAATTGACGCCGGTCGCAGGACTAAATTTTCTCCCGGAAAAAGTCTCTCGATTTTCCGAACTCTCCTCAGAATTCGAATTCTGAGGATCGTTTTCAAGTAATGTCAAAGTAAACCCAGTATTCTCGTGTAAAAATTCTCGAAAGTCAGCTCTGCAGTGTTTTAGTATGGTGATTGAGCAGCGAGACGACTTTTTGAGAAGTTCTACCTCACACACCCACTTCTTGTTGGCAAGGTATTTAGCCATCTGCGCACGTGCAGCTGTACACACACACGGACACACAGACAACGACACATACACACATGCACACAAAGACACAGTGGTTATAAGACAGCCCCCCTCAATCGCATTCACAAGTACATGTGCCTCTATCAAATACATGAGCGACTTGTGGCACATATGACTTCATGACATTGGTGTTAAAAGAATGTTGGGTTTTGAGTGTTTGTATGTGTGTGTGAGTGTGTGTTGTGTGTATGCGTTGTGCGTATGCGTGTGTGTGTGAGTATGTGTTGTGCGTATGCGTGTGTGCGAGAGAGAGAGAGAGAGTGTGCGTGTGTGTGTGTGTGTGTGTGCTTGTAGTGGCCGATATTGCCGAGCGAAAAGAATTTATGTGTATTATACATATATATATACATTCATATACATTTCTGTATACACATATACATACAACCATACATCTATGTATAAAAATATGCATGTGAATATAAGCATATACTCGTGTATAAATAAATGTACGTGTGTGTGTTTGTATGTGTGTTTGTGTGTGCGTTTTTGTGTGCGATATATATACACATACATGAATATACATATACTTAAGCATGTCCATATATGTGTATGTATATATGTATATATTACATATACTTATATCTATACATATGTAATACATATAAATATACATGTAAATGTACATACATGTGTATATACATGTCACATACAATTAAATGGATCTAAACAATCACACCAGTTTCCCCCCCCTTAAACGGCGTGCGCGCCTCAGATTCATCATAGCCTATCTCACTGAGCGACGGAACCTTATGCCCGTTGAAAATCTCGCCCTTGAAACCTTTTCCCGCGGCCTCTTCCAGCGCAGACTGAAATTATTGTATGATATGTATGTACATGTGTATGTGTGTGTATATATACATACATATATATTTATGTATAAATAGCACAGAAAGGCACAATTTCTCAAAATCAGCTGATTGCTTTGATGTATATGGCACACTCAGTCGCGAGCTGACTTTTGAGAATCTTTACCGGACAGGGCCGAGGGATGGACGTGATGTCTGGTGCGAGTACGATGGGTTTCTTTTTGACTACTGCATTAAAGTGGTTGCAGAACGAGGAGTAGGTAGTGACGGGCACACCTGTTGGTTCGTTACAGTGTGTCGCAGTGTGTTGCAGTGAGTTGCAATGTCTTGCAGAACGAGATGTAGTTAGGGACGGTTAAATCCGTGGGTTTGTTCAGGTATGTTGCAGTATATTACAGAGGGTTACGGTGTTTTTTAGAACGAGGAGTAGGGAGTGACAGAACAGGCACACCTATGGGTTCGTTACAGTGTGTTGCAGTGTGCTGCAGTGTGTTGCAGAACGAGGAGTAAGGTGATGGGCATACCTATGGGTTCGTCATAGTGTGTGCCATGACTTTATGTTTATACACGTGGGACATGACTCATTCATATGGGTGTTACATAACTGATCATATTTGTGTGGCACGACTCAATCACATTAGTGTGGCAAGATGCATTCAAGACACAGTTGCACATGGCAGCGAGATCGGTGGGTCGCATACAATACGGCGCATCCATGTGCGTTACATGATGTAATCACACGTGGGACATGACTCAATCATTGGATGTGGCATGACTCATTCAAATGGGTGTGACGTGACTCATTCACATGGGCGTGACATGACGAACTCATGACACACGCGCGATGTCACACACACCTTTGGACATAGCGGCGAGATCTGCAGGATCGCAGAGGGTATGGCCGATATCCGTCACGACCTCGACTCCGTGCGTGGCGCACAGCGCCCTAAAATTTCTTTTTAGTCAGCTCTTTCTACATTTGGTTTCAGTAAATATGAGGTGATTTTCATGTAGTAAATTTAGTTATGCCCTGTATTTTGAGAATATCTACCTGATTGTGGCGTCACGGTCCCGTGCGTAGGGCTCCGTGCAATGCTCGAAGGCTGATGATGAAAACACATGAGAACAGAAATAAGAAACACAAACAACACACAGAGGACAGACACCCATAACATGTTAGAGTGGCGGGTTAACGAGGTAGGAGTGAATAATGTGTGTGTAACACTGAATTGAAAACCGCTGCGTACCGAGGCGTTTGATGCCCCACGCTTTGAAAACGCGCGGGAGTTCGTCAACGGGGTTGCCTTGCAGTACAAGCAGTCTGGAGTCAAGCTTGCCCAGCCCAGCATCCAGGTCCGAGAGTGACTCAAGAAGAAACTGCATGCGGTTGGCACCCACACTGCCAGGGCCGCAAGCGGTTAGAATGGGCTTCGGGTTCGGCTGAGTGGCTCTGAGTGCGGAGCAAGGGAGGGCGGCATGAAGGAAGCAAAGTAGAGAATCACCTGCCTCCCTTGACGAACCAAGGGTCGAGGCAAAAGATAGGCGTAACATGCGACGCGTTTTGCAACGCGCGCACGAGCGAGGGGTTGTCATGCAGCCTCAGCGCTTTGCGGAACCTGTTTGAGAGTCATTTTCGAGGCTGGTGACTTGGTGCTTTGCAACAGAGCGTGCGATGCAACAGAAAACGCTGTGGCAATCAAAGGTGGCCAACATAACGAGGCGTGGCCGATGCAACTGTTGCGCACACGATCACGTGTGGGGTTTTGGGTCGCTTGCATCCGCACCAGTAGAGCGTGTTTACTTGGCTACTGGCCATGCTTTCGGTCGCCCTGCTTCTTGCCACGGGCTCGTCAGTGATCGCCAGCCCACTACCACCCAATTCCGTCGCTGCCACGCCACACACAGCCGTACGCACTGCGCGCACCCGCCCGCCGCTCTCTCCGCCCACGCGCAGGCCCGAGCTTGTCGTTAGAAAGAACAGGAGCACGAGAGCAGAGAGGGCAAAAGGGCTCCACGCCCGCGAATGCGTAGGGAGAGGAATCGCACACCAACGCTTCCAAGCGCTCCCGTTTGTCCAATGTCACCTCAATCTCCTTTTTTTCATCTCTTTATGTCTAAGCTTCGCGGGAGCGTTTTCAACAAGATATTTTTTATAAGAAGACATCATTTCACGGTTCGTGCGGCGGGGTGATTTCGAAAATCAAACGACAACGAGATTGGCGTGCAGAGGCGGATGATGACGGATTTGGTGGCCGACACGATGCTGGACAAAGAAAACCTGGGAAATGCAGCAGCTAACGCACCGGAGGTGCAGGCAACGCTCAAGGCTGCCCAAGAGCCGGTACACGCGCTGCGAAAACACCAACCCACACCACGCCGCGACGCTCCACGTCGTGTGAAGCCCATTCTCATGGGCAGAGGGCGCAGTCCTGCTCCATACCGCATAGTTCGCATGCACTGTCAATAGCTGCGCCACTTTGATCACCGCCAGCGTCTCCAAACCCAGCTCAGAAATTTAAAAATTCACCAGAGCACATTTTCCTGTGGAGGGTGTGCACTGACGTAGCGCCCACATTTCCTGACCAGCATTCTGTGTAGCGTCCACATTTCCTGACCAGCATTCTGAGCCTGCGCTACTTTGTTTGGAGCCACATGGCACCGTCCCTGTGCACCTTTAGTTCTCTCTGCTTTGTCATTTTGTGCGCTGCCCTCAAGAGCATTTTCTTGGACTGATGAGATATATCAAAGTTCCTTCGACCTGCTTTTTGTGCCTTTTGCGCCGCCACCATCTTTATTTTACGTTCATTTCAATTGGCTGTATTTGCCTGTGCGTGCCTGCTTGTGCATACACCTGCATACGCCGCATACTGTACTCACTGTGTGTTCTGCGAGGGTGTTTGCAGGCAGCGGCAGATAAGCGATGCTGGCAGCTGTCCGACTTTGACATTGGCAAGCCGCTTGGGCGTGGCAAGTTTGGCAATGTGTATCTCGCGCGCGAAAAGCGCACCAACTACGTGGTTGCGCTCAAGGTGTGTGATGCTCAATTCGTGCTGCTTCGATGCTGTGGGTCCGGCCAGAGTGCTGCGTACCGTAATCTTCATACGTGTGCCTAATCCACGCATTGTTTCGGCTCGTTCCCTTCCCCATACCACCTTTCAACCTATTCCTCTTCTCACTGTTCATCACTCGTAGGTGATATTCAAGGCACAGCTGGCCAAGGCCGGTGTGGAGCACCAGCTGCGTCGTGAAATTGAGATTCAGGTGATCACATCATAACCACGTTGAAGAATGCTTTCCAGTTTGAGATGCAATGCAGTTCTGGAACCTCAAAATTGTGCACAGCCCCCTACTTTTATGTTTGATAAGTGCCCACACTTGTGGGTCCGTGAGAGGGTGGTGTGTGGGTGTGTACATCCGAGCAATTGCAAATGTGTCGTGTTGATTCGTCACATTTTGGCCATACGTGTGGTGGGAGAGGTCTTTGAATAGTTGCACTTTTTAATACACGTGACATGACTCGTGCATTCATGCATTTGCCTGCGACATGAAAGCAATAATATCCCTGGTCTCTCCGGCTACTTTACATACATTACTTACTTTCACTGAGTAACACCTACGGCATGGCAACATCCTGCGACTAGACAACATCCTGCGTCTCTCAAGACAACAGTCTAGTTCATGTGTGTGACACAGCTCATTCATCCGTCACACGCCAGCATGCTCCGTCTCTACGTTTGGGTTACTGAATGCTCTTTCTTTCCTCAGTCACACCTGCGACATGACAACATCCTGCGTCTCTACGGCTACTTTTACGACCAGTCACGCGTCTACCTTATTCTCGAGTGAGTTGTGTAATAATGTGCAGACTGGATTCATGTGGGGGCGCGCGGCGGCGGGCTTTATTGCTCTTTAAAAAAAAAATGATGATAATCTGGGAGTGATGACGAACAATACTGAATGGAACACCGTTTTTGTGACTGCATAGTGCAATAGTCTAGAAATTTCGCTGGAATTTTCATTTGCTCTAATAATCTGGAGAGTGACTATCAACCTACTACTTGATATGATTTACTATTTTAACAAATAACTATCATAATCTGGGCTTTTGCAAACGACGACTGAATATTACAACACACTACAACAATTATATTCGCTCTTGTTTTATGTACAGCCTATCCCATTTCGGGTGACCTTTTCGAATGCTGTTTCAAAGCTCAAAGCTCGAACTTCTCTTTTGCCAAGTTTCAGTGTAAAGAGACGTTCGAGCTTTGAGCTTGAAAAGAGCTTTTGGAAAATGTCACCCCAACTGGGATTGGCTGTAACACCGCATCCCACTGCAACATTTGAGTGGGCAATCTGGAGAGTCAGGAATCTGCAACACACTGCGACGATTGAGTGAGTACTCTGGAGGCAGACCAATTTGAGACATGTGTGTGTGCGTGTGTGTGTGTGTGTGCGGGGACTGTATTTTTCGGCCACGTCATTCGCGCGTGAATACTAAAACAATGGCATCCACAACAGATATGCGTCCAAGGGTGAGTTATACAAGGATCTGAAAAAAGTGGAGCGTTTTGACGAGCAGCGTGCTGCTTCCTATATTGGCTCACTCTCTTCAGGTTTGATTTTTTCAGTGCGCGACTCGTACATGCACAACATATTTGTATATCTTATAAGTAAGTATATTTATATATGTATGTTTACAGCGCTGCAATTCTGAAACAGCGAATCACCACGACTCGTACATGTACATTCGAATTTGTGACCATTGATGTATATGAGCGTTTTGCCGAGCAGCGTGCCGCTCTCTATGTCGGCTTACTTTATTCATTTTTTTTTCCGTGACTTATACTTGTATATGTGAGGGTTGGCTCCAATTTGTTTTGTGTATGAGTGTTACGATGAGCAGCACGCCGCGTTCTGCTTGCAATGTCCATCATGTTCAGTTCGTGATTCACATGTATGTTTTAGTTCGTGATTCACATGTACATTTGGTTCGTGATTCACATGACGTTCATACACAAAATGAGCAGCGCGCCGCGTTTTACTTCCAATGTTCATCATGTTTAGTTCGTGGTTCGCATGTATTTCAAGTCTGTGATCCATATCTGTTGATGTACAAGCAGTGCGCTGCTTCATTCACCTTCTCACTCTCATCAGATTTTTTTTTTTGTAAGTTCGGCACTCATGTATTGTAGTTTACGACTCATATGCAGGGATGTATTTAATTTACTTTCAATACAGATTTGTATGTATATCTTATAAATATGTAAGTATATACATATGTTTACAGCGCTGCAATTCTGAAACAGCGAATCACCGCGACTCGTACATGTACATTCGAGTTCGTGACCATTGATGTATATCTTATAAATATATATATATATATGTATATGTTTACGGCGCTGCAATTCTGAAACAGCGAATCACCGCGACTCGTACATGTGCATTCGAGTTTGTGATCATTGATGTGTATGAGCGTTTTGCCGAGCAACGCGCCGCTCTCTACGTCGGCTCACTTCCTTCATTTTTTTTTTTTTTTTGGCAATTCTGAAACAGTGAATCACAGCGACTCCAGACGATTATATACATAAAGATCTGGTCATTGCATAGCATGCAGATTCATACACGTATTTTACACATACATGTACACATCACCAGCATTACAATTCTGCCTCAAAAAAAACGCACTCTACTGCGACATCATCAACTGTGTACCAAATATAACAAGTAAAAACAAAATATAAAAACGTACTCTACTGCGACATAACTGTGTAAAAAATGTATATACATTTCATCTATGCAACCACATATTCAAATATGTATCTGACCCATATGTACAAATATTACCAGCACTGCAATATTGCCACAAGAAAAACGTGATCCACCGCGACATCAAGCCCGAGAATCTGCTGCTTTCCTCAACAGGCGAAGTCAAGATCGGTGGACATTCTCAAAAGTCGGCTCTATAGCCAATTTGCTGTGTAAATGCAGTAGCGAGCAGCCTTTTCAGAATTTCTTCTTGCTGTCTTTGCCGAGGGCAAAGTCAAGATTGGCGCAAATTCATACAGGCCTGCTCTATACGTTCTTTTTTGTAGTGAATTCGCTAGCGAACAGAGTTTTCAGAATTTTCCGTATCGCAGATCGTGCAGAGAACTCTGAGCTTTCACAGCCTACTTTGGTGACATTTCTCGACGGAGATTTTCAAATGTCTGCTTTACAGTTGTTTTATATATGCCCGATTTAGTGGAGAGCAGATTTTCGCGAAAGGTTACCACTTACAGCCGACTTTGGCTGGTCTGTGCACGCGCCCAAGAAAAAGCGCATGTACCACACATGTATGTAAATGTGTAAGAAACAACACATAAGGGGCATCAATGTAGTGAGTTAACAAATGTTACGTTTCACAGCCGACTTTGGCTGGTCTGTGCACGCGCCCACGAAAAAAAGACACACGATGTGTGGCACTTTGGATTACCTTCCGCCCGAGATGGTTGAGGGGCAGGTGTGTTGCAATGTGTTGCAGCGTGTCTCATCTCTTAAAACGCATATCCACCTCAGTTATACTCTGTATGGTCTTCTGCCAGCGTGTTGCAGCGTGTGGCATGTCTTGAAGAGTCATTTCTCTTTCAGTTCGCCTTGAAGTGTCTTCCGCCTGGTTGTATATATAAATATATTCATAAATATTTTTATGTATACAAGCATAAGTGTAGGATGGTTGAGGCACACGTTTGTTGCCAAGGTGTTGCAGGTGTCGCGTTGCACCTCTTAAAAGGCATACCCCCCTTGGTTGCACTGTGCATTGCTTCGTCAATGTGTCGCAGCGTGCTGCATCCAGGAGTGTCGCATCTCTTGAAAATACTGTCCTCTTTAGTCACGCCCTGCAGGCAATTTCAGCCTGAGATGGTTGAGGGGCATGTGTGTTGCATTGCGTGGTTGCCTCCCGCCTGAGACAGTGCGGGGACAGCTGTGTTGCAGCTTGTTGCAGTATGCGTTGCAGCGTGTTGCAGACCAGCGTTACCACCTGGGATTGTCGAGTCGTCACACATAAGATGAGTCGTGGCACTCTGTATGCAACTCAACACACACTACTCGACAGGCACACGACAAATCAGTGGACATCTGGTCGCTTGGTATTCTTTGCTACGAATTTATTGTTGGCAAACCCCCCTTCGAGTCCACCGGTCTCGCTCTCTCTCTCTCTCGTTGCTCCACTTTCTCCATCTCGATACACACGTCGCTCATCATCACTCTCTTGTATTCTTTCCTTGCTATTCTGCATATTTTGTTGGCAACCCCCCTTCTATCGTGGATTTTTGCTTGGCAACCTCCTTTTTGTTTTTACATCGAACTTTCCCTTGCTATTACGAACCTTTTTTTACAATAGTGAATTTACTGTTGGCAACCTCCCTTCTAGTTTGAATCTATGAATGGAATCTCCCTGTTGGCATTCAATGTCTTCTTCATCCCTCTCCATCTCTATCTCCACCTTGATCTGATCCGTACTGTCTATACTTTTACGGTGGCGACATTAGCAGGCTCCAGGAATTTGTAACTCATTTGTAGTCTGTTTCAGTGACACGTTGTACCTGGGTTTCCACACGCGCGCACATGAATATCTCGTACGTACTGCGTACATATATGTATATATCGTATAAGATGCCCCTCCACCTATACCTCTGGGGTAAGCATATCCAAGTATATAGAAATTGAATGTATATGTATATATGTAGAAAATGAATCTGTGCGCCACCGTGACACACAAACACGCACACAGGCCACACGGAAACATACCGGAGGATATCAAAAGTGGATCTGTGCTTCCCCGAACATGTGTCTCCAGAGGCTAAAAACCTCATATTGCAGGTGTGTTTTTGGTATGTGTGAAAACGAGTGTGACTGACTCTCTTATTCTGCAGGATTCCGCAGGTGTGTCTGTGCGACACATACCTCCACCCACATGGTGATGACTCATAAAAACATATGACAATTTATGCATGTTAAACATATGACAATTTATGTATGTACACACATAAATTCATCTCTATTCGAGCAGCTGTTGGTGAAGGACCCCTCGCAGAGGCTGAGTCTGGATAAGGTACTTGAACACCCATGGATTATTAAGGGTCTCGAGGCAGCCTCCCAAACGACGTCCGCTGGTGCTCAGATCTGAGTTCGTGGAGGGCCTTAAATATGCGTATTAGATGCCTCCCAATCGCGTACCGACAAGTGCTGAGATCTGAGGTCGTGAATGGCCTTGTATGTATGTTCTGGATGCCTTTCCATCGCCTACCACTGGTGCTCGGATCTGAGGTCGTGAATGGACTTGTATGTATGTTTTAGATACATTCCAATTGCTCAACAGTGATGCTCGGATGTAAGGTCTTCAAGGGACTGTGGGGTGGCTTCGAGTAGTAGGCTCCTTAAAATCACAGGTCTCTTTTGCAGAATATAGTCTCTTTTATTGGGTGTTTTTGCAAAAGAGACCTATGATTTTAAGGAGCCTACTAATCGAAGCCACCCCATAGCTCGAATCTGATGTCTTCAAGGGGATTTCTTACATGGACATGGACATGGTGATGTATGTATTCACGGTCTCCAACCTTGTATTGGTCTTGTATGTATATATGCATGTATGTATGGATGGATCTTCGAAAACACTTTGTGTTACGGGCCCTGTGACGCATGGCGAGGAAGCAAGGCACAATACGCAAATATGTTAGGCTCTCTGCAGCATAAGAATATCTTCTTGTCAAAACTTGGATCACAGGAGGGATTGGTGCTTTTATGTATATATAAATATATGTTACTCACAAAACTATGTTCCTTGCATACTGTGTTGTATGAAGCTCGATCTTTTGGACACTTCAACTCACACCCACCTGACTGGACATTTGGGAGATGTGGATTGTGCATATCTTATTTTTTTCTCGAGAGAGTGG
>Ga0209390_10011544_pt1 | contig 10134 bp, 3 predicted proteins | sample BON01_FD_187212 | JGI IMG/M metagenome (GOLD analysis project Ga0209390, IMG submission 187212) | Freshwater microbial communities from Lake Bonney liftoff mats and glacier meltwater in Antarctica - BON-01 (SPAdes) (version 2) | ecosystem: Environmental > Aquatic > Freshwater > Ice > Glacier... | reverse complement strand
ATATATATATAATATATAAATATATATATATATATATATATATATATATATATATATTTATATATATATACACATACGTGTATGTATACACATACATGTGTATACATACAAATATATGTATGGGTCTTCAAAAAAGTCAACCATGAGCAGAAAATCTGTAGTAAAACTCTTGGTCTCTGGCTTTCTTTGGTGGCTTCTCACCTCACTACAGATGAATAATTCTGCAGCTGGTGAGTGCAAACTGGAAATATATGTATATGCACTACCTTCTCGTAGGCGAACCTGAGGGTTAACAAGGAGGGATGCAGAGGGAGAGGAAGATGTGAAGAGCAAAACACATACCTCACCTTCGCCTCCGTCCCTCGTGCCGTGGGGCGCCGTATGACGCGACGGGCGACTCCACGCGAATGACCACAGGAGTTTACAGCACGAGGGTGAGAGCCGGGTGTAGGAGCCGCGAGAGCACTGGGAGTGCGCTACGATGACGCTCAGCATCGAGTACAGCGGGCCGTGCGACGGGCTGGGGCGGCCCGTGGTGATGGACGGATCGACGCGGGGCGCGCCCAAGGGCGGCAAGAAGAAGGGCAAGAGCGACGAAAAGGCTGCCAAGTTCGCGGCGAAGCAGGCGGCCAAGGCGGCGGCGGATGCGGAGGCGGCCAAGAACCCTAAAGAGCCGAAGAGGGAGAAGGTCAAGGTGGAGAAGGTGGTGGAGGTGGTGCCGGAGGTGATTTTCACGCCGGGCGAGAAGAAGGACATGTCGGTGCCGATGCTCAACTCGTATGCGCCCAAGAACGTGGAGGCGGCGTGGGACGAGTGGTGGGCGGAGGCGGGGTTCTACCGGGCCGACGAGAACTCGACAAAGGAGAAGTTTGTCATGATGCTGCCGCCGCCCAACGTGACAGGCACGCTGCACATTGGGCATGCGCTGACGTGTTCGATCCAGGACACGATTGCACGCTGGCGCCGCATGAAGGGCTACAATGTGCTGTGGCTGCCAGGGACGGACCACGCAGGCATTGCGACGCAGGTGGTGGTGGAGAAGAAGCTCATGAAGGAGCGGGGGATGACGCGGCACGATCTGGGGCGCGAGGAGTTTATCAAGGAGGTGTGGAAGTGGAAAGAGGTGTCGGGCGGGATCATCAACAACCAGCTGCGGAGGCTCGGGGCGTCGCTGGACTGGAGCCGCAATTGCTTCACTATGGACGACAACCTGTGCAAGGCGGTCAAGGAGGCGTTCCTGCGCATGCACGAGAAGAAGCTCATCTACCGTGCGCAGCGTCTGGTCAACTGGGATTCGCAGCTCAAGTCGGCGGTGTCGGACCTGGAGGTGGACTACATTACATTTGAGGGGCCCGACAAGATCATGGTGCCGGGCTACGACCGCAAGGTGGACTTTGGCATGTTTTGGGAGTGGGCCTATCAGGTGGAGGGCACCGGGGAGGAGATTGTGATTGCGACGACGCGTCCCGAGACCATGTTTGGCGACTCGGCCGTGGCCGTGCACCCCGACGACGCGCGCTACACGTCGTTCCACGGCAAAATGCTCATCCACCCGGTGACGGGCAGGAAGATGCCCATCATCCTGGACGCGGAGCTGGTCGACATGGACTTTGGAACGGGCGCTGTCAAGGTGACGCCCGCGCACGACCCCAACGATTTTGTGACGGGTCAGAAGCACAAGCTCGAATTCATCAACATCCTCAACGACGACGGCACGCTCAACGCAGCGTGCGGCGAAAAGTACAACAATATGCACCGCTTCAAGGCCAGGTTTGAGATCATCAAGGAGCTGACTGAGAAGGGGCTCTTCAAAGGCACCAAGCCCAACCCCGGCATGAGGCTGGGCGTGTCGTCGCGCACCAAGGACGTTATCGAGCCGGTGCTGAAGCCGCAGTGGTGGGTCGACTGCAAGCAGATGGCGGCGGACGCTCTGGAGTGTGTCGAAGATGGGCGCCTCACGATCCTGCCTGCACAACACAAGAGGAAGTGGCATGACTGGCTCGGCAACATCCGCGACTGGTGCATTTCGCGCCAGCTGTGGTGGGGACACCGCATCCCGGCCTTCTACACCATTTTCGAGGGCGAGGAGCGTCTGGTGCCCAAGGACGAGAAGTTTGAGCGCTGGGTGGTCTCCAAGTCGGAGGAGGATGCGCTGGCACAGGCCACGGCCAGGTTTCCGGGGCAGAAGCTGACAGTGCTGCAGGACGAGGACGTGCTGGACACGTGGTTCTCGTCGGGTCTCTTTCCCTTCTCCACTATAGGCTGGCCCGACTCGGGGCATGCGGACCTCAAGGCCTTCTACCCCAACACGCTGCTAGAGACGGGCTGGGACATCCTCTTTTTCTGGGTGGCGCGCATGGTCATGATGGGCATGACACTCATGGGCCAAGTGCCCTTTAGCCACGTGTTCCTGCACGCCATGGTGCGTGACGCGCATGGGCGCAAGATGTCCAAGTCGCTCGGCAATGTCATTGACCCTCTGGACGTGATCCAGGGCATCACGCTCCAGGGCCTGCAGGTTCGTCTGGAGCAGGGCAACCTTGACGCCAAAGAGGTGAAAAAGGCCCAGGACGGCCAAGCCAAAGACTTCCCGCAGGGTATCCCCGAGTGCGGCACTGATGCGCTGCGCTTCGCGCTGGCGGCCTACTGCAGCCAGGGCCGCGACATCAACCTCAACGTGCTGCGCGTCGAGGGCTACCGCAACTTCTGCAACAAGCTGTGGAACGCCACCAAGTTTGGCATGAACAACCTCACGGGCTACGCGCCGGGCCCGCTGCCGGCGCGCGACCAGCTTGCATCGCAGGACCGCTGGATCCTGAGCAAGCTCCAGAAGGCCATTGGCGGCGCCAACAAGGGCATGCAAGACTACGACTTTGGCACCGCCACCACGGCCATCTATTCTTTCTTCCTCTACGACCTGTGCGACGTGTATCTTGAGCTGTGCAAGCCCGTCTTTGGTGCCGACCCGACGCAGGCCAAGGGCGCACAAGCGGTGCTCTATCACTGCATTGAGGAGGGCCTCAGACTCCTCCACCCCTTCATGCCCTTCTTGACCGAGGAGCTGTGGCAGCGCCTGGCGCGCAGGGCTGGCGATGAGGTCAGCATCATGATTGCTAAGTATCCCGAGGTCGACTTGGGCTTGGTGGACGACAAGGCTGAGGCTGATATCAAGGCCATGCTCGAGGTTGTGGGCGTGGTGCGGTCCATGCGTGACAGCTACGGGCTCAAGCCCTCGCAGCGCCCGGTGCTCTACGTGCGCGGCCGCAGCGACGAGGTGTGCACCGTCATGACGCAGCAGAAGGACAACATCTTGGCGCTGGCCAAGACGGGCGACATCTCCATCGTTACGGCAGGCGGCGAGATCGAAAAGGGCTGCGGCATGCGCCCGGTCGGCGACTCCGCCGAGGTACACCTCGTGCTCAAGGGCATGGTCGACCTCGATGCCGAGATTGCCAAGCTCGAAAAGTCGATTGCCTCCAAGACGGGCGAGCTCTCCAAGCTCAAGACCTCCATGGCCGCCCCCTCCTGGGAAAAGGTGCCAGAAAACGTCAAGGAGCAAACAACCAGCAAGCACGTGTCGCTCGAGATCGAAGTCGGGGTGCTTTCTTCCGCCCTCGACACCTTCACAGAGCTCAAGGCAGCCGGCTCTTGAAGTGGCGAGGCGAGGAGTATTTGTAGTGTATCTGCTGGTGTGCGCAGTCTGCACCAATTTCTCTGTTTCTCTGTTTTTTTGTTTTCTGCACCCATGGGGATCCACTCTGCTGAAACCGCAATCATGACGCGCGATCCGTCAGTCTTTTGATCAAATCTTTCAATAAATGCAGTTCAACTAGAAATTCGCGTTGATACCTTGCCAGTACACTGTACTGCACCACGCACGTAAGTTTCTTCCTGCGGTGTGAGTCATGAAGACTAGGAAAGAATGTGCGTGTTTGATTCACACACTTTGTCCATCTTCGAGTCTCTGTCACACACACTGTTTGAGCAAACACACATACAGTGCACACTCACTCGCACACACGTATGTCGTGCGCGCATTCCCTCGCGCACATGTTCTCAGTCCCTTCTCAATCTCCAAGTTTCTGCTTGCGCCCTTTATCTCTGTTCACTCTTTCACTTTATATATACATATATGAATATGTATATGAATATGTATATATATTTATTCATATCTATGTTTCTGCTTGCGCCCTTTGACTCTCTCCACTCTTTCCCTGAGTGGCCTCTTGTCTCTTTGCAACACCCCGGAGGCAGAGAGAAACAGTGGCAGTTTGTCTAATTTTCTTACGCACGCACATATGGGGTGGCTACGATTAGTAGGCTCCTTAAAATTATAGGTCTCTTTTGCAAAAGAGCCCTATAAAACAGACGATATTCTGCAAAAGAGACCTATAATTTTAAGGAGCCTACTCATCGTAGCCACCACATACCAAAATGCATGCTCTTTCTCCCACACGGGCAGCCATGTCCCTCTCTCGCACACACGCACACACACACTGACACGCTCTCTTTCCTTTTCTCCCCTGCTCAGAATCGCTCTCTCCTGGTCTCTCTCGATCGAAATAGTCGTCTCGCATGATGATGATTTTGCTTTTATCATCACTCTGGGAAAAATGATGTCACGGTAGTAATTGTGTTTGAAATTCTTTCTTCTTTTGCAGCCTAGCTTCAAATATTGAGTGGCGTTGTTTGCGTTGTGTTTCATTTTGCAGGTGATGAAAAATTGAAATCATTCATGTCGATGTAGCGCTATTAGTACGAAGTCCTACCCTCCTCATTGCCCACGCTCCTCTGCCCCCCTAAACCCTTTCCCCCCCCATTTGAGAGTAGAGTTTTTATTAAAAACCGATAGTGCGTATCCCAAGGACGCGGGGGTTACTTTCTTTTTTCTGTTCTTCTTTCCTCCCCCTACCCCGCTTTTTTCCTCCTACTTTTTGTTTTGATTTTTGTGTTGCTGTTTTGTGTTTGTATCTTCGTGTGTATGTTTGTGCGTATTTTGCCACTCTTTTCTCGTATGGTAATAACAACAAGACCCATGTGTGTTGGCCAATGATAATGTTAAGAGTGGACCCGAACCCTCCGAAAAATTAATCCGGAAGGTTCTTGTCCCGATAGGTCGGTTTCATTTTGATTTTATTCCAGTACCAAAACAAATCCGACCGTATCATCCTACCTGGTAAATTTCGTGAACTGGATGAAGTGTGTTCAGAAGTGCCAGAAGATAGCCGGGTGTTAAGAGTGCGCCGTTTATGGTTCCCGACCTCCGATCGCCTCCAAACCTGGCTCATCCCATCCGGATCGACCCGGTCTAGACATCATCACGAGTCAACCATAGTCTGACGCAATCTACCCCCATACCATCGTTTTTGGTACTTTGTCTTGTCCTTTTCCTCTAAAAGAGCGTGACAAAGCGGAAGCAAGCACTATCAGAGGTGGTACGAGGGCAGGTTGCGTCAGACCATGGTTGACTCGTGAAATTGTTTAGACCGTATTGTTCCGGAGAGGATGAGCCAGGTTTCGAGGCGATCGGAGGTCGGGAACCATAAACTGATAGTTGGAGCCTTAGTCACCTGGGCTATTTATACCCAGGGACAACTCCTGTTATGATCAAGCTTGATCATAATAGGAGTTGTCCCTGGGTATAAATGGCCCAGGTGACTAAGGCTCCAACTAAATCATGGAAGTTGATGACCGGCCGTGATTGCGACGAACTTCGCATGGCATGGGTCATGACATATGTCCTCCCCGTGCTTGCGACTCGACGGTTTTCCCCGCGATTGCGAACTTCTGACAACGGCAACCGCGTGACCGACCGTTGAAGGACAATCGTCACGAAAACATCAAATGGGATCCGTGAAGGAAAGATTCCCCCGAGAAACAACAAGCAAAGAGATATGGTGGTCAAGACTCGTAGACGGCAAAGAGCCGGTGTGTCCCTTCGCGGGGACCTTTGTTATAACAGGAGTTGTCCCTGGGTATAAATAGCCCAGGTGGCTAAGGCTCCAACTGACATAAACGGCGCACTGTTTTAAGATGGGCTCTGCTGTCAAATGGGTATTTTGTGCACTTTTTGACACTATGTCTATAGTAAAACTTTTTCATTCCTTCGAATATCAAAAAATCCCTTTGTACGATTCCTCGTGAAGGTGTCCTCTGTATAGTAGTACAATTTTCAAGGGTTGATTACAATTTTTGTCTGCATCGATTTTTCAGCTCCCAAACAAGTCCCCCTCATTTCGACTTCGTCACAGCGCCAACGACAAGCTGTTTAACGTATTTGTTCCGCATCTCTCGATAAACAGTGACTCGAGGAAATTGTATTACAAATAACCGTTTTAAACGATCGAGAATTTCGATAGCAAAACAAAAATCAAATTCCATTCAAGAACAGGAAACACCAGGTTACACTGGGAATCGAAGTCTGATTTGCTGACAGAAAATTCTGATTTTTTTTGATTCGCATGGACACGAAACAAAACTAATTCTGATTCGGAATAGGGGTTTTGGCCATGTTCCAACCCCTGCGAAACACGTTTTGTTGGTACACATGAACATGTTACAGGGGCTGAAAATCCATCAAGGGTTGAAAACAAGACATATACTTACACACAAACACTTCAAGATGGAACTGGTCAACGATGAACCACGATAGCTCATATGGCTCGGCGCTAGGCTTACTATATAGAGGATGAAGGTCCCTGGTTTGAACTTAGGGACGAGACTCATTAATGTTTTTTTTGGAAAAGTGACTCCTTTCGAAAATTGCCTCAACTTTCAAAACGCACGTGCGATTATTTTTCAAAAACGAACTGGCAGGGTTCGATACTGTCTCTATGTATCATCATAGGATTCGATCATTGCGCGACTCCCGAACCTCGGATAGGTCAAACTACTCACTGGGCCACTGATGTAGTATCCTCTTGTTGTCGACATACAAGAGTGCTTTGTATTTATTCCATGTTTCATCGGCCGATTTTACAACAGTGGAAATAAATGCAATTGAACGAACACTTTACAACTCGTGTTCACAAACTTGAAGCCTTGCCCGCAAAGGGGATTCATGAAAACTTGAAAGTATATTTTCCAAACATTTCAGTTCAGGTTGAATTTAAATGGTACCAAACCTCAGTTTGCTGAAATATTTCGATATTACATTACCGAGGCAGAAACGTCCAAAATTGAGGGTTCAGGTTCACCCTCAAATATGTTTAAATTGAATACTGAATATATTTTTGACAAACAACTCAATGAAATGAAATACGATGAATTAAATGAGAAATACTTCAGAATTCATGTATATGAGTATTTGCCACGGATATTCGTTAGCAACCTCCTGTATCAAGACAGACAGCCGAAATACATAAGTAAATTCCAAAAAAAACATGACGGTGATGTCAAGCGACGGCCCCTCACCCCTTCACCCTTCCTTGCGCCTTGGCCTTGGAATATGGGCCTTACCCTCTACGGGGACATCAGAGCACGGGCTCTGGTAGTGGCGCTTGACATCGCATTTTTCCCCATTGAGGGAAAAATGGGAAGGAACCCTCAATGGGAAGGGAACCCTTCCCTCAATGGGAAGGGTCAAGCACGTGCTCATATCCTTACATATCTTCCCTCAATGCGAAGGGTCAAGCACGTGCTCATATCTTCCCATACTTTGACATTTGATAATCACTTCTTCCATGCTAAATCCTGGCTGCTCTGCTGCATCATCTCAGCACCCACGCTGTCCACTATCACACTCCTTCATCTTTGTTTGCTTGTTGGTAAAGGCGCTACACCACTAACCCTCCCGAGAAGTTGAAGCGCATACGAGTGATGCAGGAACAGTGGGGTGACTGTAAGGCTCACGGCGCGATGGCACTCCCGCAATAGACACATGGTTTTGGTTTTAGTACACATGGGTTTTGGGGTTTAATTGGTTAAGCCCCCACTCCGCAAACCCTTCCTTGATGTTAGGGAACGCAGACGAGCCTGAGTGGTGTGCAGTAATAGGGTGGTCTGTAGACTGCCAGCGCGATGGCACTCCCGCAATGAAATTAGAGTCATACGTATATACAAAAAGGCAACAAAGAGCAACAGAACACAACACAGAACTTGAAAAAGGAAAACGCATTATGCATCAACAGCCTGAGAGTATAATGATGATGGTATCATAATGGTGATGGTCACGGTGATCACTACTACAGCCAAGTCCGAGTCACTGGCATGTATATAAATGTACATACATTGTTGATCATTGAGTTTGCCGACAATTTGTTTATCTATTTGGTATCATTATGTATATATGTACATGTATATATATATATGTACATGTATGTATGTATATGTACATATACATATATACATGTACTTATTATGTTTATTTTATTTTCATTTTTGATATTTTCCCAAGTAAATCAAATTTTCTCTTTGCACTGGCAAAAAACAGACAAAGGGATCAAAAAGTAGCTACAGGGTGAGCGGTGGGGTATGGGTGCCGAGGGCATGGTGACAACGAGCGAAAATCCACGCATTCCTGGAACTCAGGCTACTAGTAACACTCAACCCAACAAATTGCCTTTGCTGTCTCATCTATTCCGCCGCAGTTAGCTTGGTAGCTTGGGGGCAAGATTGTTAGGGGTATCTGCGCAGTCTCTGATAGACTCGGAGATCTCTGGTATCCTGCCCTCTGTTTTTTTTCCCTTTTCTTGAACTCAATCACTAGACCAAGTGGGGGGGTTTGACACTCAGGCTCTTCAAGGCTGCATGGGCTACGTATTGAACGTATTGAAGCTGAATGCAACTTTTACAATCCCACTGCACTGGCTAGTGGGGCTATGATATCCGAGGAGCCAATAACAAAGCGACAGGAGATTGACAGAGTCAAAAAACATAAAACAACACACACGCTGATAAGCTCCCTGAGAAGTCAAGTGAAGAACGCATACGACTCGAATGATCCGTGGTAATAAGGTGAGCGTAAATCAACAATAATGTACCGTGATGAGGCAAGGGCTGTGGTATTGTACGGGTCATTGGCATCCAGTAGGTATAAGGAAATACGTGACAACATGGCAAGACAAAACTGAACCTTTCTTTGTTACGACTGTCCTTATGTACTCGTGTCTCCCCCAGAAAGGTTTCCCTTACAATACAAGTGTGATACAAGCCCATGACTCCCCATGACTCATATTCCCCTAGTGTCCCGTGATAAATAACTTTCCAGCATTTTTGTCTTTAAAAACTCAGGGTACCTGCCCCTTGGCCACGAACAAAATCAATCACCATTGGCATTGCCTTGGAATACCACTCGCAACGCCGACTTCAGACAACTTTTGCGGCACAAAACATTTTTTTAATGGAAGTTGCTAACCCGCAGTGCCATTCTTTTTAAAAGCACCTAGGTTGTGTACAGACCTACACAAGATCTGCCAGTGACCCTCCTCTACATTTTGATATTTGGAACATATACCTTTTTTTTTTATTGTTAAGCCGCCACACATCGAGCCCTCCAATTACATCAGGAACGCACACAGATGGTGTGCAGTAATAGGGAAGCCCTGAAGCGCCCGGCTCGAAGGCACTCCCGCAATGGACCTTGGACACATGAATGTTGTTTTGAAGTGATGTATTTGTATGTTGGTAGCGTATTTAGGATGTGGAATAATGTTTTTAAGTATTGTACACAAAATTCGTATGGGAAATTAAGATGCTAGCGCTCGGTGTTTGCTTCCCGCAGCCCTGCTTTTGATTTTTGTTAGTGAAGCTGTCACACTACTAATTCTCCCTGAAAATTAAGAACACATACGAGTGGTGCGCAGTACTGGGGTGACCGTGAAGCTCCTGGCACCATTGCACCGTGACTCCCGCAATCATTGATGAATTCACTTAGAGTGTGGGTCTAGAGCGAAGTAGTACAGGTAGGACGAAGGTAGCTGTTGTGCTCAGCTGCAATGACAAAGGAAACAAACTGGCCTTTAAGCAAGTGCAGCAAAACGCTGACACCACAGACCTCTAATAAAACCAGAAAAGATCCCAATCACAATTGCTATCCCCATGCTTCAGGCTCTTATGCAACACTTCGCGCAGGGCCCTCCGACACTTGATCTTGACGTCTACGGCTCCATGATCCTTGACGTCCCAGTGTTTCTG
>Ga0209390_10011543_pt1 | contig 10134 bp, 10 predicted proteins | sample BON01_FD_187212 | JGI IMG/M metagenome (GOLD analysis project Ga0209390, IMG submission 187212) | Freshwater microbial communities from Lake Bonney liftoff mats and glacier meltwater in Antarctica - BON-01 (SPAdes) (version 2) | ecosystem: Environmental > Aquatic > Freshwater > Ice > Glacier... | reverse complement strand
CCCCTTCTGGCAAGGAGTCCGGCATCGGCTCGTCCCCCGGTTTCTCCTCCATTGCTCGAGAAGGCTTCTGTCCCCGCGACTCCCGCCCCGGTCGTTCCGTCCCAAGTCCCCGCGGCTGCCGCTGAGGAACCCAGTGAGTCCGCTGCCATTGACGCCACCATGGCGTGGGATCAGGTCCGGGCCACCTATGAGTCGTCGATCAAATTCCGCTGGTTGACCAAAGGGGTCTTCGGCCAGGTGGAACCCGATGGGTCGATTTTAATTCAGTTGCCGGAATCCGTTGCCGAAGAGATGGCTTCGGTCTTCGGCGAAGCCGGGCGCAAGGATGCCGAGGACAAAATTGCCGTCATTTTGGGCCGCCGAGGCAAACTGACTCTAGAGGTGGCGAGCCATGTGGCCGATCTGGAAAGCGGCGAGGACGAAGAGGAAGCGCCCGATTCGTATCCCAGCAAACAGTTCAGCGAGCCGCCGCCTGCCGATTCTTCGAATGCTCCTGCCGCTGGTCAGGCAGGACCCACCCCCGACGCGATGGAAGAATTTAAAAATGATCCTTTAATTGAAAAAGCCCTCGAAATCTTCGTCGGAGAATTACAGACTGCGAAATCATGAATATTCAAAAAATGCTCCAACAGGCTCAGAAGATGCAGTCCAAGATGGCCGAAGCCCAAGCCGCCCTGGCCGAAAAGACCTTTGAGTCCAGCGTTGGGGGAGGAAATGTGACCGTGACCGCCAACGGGGCCGGCGATGTGCTTGCGATCAAGATCGCCCCAGCGGCGGTTGATCCCGAGGACGTCGAAGCTTTGGAGGATCTCATTTTGGTCGGAGTCAAACAGGCGATCGAAGAAGGTCGCGCCGCGGCCGCCGAGGAGATGAAAAAAGCGACTGGAGGCATGAACTTGCCGTTTTAGTCATTGGTCATTGGTTAATCGTCATTGGTTATGGCAAGTGAGCCGTTTGAAAAATTAAAAGTCTATCAATCCGCAGAGCAGTTGTCGGATTCGATTTGGGCGATTGTGGTCGGCTGGGAGTCTTTTGCGAAAGATACGGTTGGTCGCCAGTTGGTTCGTGCGGCCGACAGCATTGGTGCCAATATTGCGGAGGGGGCAGGGCGAAAAAGCTACGCTGACAACAAACGTTTCGTAGTCATCGCTCGCGGATCCCTGGCGGAAACCAGGCACTTTCTGCGGCGCGCCCACAAACGAAAACTCCTCACCCAGCCAGAAACCGATACCCTGCAAGAAATTCTAGCCAAACTCCCTCGTTCCCTCAATGCCTACCTCAACTCGATCGGAACAAAAAATGAGTAACGAGTTACAGGTTGCCTCTGCCCCCCAATGACCAATGACAAATGACAAATGACAAATGACAAATGACAAATGACAAATTATGAGCGTCTGTCCTGACACTTGGATCCGCCGGATGGCGAAGGACCATGGGATGATCGAACCCTTTGAGGACGGTCAAATTCGCGAAAAGGCCGACGGGTCCCGGGCCATTAGCCACGGGCTCTCCAGCTATGGCTATGACCTTCGGGTCTCCCGCGAATTCAAAGTTTTTACCAATATTTACAATACCGTCGTCGATCCGAAAAATTTCGACCCGCGTTCGTTTGTGGATATGGAGACCGACATTTGCATCGTCCCGCCCAATTCCTTTGCCTTGGCCCGCAGCGTGGAATATTTCCGCATTCCGCGGGATGTGCTCACTATTTGCGTGGGAAAATCCACCTACGCCCGCTGTGGGATCATCGTCAATGTGACGCCCTTCGAGCCGGAATGGGAAGGTCATGTGACCTTGGAAATTTCCAACACCACCCCGCTGCCGGCTCGTATTTATGCCAATGAGGGACTGGCTCAAGTGGTCTTTTTTAAAGCGAGCGAAGTGTGCGAAACCAGCTACGCCGACCGGGGTGGAAAGTACATGAAGCAAACCGGAATCGCCATTCCGCGGATGTGAAGAATCGTCATTGGTCTTCGCCGGGGAACGCACGATGAGAATTCTTTTCGCCGTCATGTTGGGGGGAGCGCTGGGGAGCGGCCTCCGTTATGGTGTCTCGCTCTGGGTGGCGAGTCGGGTCGGGGAAGAATTTCCCTGGGGCACGGTCACGGTGAATGTGATCGGATCGTTTCTGATCGCTTTCTTTATCGGGCTGACTGGTTCCGAAGGGGCGTTCACCGTTTCGCCGGTGGTGCGGTCCTTCGTTGCCATTGGCATCATGGGGGGATTTACCACCTTTTCTTCCTTCAGTTTGCAAACCCTCCAACTCCTCCAGGATGGTCAGTGGTTCTGGGCGGCGGGGAATATTTTGCTTTCCGTTGTCGTTTGTCTACTCGCGGCAGCGGCGGGAGTTGCTCTGGCCAACGTTTTGCCGCTAAGATCTTAGTCCTATGGAACTGCCTGAAGAATGCCTGCGCTTGAGAATTTATGTGGGGGAGAGCGATTTCTGGGAGCATCGTCCGCTTTATGAAGCGGTCGTCATGACGGCGCGCGAAGCCGGACTCGCCGGCGCGACGGTTTTTCGGAGCTCCATGGGCTTTGGGGCCAATAGCCGCATCCACACCTCCAAGATTCTCAATCTCTCCACCGACCTGCCGGTGGTGGTGGAGATTGTGGACGAACCCTCAAAGATCCAGGCGTTTGGCGAGAAACTGGGAACCATGGTGAAGGGCGGGCTGGTCACGATCGAGCCGGTGCGGGTGGTGCATTATTCCCACGCCAAAGCGCCGGAGTAACCGCCGCGCCGAAATGAGCCAGAAGGAACCTGGAGGGAGGCCAATTCCTTCTTGGTCCTGCGGCTTTGCGCTTTGCGGGGCTTTCGTTTTCTGGCAAAAAGGCTTCCGGGAATGAACGGCATGTTGAATCAATATGAAGTGGGAGACTTTTTTGACGAAATGTTCTCGGCCCCTGGAGAGGTGCGACCGCACTACAAACTTTTGGCGGAACGTTTCGCGGCCATGGACGACGAAGAGTTCAAACGCAAGGGGCTGCTGGCGGAAAATTCCTACCGGAGTCAGGGCATCACCTTCACGGTGTACAGTGGCGATGAGGGGACCGAACGAATTTTTCCTTTTGATCTGATTCCCCGCATCATTCCGTCCGGCGAATGGGAAGTCCTCGAACGCGGACTGACCCAGCGTCTGACGGCGTTGAATTGTTTTCTTGACGACATCTATCACGACCAGCGGATCCTCAAGGAAAAGATCATCCCAGAAGAACTCGTTCTTGGGGCGAAAAATTTTCGCCCGGAGATGTGCGGTTTCAGTCCTCCCGGCGGAGTTTATATCCACATTTGCGGAACCGATTTGATTCGCGACCGGGAGGGGATGTACACCGTGCTGGAGGATAATGCCCGCTGCCCATCCGGGGTTTCCTATGTCATGGAAAACCGTCAGGCCATGAAGCGGGTTTTCCCCAACCTTTTTTCCAAATACAATGTCCGACGCGTCGATCGCTATGCCCAGGATCTGCTGACCACTCTGCGGCAGGCTGCGCCCCATGGAAACCCGGATCCGACCGTGGTTTTGCTCACTCCAGGGGTTTTTAATTCTGCCTATTACGAGCATTCCTTCCTCGCCCGCTCCATGGGGATCGAGATTGTCACCGGTACGGATTTGGTGGTGCAAAATGACCAAGTCTTTATGAAGACGACGGCCGGGCTGAAGAAAGTCGATGTCATTTACCGTCGGATTGACGACGATTTCATTGATCCGATCGTTTTTCGCAAGGACTCGGTCCTCGGAGTGCCTGGGATCATGGGAGCCTACCGGGCGGGTAATGTTGCCCTCGCCAATGCGATCGGTACCGGGGTTGCGGATGACAAGGTCACGTACTACTACGTGCCTAAGATGATCAAATTCTACCTGGGCGAAGACCCGATCTTGCCCAATGTGGAAACGTTTCTGACCTCTGAAACTTCCGCCCGCAACTATGTGCTGGAAAACCTTTCCAAGCTGGTGGTGAAAGCCGCCAACGAAAGTGGCGGCTACGGAATGTTGATTGGCCCCCATGCCACCCAAAAGGAAATTGAAACCTTTCGGACCGCCATCCAAGCCGATCCGCGCGGATACATTGGTCAGCCAGTGATCAATTTGTCTCGCTCACCCTCGTTTTGCGACGGGCAGGTGGAAGGACGCCATATTGATCTGCGCCCTTATATTCTCTCGGGTGAAAAAGTCAGCATCATCCCCGGCGGACTCACCCGGGTCGCCATGCGCAAGGGTTCCTTGGTGGTGAATTCCAGTCAGGGCGGGGGGAGCAAAGACACCTGGGTGTTGAAACCGGAATCGCCCGGATCGAAGCCGACGACCACCGACACATCCCGCTCGGACGGCCAGAAGCAAAACCAGCAACAAACCAACCCATGATGATGGTTTCCCCACCTTTTTTCCTGGCCGCCTCCCGATGCGGAGTGTTTTTCGGTTTCCCCATCATCGTCCCCACCTATTAGCCATGTTGTCCCGGGTCGCAGATTCTTGTCTTTGGTTGAGCCGCTATGTCGAGCGGGCGGAAAGCGCCGCCCGTATTCTCGACGTCAACATGCAGCTGATCCTCGATTTTGAGGACCAGAGTTCCGATCTCCCCCAAGCGCCCTGGAAGCCGGTGCTCGATGTGCTCGAACAACGCGCGGCCTTTGAGAAAAAAGAGGACGAGATCACCCCGGAGTCCGTGATGGAGTATCTCACCTTTGATCGCACCAATCCCAATGCCATCGTGTCCTGCGTGGCCTATGCCCGGGAGAATGCCCGCACCGTCCGCGAGCAAATCTCCAGCGAGATGTGGGAACAAATCAACCGTACCCATCTTTATCTTCGCGACGGGCTGGGGCGCGCGGCCTTCGAGGAGAGCCCAATCGATTTCTACCGCCACCTCGTCGATCTTCTCCATGGCTTTCAAGGCACGACCGACGCCACCATGATTCACGGAGATGGGTGGGATTTTATTCAATTGGGAAAATATCTCGAACGGGCCGATTCGATTTCCAGGGTGTTGGACATCAAATATCACCTTCTTCTGCCGGGGCCGGCTCCAGTGGGCGGCCATGTCGATATCACCCAGTGGATGGCGGTGCTCCGATCCTGCAGCGCCATGGAGGCCTACTTGAAAATCAATGTCGGACGGGTGACCGGACCGCAGGTGGCCGAGTTTCTCATTCTCCACGACGAATTTCCCCGTGCCATCCGCTTTTGTGTCGATCAACTCGATGCCGCCCTTCATCGCATCTCCGGTTGCGGAGCAAGTCATTTCAGCAACGAGGCCGAGCGACTCTGCGGCAACCTTCGCTCCCGCCTCAATTACACCACGATTGAGGAAGTCTTTCAGGGAGGATTGCACGAGTTTCTTGACCACACCCAATTGGAGTTGATCAAGATCACCAACGCCTTCACCCAGAAGTACCTTCAGTGGAAAGAAGAGTGAAACCACAGAAAAAATGAAACGACCCACAGAAGCCATCCGCTCCGGCTTTTTTTCTGCTGGATCGGTATTGCCTCGGGGCGAAAGATGGCTGAGAGAAACTGAACGTGGAGGGCATCCGCAAACCGCAGTGGCTTTGAACGAAAACCCGAGACATGCTCGCAATCAAGGCTGCCATTAATATCACCAAAAATCCCACCGCTCTCTTCGGGGTTTTTCTGGTCAAATTGCTCTTACTTTGACATGATTCCGGCCTTGTGCTTTTCCCGCGAAGGCACCCCCGATCCGTGAAAGAAGCCGCCGCTCGAATCAAAATCAATAAGCTGCTCGAAGCAGCAGGCTGGCGATTTTTTGCGGACGCCCATGGTCCGGCAAACGTCCAGCTCGAACCCAGCGTAAAACTTACTAGTCAGTCCCTCGACGCATTAGGCGTGGACTTTGAGAAGTCGGGCCAGGGCTTTATCGACTTCCTCTTGCTCAACGAGAAGGAGTTCCCCTTGATTGTTCTTGAGGCGAAGTCCGAGGACAAAAATCCGCTCGTAGGGAAGGAGCAGGCGCGCAAATACGCGCGGTCTCAAAACTGCCGCTTCGTGATTCTTTCGAACGGCAACCTCCACTACTTTTGGGATCTCGAACGCGGCAATCCCTACGTCATCACCGCGTTCCCCACGCCTACCTCGGTGGCCGGCTACCAAAAAGGCGTGCCCGACCCGAAGCGGCTTATCGAGGAGTCCGTCAGCGACGATTACGTTGCTCTGACCCAGCGACCGTCCTACGCCTCGGAGGCGGCATGGAAAAACGAATCGGAGCGCCCCCGGTTCATCGAGGTCAACGCGCTCCGCTTCCTCCGCCCCTACCAAAAGGAAGCCATCTTCTCCATCCAGCAGGCCGTAAAACGCGGCAGCGACCGCTTCCTTCTCGAAATGGCCACTGGCACCGGCAAGACGCTCGTCTCAGCGGCTATCATCAAGCTCTTCCTTCGCACCGGGAACGCGACGCGGGTGCTCTTCCTTGTCGATCGGCTGGAACTCGAGGACCAGGCGCTGAAGACCTTCAGGAAGACCCTCGCCAACGACTACCGCAGCGTGATCTACAAGGAGAACCGCGATGACTGGCGGAAGGCGGAGGTCATCGTCACCACCGTCCAATCTCTTCTCTTCAACAACAAATACCAGCGACTCTTCTCGCCGACGGACTTCGACCTCGTCATCTCCGACGAAGCCCATCGCTCCATCGGTGGCAACGCCCGCGCTGTGTTCGACTACTTCATCGGCTACAAACTCGGCCTCACCGCCACCCCCCGCGACTACCTCAAAAAATTTAGCAAAAATTCCCCAACTTCAAAAGACCCACGGGAATTCGAGCGCCGTGTGCTTCTGGATACCTACCGGACCTTCGGCTGCGACGATGGCCAGCCGACCTTCCGCTACTCGCTCATCGACGGCATGAAGGACGCCTTCCTGATCAACCCGACCGTCGTGGACGCCCGTAGTGAAGTGACGACAGAATTGCTCTCGGAAGAAGGCTTCGTCGTGGAATTTAGGGACGACCAGGGCGAAGACCAAAAAGAGGCCTACAAGCAGCGCGAGTTCGAGAAGCGGTTCTTCTCACCCGCTACCAACCAAATCTTCTGCAAAACGTTCCTCGAAAATGCGCTCCGCGACCCCATCAGCGGAGAAACCGGAAAATCCATCGTCTTCGCCGTCAGCCAGGATCACGCGGCCAAGCTCACGCAGATTTTGAACGAGATGGCCGACCGTATGTTCCCGGGCAAATACCAGTCCGATTTCGCCGTGCAAGTGACGTCGCAGGTGGATGGAGCGCAGCAACTCACGACCAATTTCACCAACAACAACCTTCTCGGCTCTGGCAACTTTCTGCCGACCTACAAGACCAGCAAGGCACGCGTCTGCGTCACCGTGGGCATGATGACCACCGGTTACGACTGCCCGGACATCCTGAATCTTGGACTCTTCCGTCCGATTTGCTCGCCCACCGACTTTATCCAGATCAAGGGTCGCGGCACCCGGAAGCATGACTTCAGGGAAGAGCTCTTCGACGAGGATTTGAAGGAGACGGTGACCTCGCCGCAAAAATCCACCTTCAAGCTCTTCGACTTCTTCGCCAACTGCGAATACTTCGAGGAGAAGTTTAACTATGATCAGGTCCTCAAGCTCCCGAAGCCGAAAATCGTAGGTGGGGAGGGTGGGGAAGGAGGCCCCGGACCGAGCCCCTACACGGGTGCTTACGAGCATCTCGGCGAAGACATCCTCTCCACCATCAAGGAAGAGGCCATTGGTTTCGAGGGCATGCGAATCGACCGCGAGTTTTACGCAAAATTCGAGGATGTCGTCCGCGAGAACGACTTTATTGCCGCCAGCGTCGAGTCCGGCCAGTGGGATCGGGTGATTGATTACGTAAATAAGGAAGTCTTCGACAAACCGTCCGAATACTACTCGCTCGACAAGCTGCGGAAGTCCGCGGGAGTTGATCGGCGTCTGACCCTTCGCGAAATCCTCGAAAAAATCTTTGGCCTCATCCCTCGCTTCAAGTCCAAGGACGAGCTCTTGGAAGAGGAATTCTCGAAATTCGTCGCGGACCAGAAGCCGGAGGAAGCCGAGGCGATTCCCGCCATCAAGACCTACTTCAAAGCCTACGCCACCAGCGACGCGATCCGCCACATCATCGAGACTGGCCACCTCACCGATCTTGCGACCAATCCCGTGTTCTCGACCAAAGACTACAAGGCCGTCCCGGCGAAATACCGCACCCTCATTCCCGACTACATCAAGGACTACGTGAGCCTGAATCAGTTTGCTGCCTGACCATTTGCGCTCATGAACATCGCGGAAGTCATTATCACCATTAATCAGATGCAGGTCGACGGCGTGATCGAACGCTATGCCATCGGCGGTGCGGTGAGGGCCACTTTCCACCTCGAACCTGTCTCCACGCTCGATGTGGACATTTTTGTGATTTTTCGCCGCGAGCCGGATTCTTTGCTAGTCAGTCTGCAGTCCATTTTTAATTACCTCGCCGCCAAGGGCTGCCAGATGGAAGGCGAATATGCCATGATCTCCGGGTGGCCGGTGCAATTTCTTCCATCCACCGGTCCTCTGGTTGAGGAAGCCCTGGCTGAAGCCATCACCGTTCAAGTCGGCGAGACCCCCGCCCGAGTCTTCACTGCGGAACACCTCGCGGCCATCGCGCTGCAAGTCGGAAGGGCCAAGGACAAAGCGCGGCTTCTTCAATTCATTGAGGCAGGCGTCTTGAACTCCGACCGCTTCCAAACCATTGTTTCCCGCCACCATCTCGGCGAAGCTTGGCAGCGCTTTGCCCGGCAATTTCTCACCGACACACTATGACTTTCGACCTGCTCCGGATCCTCGCCAGCAAACGCGCTTTTCGCCAAGCTCTCGCCACCCGAAATATTGTCGAGAAGCTGGCCATGCTCGACGAATTACGCGCCCGCACTCTCACCCTCCGCGCCGCACGCGAGGCTGCCCACGGTTCCTCATTGCTGCGCGAAGATCCCGAGACCTATCGCCTGGACACGAAATCCAATCCTTCATAATTCATCCCTCATCCTTCGTCCTTTTCTTCATGCTCGACACTGATACCAAACGCCGCATCGACACCGCTCGCGACATCCTCGTCGGCAAGGTTCCCGACCCCAAATCCCAGGTCGAGCAGATCACCATCGCCCTGATCTACAAGTTCATGGACGACATGGACGCCGAGGCGGAGGAACTCGGCGGCAAGCGCAAATTCTTCACCGGGGAATTTGCCCGCTACGGCTGGGCCAAGCTTATGGACCCCAGCATCGGCGGCCACGAGATGATCGGCCTCTACGGCGAAGGCATCACCAAGATGCCAGAAAACCCCGGCATCCCGCCCCTCTTCCGCGACATTTTCAAGAACGCCTACCTCCCGTATCGCGACCCCGAGACGCTCAAGGCCTTTCTCAAGATCATCGACGAGTTCAGTTACGACCATAGCGAGCGGCTCGGCGACGCCTTCGAGTATCTCCTCAGCGTCCTCGGCTCGCAGGGCGACGCCGGCCAGTTCCGCACCCCGCGCCATATCATCGATTTCATCGTCGAAGTCCTCGCCCCGCAGAAAGGCGCCGTCATCCTCGACCCCGCCTGCGGCACCGCCGGTTTCCTCATCTCCGCCTACAAGCATATCCTCCGCGCCAACACCGACGCCGAGGGACACAGCAAACTCACCCCCGACGACCGCGGTCGCCTGGCCAAAAACTTCAAAGGCTACGACATTTCGCCCGACATGGTCCGCCTCTCCTTGGTGAACCTCTACCTCCACGGTTTCACCGACCCGCACATCTTCGAATACGACACCCTTACTTCTGAGGAACGCTGGAACGAGTTCGCTGATGTCATCCTCGCAAATCCCCCCTTCATGTCCCCGAAAGGCGGCATCAAGCCTCACAAGCGCTTCTCCATCCAGGCCAAGCGCAGCGAAGTCCTCTTCGTGGACTACATGGCCGAACACCTCACGCCCAACGGTCGCGCCGGCATCATCGTTCCCGAGGGTATCATTTTCCAGAGCCAGACCGCCTACACCGCGCTGCGAAAACTGCTCGTCGAAACCAGTCTCGTCGCCGTCATCTCCCTGCCCGCCGGCGTCTTCCAGCCCTACGCCGGCGTGAAGACCAGCATCCTCATCCTCGACAAATCCCTCGCCAAGCAGGCCCCGACCATC
>Ga0209390_10011541_pt1 | contig 10136 bp, 9 predicted proteins | sample BON01_FD_187212 | JGI IMG/M metagenome (GOLD analysis project Ga0209390, IMG submission 187212) | Freshwater microbial communities from Lake Bonney liftoff mats and glacier meltwater in Antarctica - BON-01 (SPAdes) (version 2) | ecosystem: Environmental > Aquatic > Freshwater > Ice > Glacier... | reverse complement strand
AAACTGGGCCTGGTGATCGATCTCGACACCTGTGTCGGCTGTCATGCCTGCGTGACATCCTGCAAGGGCTGGAACACCGAAAATTACGGAGCACCTTTGGGCGACAAGAACGCCTATGGCGCCGATCCCGTGGGCAGTTTCCTGAACCGCATCCATTCCTTCGAGATTCAGCCCGAAACCGGTCCCGCCCAAACCGTCCACTTCCCCAAATCCTGCCTGCACTGCGAAGACGCGCCCTGTGTCACCGTCTGCCCGACCGGGGCCAGCTACAAGCGCGTGGAAGACGGCATCGTTCTGGTGAACGAAACCGATTGCATCGGTTGTGGATTGTGCGCCTGGGCCTGCCCCTACGGCGCGCGCGAGATGGACCCCGTTGAGAAGGTGATGAAGAAATGCACCCTGTGCGTCGACCGCATCTATAACGAAAACCTGCCCGAGATTGACCGACAGCCCGCCTGTGTGCGCGCCTGCCCGGTGGGCGCAAGACATTTCGGCGATCTGGGCGATCCCGACAGCGCGGTCAGCCAGTTGGTTGCCGAGCGTGGCGGTTTCGATCTGATGCCCGAGCAAGGCACCAAACCGGTGAACAAATACCTGCCCCCCCGCCCCAAGGACGAACAGATCGACGTGCTGGCGCCGTATCTCGAACCCGTCGCCACCACTCCCAGCGGATTTCTGGGATGGCTGGACCGCGCGCTGGAGAAACTCTGATGCATCCCGCTGCCTCGATCATTGCGTTTACCACCCTGTCGGGTCTCGGCTTTGGCCTGCTGGCGTTCCTCGGCCTCGGCTTTCCCATGGTGCAGGGCTGGAACGCCTTCATCTTCTTCGCCGTCGCCTTTGCGCTGACCGTCAGCGGCCTTCTGTCATCGACGCTGCACCTCGGCCATCCCGAACGCGCGCTGAAGGCGTTTACCCAGTGGCGCACCAGCTGGCTTTCCCGCGAAGGCTGGGCCGCTGTCATCACGTTGACCCTCATGGGCCTGTTCGCAGCTGCCCTTGTGCTGCTGGATGTGCGGATTGCCCCCTTGGGATGGCTGGGGGCGCTGGCCTGTATGGCGACGGTTTACATCACCTCGATGATCTATGCCTCGATCAAAACAGTGCCGCGCTGGGCCCATTGGTCGACCAGCGCCATGTTCGTTGCCTATTCCATCAGCGGCGGCGCGTTGTTGTCGGGGCAGGTGAACGCCGCGATCCTTCTGCTGGCCCTGACTGGGATTGGCCAGTTCGCCGCTTGGTCTGCGGGTGACAGTCGTTTTGCCGCCTCGGGCAGCACCGCCGAAACCGCCACGGGCCTCGGCCATATCGGCAAGGTGCGCCTGTTCGAGGGGCCACATTCGGGCGGCAATTACCTGACCAAGGAGATGGTGTTCGTGATCGCGCGCAAACACGCGGTCAAACTGCGCTCCATTGCCCTGGTGCTGGCCTTTGCCCTGCCCATCATTCTGCTGCTGTTGCCTTTCAATCATGTGATGGCGGCCGTCGCCGTGCTGTCGCACCTGTGCGGCGTTCTGATCACCCGTTGGCTGTTCTTTGCCGAAGCGGAACACACCGTTTCGCTGTATTACGGGCGCAGCGCCGCCGCCTGATCCCACCGCAAACGAAACGGGCCGCCCCGGATTTCCCCGGGGCGGCCCTTTTTCATGGAGTATCCTAAAGATTTACTTCCAGGACTGGATCAGCTCGTCATAGCTGATGGTCTGGGGCGTCTCGTCCTCATTGTCCAGCTTGGCCACGGGCGATCCGGGCTGGTCCAGCCAGTACTGCGGATCCTGGGGTTCGTTCATCTTCGGGCCAAGCTCGCCTTGAACGCCTGCACGCTCAAGCCGCTCCATCACCGCCTCTTGCGCTTCGCACAACGCATCCAGCGCCTCTTGCGGGGTTTTCGCACCGGACATCGCATCGCCGATGTTCTGCCACCACAACTGGGCCAGACGCGGATAGTCCGGCACGTTGGTGCCGGTGGGCGACCACGCCACACGGGCGGGCGAGCGATAGAACTCGACCAGACCGCCCAGCTTGTTCGCACGCTCGGTAAAATGGTCCGAGTCGATGGTGGATTCGCGGATAAAGGTCAGACCCACATCCGATTTCTTCAGATCCACCGTCTTGGACGTGACGAACTGGGCGTACAGCCAGGCCGCCTTGGCGCGATCCTCGGGCGTTGATTTCATCAACGTCCACGATCCCACATCCTGATAGCCAACCTTCTGGCCCTCTTTCCAATACACGCCATGGGGCGAGGGGGCCATGCGCCACTTGGGCGTGCCGTCCTCGTTCATCACGGGCAGACCGGGCTTTACCGTGTCGGCGGTAAAGGCGGTGTACCAGAACATCTGCTGGGCGATGTTGCCCTGGGCCGGGATCGGCCCTGCCTCGCCGAATGTCATGCCGGCGGCGGCGGGGGGCGTGTATTTCTGCAACCATTCGATCGCCTTGGTCACGGCATAGACGGCGGCGGCATCGTTCGTCGCACCACCCCGTGCGACACAGGAACCGACAGGCTGTGAATTCTCATTCACCCGGATGCCCCATTCGTCGACCGGCAGGCCGTTGGGTTCACCCACATCGCCCATCCCGGCCATGGACATCCACGCATCGGTGTAACGCCAGCCGAGCGAGGGATCTTTCTTGCCGTAATCCATGTTGCCGAACACTTCGCCGGTCACCCCAAGACGCGACAGGTCGCGTCCGGTGAAAAATTCGGCGATATCTTCATAGGCCGACCAGTTGATCGGAACGCCCAGATCATAGCCGTACTTGGCCTTGAAATCAGCCTTGTTCTGCTCGTCGTTGAACCAGTCATAGCGGAACCAGTAAAGGTTCGCGAACTGCTGGCTGGGCAGTTGGTACAGCTTGCCATCGGGGGCGGTGGTGAACTGAAGCCCGATGAAATCTTCGAGGTCAAGGCTGGGCAGGGTGACGTCAGCCCCCTCGTTCGCCATCCAGTCGGTCAGGTTGCGCACCTGCTGATAGCGCCAGTGGGTGCCGATCAGATCGGAATCGTTGATGTAGGCGTCATAGATGTTTTCGCCGGTCTGCATTTGCGTTTGCAGCTTTTCCACCACATCGCCTTCGCCGATCAGATCATGGGTGATCTTGATCCCGGTGATCGCGGTGAAGGCAGGCGCCAACACCTTGGACTCGTATTCGTGGGTGGTGATGGTTTCCGAAACGACCTTGATCTCAAGATCGGTAAAGGCCGCGCCCGCGTCGATGAAGAACTGCATCTCGGCCTCTTGGGCCGCACGGTCCAGCACCGACATATCGCCGATCTCGGCGTCAAGAAAGGCGCGCGCCGCCGTCATATCGGCGAATGCGGGCCCCGCCATCAACGCCAAGGCAAGGCCCAGCGCGGTTGTGGATTTAAGGGTCTGGTTCATTGGTTTCCTCCCGTTAGTGAACCGGTTCGTGTGCCGGGCCGGGGGGTTGCCCCCGGTGCCCGGTTCGTCGTTACACCCAGCGAAACACCGCTGCGGCATAGACAAGACAGACGGCCAGGGCCCAGGGCTGTTGTGTTCCCACAAGCCCCAGCCAGGCCAGATTGATGAAAGCGCTGCCCAAAAGCGTGATGAACAGCCGGTCGCCCCGCGTGGTTTCGATCCGCAGAATACCGACGCGCGGCGTTTCGGGATACTTGATCGCCAACACCGTGAAGGTGATCAGGATCAGGGCAATGACAACGAAAAAGATCGCGGTCGGTCCGGTCCAGGCCATCCAAGCCATTACAACATCTCCTGTTTGCGGGCCATCGCGCCAAGCGCGCCGTCATCCTCGGGCCTGACCCGAGGATCCCCCGCCCCGCGCGCCCCGCCTATTCCAGCACCCCATACCCGCCAACCGCCACAATCTCGGGCCACAGATCGCGCCAGTCCGGATTGTTTTTCTGGATCAGGTCGATCTTCCACGTCCGATACCACCGCTTCAGAGACTTTTCCCGCTGGATCGCCCGCCCGGACGTTTCGTGCGGCTCGAAAAACACCAGTCGCGTCAGGTTGTACGTGTTGGTGAACCCCGGCACCGAGTGGGTGCGATGCTCGAAAATACGCCGCACAAGGTTGTTCGTCACCCCGATATACAGCGTGCCGTTGGTCTTGTTCGTCACGATATACACATACATCATCTGGTCGAGCGTGTGGCCGAAAGATCCTCGGGTCAAGCCCGAGGATGACGGCGTTCTGCTTGGCAAATATCATTACACCCTCCCCAGGGCAAAGCCCTTGGCGATGTAGTTGCGCACGAAATAGATAACGAGGGCGCCCGGCACGATGGTCAGCACCCCCGCTGCCGCCAACACGCCCCAGTCGACACCGGACGCGCCCTGTGTGCGGGTCATCGTCGCCGCGATGGGCTTGGCATCGACCGAGGTCAGGGTGCGCGACAACAGCAGTTCAACCCAGGAGAACATGAAGCAAAAGAACGCCGCAACGCCAATACCCGAAGAGATCAGCGGCATGAAGATGCGGGTGAAGAACCGGGTAAAGCTGTAGCCGTCGAGATAGGCGGTTTCGTCGATTTCCTTTGGCACGCCGCGCATGAACCCTTCCAGAATCCACACCGCCAGCGGCACATTGAACAGGCAGTGCGCCAGCGCCACGGCGATATGGGTGTCGAACAGCCCGACCGACGAATATAACTGAAAGAACGGCAGGGCAAACACCGCAGGCGGTGCCATGCGGTTGGTCAACAGCCAGAAGAACAGGTGCTTGTCGCCCATGAACGAATAGCGCGAAAACGCATAGGCAGCGGGCAGCGCCACGGCCAGCGAAATTACCGTGTTCATCACCACATAGATCAGCGAATTGACATATCCCATGTACCACGACGCATCTGTCAGGATGACCTTGTAATTGTCCAGCGTCGGATCATTCGGCCACAGCGAGAACGTGTTCAGGATCTCGGTGTTCGTCTTGAGGCTCATGTTGATTAGCCAATAGATCGGAAGCAGCAGGAACAAGAGATACAGCCCCATCACCACGGCCGAGCCGTTGATGCGGAACCGGGGGCGCGCGGTGGTGGCGCGGGGCGAGGACACTGTGCCGGAAGTTGCATCGGCCATCACACGCCATCCCTTTTGTCGAGGTTCACCATCACGGTGTAAAACACCCACGAAATCAGCAGGATCACCAGAAAGTACATCAGCGAAAACGCCGCCGCAGGCCCCAGATCGAATTGCCCCAGCGCCATTTTCACCAGATCGATCGACAGGAACGTGGTGGCATTGCCGGGGCCGCCGCCGGTGACGACGAAGGGCTCGGTGTAAATCATGAACGAATCCATGAACCTGAGCAAAATCGCGATCATCAGCACCCCGGCCATCTTGGGCAGTTCGATATAACGAAACACCGCCCAGCGGCTGGCCTGATCGATCTTTGCCGCCTGATAATAGGCATCGGGGATCGATTGCAGCCCGGCATAGGCCAAAAGTGCCACGAGCGATGTCCAGTGCCACACATCCATCACGATCACCGTGGCCCAGGCGGCATAGAAGTTCTGGGTATAATTGTAGTCAATGCCCAGCGCCGCCAGCGTATGGCCCAGCAGCCCGATATCGACCCGGCCAAAGATCTGCCAGATCGTGCCGACCACGTTCCAAGGGATCAACAGCGGCAAAGACATCAGCACCAGACAGACACTGGCCCAGAACCCCTTTTTCGGCATGTTCAGCGCCACGAAAATGCCCAGCGGGATCTGGATCATCAGAATGATCGCCGAAAACGCGAGCTGGCGGCCCAGCGCGTTCCACATCCGCTCGCTGGCCAGCATCTCCTTGAACCACTCAAGGCCCGCCCAGAAGAACACGTTGTTGCCGAACGTGTCCTGTACCGAATAATTGACCACGGTCATCAACGGAATGACGGCGGAAAACGCCACCAGCACCAGCACCGGCAGCACGAGGAACCACGCCTTCTGATTGACAGTCTTGTTCATCCTATCCGTGCCTCATGATGGCTGTCATCCTCGGGCCTGACCCGAGGATCTCGTGCAGTCTGTGTCCCGCCCGGATCGGCAGAGATCCTCGGGTCAAGCCCGAGGATGACGGCGCGCCCGGGGCAAGCCTTTGCAGAAACCATCATGCCGCCCGTCCTTCGGGGCTGACCCGCCAGTCATCGGCATAAACATTGATGCCTGCCGTATCAAAGGTGACGGCATTCGCGCCCTCGGGCACAACGTCGCCCTCGCCCGCAATCGCGCTGATCGGCTGGCCTGCCACCTCAAGACGCAGGATGCGGTGACGCCCGACATCCTCGACCCGTTTCAATCGCGCCGGAACGCCTGCACCCGTCGTCAGCCGCACGAACTCGGGCCGCACGCCGATCTGCATCCGGGTTCCCCGTGCCTTGAACGCGCCCGGCAGGGCCACCTCGGCCCCGGCAACCCGCGCCACCGCACCGCTGATTTCGGCATCAAACAGGTTCATTCCCGGCGAGCCGATGAAATAGCCGACAAACGTATGGGCCGGACGCTCGAACAACTCCTGCGGCGTGCCGATCTGCACCACACGGCCGTCGTACATCACCACCACCTTGTCGGCAAAGGTCAGCGCCTCGGTCTGGTCGTGGGTGACGTAAATCATCGTATGCCCGAAATCGTGGTGCAGCTGTTTCAACTGCGTGCGCAGTTCCCACTTCATATGCGGGTCGATCACCGTCAAAGGCTCATCGAACAACAGCGCGTTCACATCCTCGCGCACCATGCCCCGGCCCAGCGAAATCTTTTGCTTGGCATCGGCGGTCAGCCCCCGCGCCTTGAACCGCAGGCGATCCTCCATACCGATCATCCGGGCAATCTCTTGCACCCGCTGCGCCACATAGGCCGGTTCGGCACCGCGGTTGCGCAGGGGAAATGCCAGATTGTCGTGCACCGTCATAGTGTCGTACACGACGGGAAACTGGAACACCTGCGCGATGTTGCGCGCCGCTGTCGGTTCGTGGGTCACATCGACATCGTCGAACAGAATGCGCCCCTGCGACGGCTGCAACAGCCCCGAGATGATGTTCAGCAGCGTTGACTTGCCACACCCCGACGCGCCCAACAGTGCATAGGCCTCGCCATCAACCCAATCGTGGTTCAACTCTTTCAGCGCGAAATCGTCTTCGGATTTCGGCGCCTTCATGTACGAATGGGCCAGGTTATCAAGGGTGATTTTGGCCATCACGCCGCCTTTGCATAGGGCGCAGCCGACACAAGCGTGCCATCCTGCGCAAAGAAATACACATGCGCCGGGTCCAGGAACACCGCCAACGCCTGCCCCGGTTTCAGATCGCGGATGCCGTGCACCAACCCCACCCAGCGTTCGCCGTGATGACCCAGATGCACGAAGGTTTCCGAGCCAGTGATCTCGGTCACGTTCAGCGTGGTGGAAAACTCCATCGCCTCCGCCGCGTGCCGCTCAAGCTCGAGGTGGTTGGGCCGGAACCCGGCAATATAGCTGCCGTCGGACTCAGCGGCCAACCCCTCGGGCACCGCCACCCCCTGATCGTCGCCAAACACCATGCGCCCGCCTTCCTTGCGCACGGTCAGGAAATTCATCGGCGGGTCGGAAAACACCCGCGCCGTGGTGGCGTTGACCGGGCGGCGGTACACGTCGGGCGTCAGGCCGAACTGCGTCACCCGCCCCTCCCACAGGGCCGCCGTGTTGCCCCCGAGCAAAAGCGCCTCTTCCGGCTCGGTGGTGGCATAGACAAAGATCGACCCCGATTCCTCGAATATCCGTGGGATCTCGGCGCGCAACTCCTCGCGCAGCTTGTAATCGAGGTTCGCCAAAGGCTCGTCCAACAACACCAGCCCCGCGTTCTTCACCAACGCCCGTGCCAGCGCACAGCGTTGCTGCTGCCCGCCCGACAATTCCAATGGCTTGCGCTGCAACATCCCGCCCAGCTTCATCAGATCGGCGGTGGCCTTGACCCGGCGATCAATCTCGTCCGCAGAAATCCCCAACAACCGCATGGGCGACGCGATGTTATCATACACGCTCATCGACGGGTAATTGATGAACTGTTGATACACCATCGCCACCTTGCGATCCTGCACCCGCATGCCGGTGACGTCCTTGCCGTTCCAGATGATCCGCCCCGTGGCCGGCACATCCAGCCCCGCCATCAACCGCATAAGCGAGGTTTTGCCCGACAACGTCGGCCCCAGCAGCACGTTCATCGTGCCCTTGGACAGCTCAAGATCGGTGGGGTAAATGTGCGTCTGGCCGTTGACGACCTTTGACACCCCCTCAAGGATCAGTAACATGGCATCCCCCTATTCCGCCGCCGCGCGCTGGGTGCGGTGCGTCTGCATCCACGCCTCAAGCGCTGCGATCTGCGCGCCGTCCATCCGCAGACCCAGCTTGCTGCGCCGCCAGACCACATCATCGGCATGGCGGGCAAATTCGTGGTCCATCAGCCAACAGGTTTCGCGTTCCGTCAAGGTGGCACCGAAATCGCGGCCCAGATCGCGGGCGTCACGCGCCCCGTCCAGCATCACCGCCGCGTCGGTGCCATAGGCCCGCACCAGCCGCAGCGCCCAGTGCGCATCCAGAAAACCGTGGCGTTCGCGCAATGCCGCGACAACGCCTGCCACCCCGTCCACCGGAAAATCACCCCCCGGCAACGCAACGCCCGCCGTCCAGTGCCCGGCCAGCCCCGGAAAGAACGGCGCGATCTTGTCCAACGCATCCTCGGCCAGTTTGCGATAGGTGGTGATCTTGCCGCCGAACACGTTCAGGATCGGCGCGCCGGTGTCATCGACGTGCAGCGTGTAATCCCGCGTTGCCGCCGTGGCGCTGCTGGCCCCGTCATCGTACAGAGGGCGCACGCCCGAATAGGTCCAGACCACATCTTCTGCGCTGATCGGCGCGCGCAGGTACTGGTTGGCAAAGCCGATCAGATAATCGCGTTCTTCCACCGTGCATTCGGGCGCCTGCCCCGGGTCGCCATGCTCGGCGTCAGTGGTGCCGATCAGGGTGAAATCGTTCTCATAGGGAATGGCAAAGATGATCCGCCCGTCCTGCCCCTGAAAGAAATAGCATTTGTCGTGATCAAACAGCCGCCGTGTCACGATATGGCTGCCCCGCACCAGCCGCACGCCCGCCGCCACGTTCATGCGTACCGTCTGCTGCAATATCTGCGCCACCCAGGGGCCACCCGCATTCACCAGCATCCGCGCCCGCACCACATGGCTCTGCCCGGTGTCGCCATCGCGCACCGTCACGTCCCACAGATCGCCCACCCGCGCCGCCGAAACCACCCGCGTGCACGGCAACACCACCGCGCCCCGCGCCACAGCATCGCGGGCGTTCAGCACCACAAGGCGCGAATCCTCGATCCAGCAATCGGAATATTCATAGGCCCGCTCGAACTTCGCCAACAGCGGCGCACCTTCCGGGGTATCGCGCAAATCCAGCGTCGTGGTGGCGGGCAAGATCTCGCGCCCACCCAGATTGTCATACAAAAACAGCCCCAGCCGGATCAGCCAGGCAGGCCGCCGCCCGCGCATCCACGGCATGGCAAACGACAGCAGCTTGCCGGTGGGCGTTTCCCCCTCGAACCGCATGTCGCGGTGATAGGGCAGCACGAATCGCATGGGCCAACTGATGTGGGGCATGGCGCACAGCAGGATTTCACGTTCGCGCAGGGCATGGCGCACCAGCTTGAACTCGAAATACTCAAGATACCGCAGGCCGCCATGAAACAGCTTGGTGCTGGCCGATGACGTGGCCGAGGCCAGATCGTTCATCTCGGCCAGGGCCACGCGCAGGCCACGCCCCGCCGCATCGCGGGCGATGCCACAGCCGTTCACGCCACCGCCGATAACGAACAGATCATAAGGCTCAGGATCGACGGATTGCGATGACATCTGCCCCTCCCCTGGCCCATTTTCTCGTCCAAACCCTATGCCATACCTTTCACAAAAGAAAGCCACTTTCTTCGCTTTCGTTCGTTTATCAAACGAAAGGCTGACAATCGCAGCCCAAATCGCATTATATATACTCCGAGTCCTACGGAAGCCGAATTTTACGTCTTGACGGCTGGGTTTGGACCGATTCAGCTATGCCTATGATCCGCCCCGGCTTTCTTTCCTCAGCAGACCGCATCGAGCTTGAGGCTTGCGTGCGTCGCCAGCGCGAGGACCACGGCATT
>Ga0209390_10011540_pt1 | contig 10136 bp, 3 predicted proteins | sample BON01_FD_187212 | JGI IMG/M metagenome (GOLD analysis project Ga0209390, IMG submission 187212) | Freshwater microbial communities from Lake Bonney liftoff mats and glacier meltwater in Antarctica - BON-01 (SPAdes) (version 2) | ecosystem: Environmental > Aquatic > Freshwater > Ice > Glacier... | reverse complement strand
AGGAGTGCATTTGAATTTTCGTCAGGAGTAGCATGGACACCACAAACAGGCGGAAATGCACACGGTGGTGCAATCGTGTATAGTTTCAAGTTAGCCTCGCTCACCGAATTTTTTAGGACGGCGACAAACACTCGCCGTCGAAATCTGCAAAGCTATCTGATCCCATCATATGTTGCAACACCACGCCATGAAACTCGCAGGTTGTTACAGACAGCAGAACCTGGGCCCAGGACACTGGATTATTCCAAAAACAACATGTGTGAAACAACGCCAGACTGTGTGTGCACGAACTTGCAGTCTGGTGAAGACATTAATTGGCATCATTCCGAGTGCAGCAGATGTTCTTTGCGTCTGAACCTCGATATCTGCGATGTTCCAGGCAGTTCAGAGTACACGCGACGCTCTATTTTTTATTTTTTTCACGTAACCCATAATCAGCCGTCAATCCACACTGGCACTTTGAGTGAAAACACTACAGTAGTCGCGAAAATCAAGTATCCTGACGAATTTGGTCCGCAACTGCAAAGCCAGATCATACGTGGCATCGGATTTCCCTCATGCTATGGATGTTCCAGCACAACTTGTATTGGTGAAAAGTGTAGTGGAAACACGTACACGTGGAAGGACTGGTATGCTCCAGAGGCTGAACAGTCTGTGTGTTCTGAATGTGATGATGATAAACGAGTATGGATATTCGAAGTGGCTGTGAGGAATTTTGCCAACGAAGCGGCATATGTTACCAGTGCCTCTACCGTAAGCCAGCCAGAGTTTGATCGATCAACCTTTTTGAATATTCAATTCGAGTTTGACATAGGCAATAAGATTTATGTCATGGATGCTACAAAGCCTCTTGCAGAAGCGTACAACGTGGACGGAGATGCAACAATTCTACATAGCGTGCCAGTGTTTAAACCTGAACTTGCGACATATTGGTGGCCGGACGACTACAAAATTGACCCGAAGAGATTCGAAATCACCTGCCCGCATCCCAAAACCACAGCTGGGATCCTATCTGGTGGCAGCAACTTGTGTCCTTACGAGGGAGAAGCCGAGGCTCTATTGGTGCTGGCACCTGATGTAACGGATCTGCCTTCCGGTACCCCGGCAGGTGAACTTTGGACAAAATCCGACACAGTAATTGTGTTTGAGTATACGATCCGACAGGTGTACCAGGTCTTTGCTGAGACTCTATATATTTCACTCGCAGAACCTGTTTTCCAGCAGTGTCGCAGTGGAATACAATATGAAGAAACTTATTATGATGGAGGCTTCAATAATCCTGCTGTTTACACTCGATGTTCACCAGATTGCCTTACAAAACACCAGAATGACCCTGGTGCACCGTGTGACACCAAAATGAAGGATGGAAATACGGTCGACGTCATGTACGACGCAGATGGGTGCGAAAACACGTTTAAAATTGCCCGAGGTGTTATAACACAGGCCGACCGTCTACAAATTACGAAATTCAACGGCCTTACCGCTGATACAGCCACCGCCATGGAGTATAAATCGAGTGACACTGTTCCGTTCACGGTCCAGTACTGGACGTTGGATGATCTGGATTCTTCTATACAAATCACATACACCACAGATGGGTATGAATGTGCGGGCGAATCGAATGACATCCAGATTCACATCTCTGTCACTGAGCCCGTCACAGCAACCAGAACACTGGATTATTCCAAAAAGAACATGTGTGAAACAACACCAGACTGTGTGTGCACGAATCTATACTCGGGTGAAGAAATTAATTGGCATTCTTCCGAGTGCAACGGATGTTCGTTGCGTAATAACATCCCAATCTGCGATATTCCAGGGAGTTCCCTGTATAATCGATACTCTCTTTTTTACATGTTTCATCTTACCTATAACCAGCCTTCGATCCCCCATGGCTTTGTGTATGAAAACACCACAGCAGTCGCGAAAATCAAGTATCCAGACGATTTTGGTCCGCAACTGCAAAGTCAGATCATGCGTGGCATCGGACAGTCCAGATGCTATGGATGTTCCAGCACAACTTGTATTGGTGCAAGGTGTAGCGGTAACACATATACGTGGACAGACTTTGAGGACCCAGAGTCGTCTGTGTGTTCCGATTGTGATGTTGACAAACAAATCTGGTTATTCCAGGTATTCCTGAGGGAGTATGACAACGAAGTGGCGCATTTCACCAGTGCCTCTACCGTAAGCCAGCCAGAATATGATCGAGCAACATTTTTGAACATTGAATGGGAGTTTGACATTGGCAACAGGATTTATGTCATGGAAGACACAAAGCAACTTCGAGAAAATTACAACTTTGATGGGGTAGTATCAATTATACGCAGCGCGCCAGCGTTGGGATATGAAGGTGTGCCGAATCGATGGCCGGACGAGTACAAAATGGACCCGAAGAGATTCGAAATCACCTGCCCGCATCCTAAAACCACAGCTGGGGTCCTATCTGGCGGCAGCAACTTGTGTCCATACGAGGGGGAAGCAAATGCCCTTTTGGTGCTAGCACCTGATGTAACAGATCTGCCTTCCGGTATCCTGGCAGGTGAACTTTGGACAAAATCTGAAACAGAAATTGTGTTTGAGTATACGATCCGACAGGTGTACCAGGTCTCTGCCGAGACGCTGTATATATCACTCGAACTACCTGTTTTCCAGCAGTGTCGCAGTGGAATACAATATGAAGAAACTTATTATGCTGGAGGCTTCAACAATCCTGCCGTTTATACTCGATGTTCACCAGATTGCCTTACAAAACACCAGAATGACCCCGGTACGCCATGTGACACTAAAATGAAGGATGGAACTATGGTCGACGTAATGTACGACCCTGATGGTTGCGAAAACACGTTTAACATAGCACGAGGTGTTATAACTCAAGCCGACCGTCTACAAATTACGAAATTTAACGGCCTTTCTGCTGACACGGCCACCGCCATGGATTATAATTCGAGTGACACTATTCCGTCCACGGTCCAGTACTGGACGTTGGACGATCTGGATTCTTCTATACAAATCATATACACCACAGATGGGTATGAATGTGCTGGCGAATTGAATGACATCCAGATTCACATCTCTATCACAGCACCCGACGCCGACAATGATGATACGTCGGAAGGCGATTGTAATGCCCACGGCACCACGCACTGGCTCGACGACGTCACAGGTTGTGTGTGCAATAATGGCTACGGAAGATCCAGTGACACTCCTCTGGTATGCACAGTATGCCCCGAAAATTACTGGAATACCAACTCAGCCAGTGCATGCCAGGCCTGTCCATCCAATTCGCACTCGGAATCCGAAAGTGTAGCTGTGGACGACTGCATCTGCGATAGTGGCTTTCAATTTGACGCCGCTGACAGTGGTGACGGTATGCACACATGTGCACCGTGCCCTGCAGGCCAAGACTCCCAGGGCGGCGATGCTGGCTGCAGCGACTGTGCAGCTGGCACTTCCAAAACAACTGGCAACGCAATGTGTACATCGTGCCCGGCGGGCCAGGACTCCCAGGGCGGCGATGCTGGGTGCAGCAACTGCGCAGCTGGCACTTCCAAAACAACTGGCAACGCAATGTGTACATCGTGCCCTGCGGGCCAGGACTCCCAGGGCGGCGATGCTGGCTGCAGGAACTGTGCAGCTGGCACTTCCAAAAGAACGGGCAACGCAATGTGTACACTGTGCCCTGCGGGCCAGGACTCCCAGGGCGGCGATACTGGCTGCAGCACTTGTGCAGCTGGCACTTCCAAAACAGCTGGCAACACATTGTGTAAACCGTGCCCTGCGGGCCAAGACTCCCAGGGCGGTGATTCGGGTTGCAGCGACTGTGAAGCTGGCACTTATAAAACGTCAAACATCGCAACGTGTACATCTTGCCCGGAGGGCAAGACATCTCCTGCTGGGACTGTGTCGAGCAACGGTTGTGATGACGTGATAGGGTGCGATTTCGGCAAAGGGTATAACTCTGCAAGTGAAGAATGCCAAGCATGTGCAGACATGCATTACAAAAACGTCACTGGTGATACGGCTTGCAACCGGTGCGGTGACAATTCTGTACCTTCTGCCAACCACCGTCGATGCAACTGTAAACAGGGGTACTTCGGGCCGAGTAACAACGGCGGTGTGAGTTGTCAGTTCTGTCCCGCAAATACGTACACTTTGAGTATTGGCATGTCCTCGTGTTCACACTGTCCTGACGAATCTCGGTCAGACCCCGGCAGCACACTCTTGGCGGATTGTGTGTGCGGCCCGGGGTTTTACATGCTGGATGCATTGTGTCAGTCGTGTGACAAGGGCAAATACAAAGCCGATCCTGGCAACACGGCAGATTTGTGCGTGCCTTGTACCAAGGACACGTATTCTGATGCCAAGAATTCCAGTGTGTGTTTGCCCTGTACACCCAACTCCCAGTCGGGGGCATCCAGTACATCAGCCTCGGATTGCACTTGCGATGCCGGCTTCCACCATGGGTCTGCCCAAACGTGCGAGGCATGTGCGCCTGGAACATACCAAAAGGACACGGCGCAAAGCAGCTGCGACGCATGTCCTGTGGGTTCCGATTCGTCCGCACAAAGCACCGAGAAGGTGTCGTGTCATTGCACTGTCGGCTTTACAGGGGCCAGTGGAGGTCCGTGCGAAGCGTGCACAGCCGGCAAATTCAAAGATATTGAGGGAAGCGACGCTTGCAATGACTGCCACCAACACTCGAATTCGGCGGCCGGCAGTACGTCACAGGCAGCCTGCAAATGCATGCCTGGCTTCGAACAAAAGGGCGATGAGTGTCTGGGGTGCCCGGCCAAAACCTTCAAAAACACCACCAGCTCGAGCCCGTGTGCACCATGTGCACTGACCACACAAATATCCAGCGCTGATTTTACCAGCTGCATTTGCACGCCAGGGTTGGATGGCCCACAGTGCCATCTGGTGGTGCGCACGATGCATCTCGAAATGACGAGCCAACAATTCGAACAAGAACAAGCCGTCTTCAACGGCGTGCTGGCGGATGCGTACCGAGTGCATATTGACAATGTCTCGACGCAGATTATTGCAAGACGACGCCAGCTGTTAGCGACTCTTTTGGTAGAAGCGACAATTGACATGGGCGACAAAAATATTCCTTCGGACGCCGATCTCATGACATCCTTGGACGCCAGCGACTATTCAGTTCAGCTGGTGGCAATCCCTGGAGAAGACACAACGTCGACAACGTTCCTAGGTGTGATTCTGTCCGACGTACCCTTTGGAGATGATGTTCCTCTTGTCATCATGTTACTTGCTGTGTGTGTGGTGTGTCTCTTCGCAGTGTTGCTGTGCATTCGAAAAATATCTGGGGCTAGCATATGTTGTAGCTGGAGTACACAACACTGCTTCCGAAAGACCAGATTTGGGTGTCTGTGGTGTAAATGTGTCTTTTACCGGAATGAGCAAGACATTGACGAAGATCATGTCCAACAAGACGATGAAAGTGAAAGTGGACTGCAAGCCAGACCTGTGATTCCAACGAGCATGTGTGGATACCACACCTGCCCTACTCATGTCTATCAACAGCATTTCCCGTATGCGTACCACAATTCATTTGCCGAACTATAGCAAATCCAAAACACCCATCGACACAACCCTTTCTCCACAGCCCACGAGGGCATAGGCCAACTATGTTTGCAACAGTATATTCCGCACCATTAAAGTGTCAAATGTGTTGACGAGTTTATTTGGTGTGCACATTCGAACAGGTACTACCACAAGCATGCCACCTCCTCTTGAAGCAATCTCAACCAGCACAACAACCTCTATTGCTACTACCAGCAGCAACACCTCCCCTGTTGTTACTAGTAGTAGCAGCACCCCCCCTCTTGTCACCAGTAGCAGCAGCACTCCCCCTCTTGTCACTAGTAGCAGTAGCACCCCCCCTCCTGCCACTTTTAGTAGCAGCACTCCGCCTCCTGCCACTTTTAGTAGCAGCACTCCCCCTCTTGTCACAAGTAGCAGCAGCAAGCCTTTTGCCACTAGCCGTAGCACCACTGTTCTGACTAGCAGCACCACCACCACAGCTTTCCCGGAGACCACCACCAGTACAACCCCGGAAATGAGCACTACTACCCCACCTCCGGTATCAGAAATCACAACAAGTTTTGACATGATCCTGCCATTCGAAATCGAGGATGTCCAACTCAAAGCAATCATAGCCCAAGTATATTCTACCAGTATTTCCAATGTCGAGATTACAAAACCTGCAGCTTCCCGTCGAAGAGCATTATTGCTCTTGTTGGATGGTACCGTGTCCATCACAGTAACGTACGACAGGCTTGAGTCTACGCCAACAGAAGCAGAAGCAAAGCAGGAAATCACGGAACAAATGGAAGCAGGTATAACAAGTGTCGTCGATCAAAAGGGTGATGACCAAATCGGCATGATCATAGGACTAACTGTTGGGGGTTTCGTGCTTGTTGTTATGGTTGCAATTCTCGTGCTCACAAAATGGTACAACATGAGCTGTGCACCATGTGAACCATGTGCACCTTTTTTGTGCTCTGTTTGTTGGAACAACAATGCACAAACGCCAGATACCACGACAGACGACATGGTAGAGCTTAATGGTGTCATAGGTCAAGCTTTCCATACTACGTATGTGCCGAATACCTCTCGTCAAGGTTGTTCCTATCAGCATTGTTCACAATATCAGTACACCTGAACACATGTACTTTACCCGAAAGACACAGTCAATAAAAATTCAAATTGCGTTTTATGCTACACATAGGTCCGAGACCGCACGATTCCGTTTTTTGAGACTTGCCATAACTCGCTCCATACTTTTCGTGGCTTGGCAATCTTAAGAGTTGGTGGTCTAGCATCTCCATAAAAACTGCATTTGAGGGACCCAAAAACGTTTTTTATATTTGCTTGGGTCAAAGACACCGAGCGATGCCAGAGACGATATTTACTCGGAGAAAGTATGGTCTTTTTGCAGTCAAATTCGTCCTGATACCCCGCCATGGCACATGTGCTTGTTTTTACAATGCAGAAATATCAAGCTCAGAAAATACCCCATGTCTCCAATACGGTTTGCAGCTATAGTTCGCATGTGATAGTTGTGTAGTCGAGACTTGTTTGCTGAGACGCATTTTTTTGATCGTCTGGCATATAAGTAGCTGGGCCTGCCCTGTGCAGCCCCAGCGAGCCCCAAGTGGCCGATGATGCCCCCCTACACACACCCCCACACCCTTGCCCCAAAAAAAAATATCATTTAGCCTCTCCGATGGCGACTCCTACAAGCACCACCACTCCGATGGCGACTACTACAAGCACCACCACTCCGATGGCGACTACTACAAGCACTACCACTCCGATGGCGACTACTACAAGCACCACCACACCGATGGCGACTACTACAAGCACCACCACTCCGATGGCGACTACTACAAGCACCACCACTCCGATGGCGACTACTACAAGCACCACCACTCCGATGCCGACTACTGCAAGCACCACCACTCCGATGCCGACTATTGCAAGCACCACCACTCCGATGCCGACTATTGCAAGCACCACCACTCCGATGGCGACTACTACAAGCACCACCACTCCGATGGCGACTACTGCAAGCACCACCACTCCGATGGCGACTACTACAAGCACCACCACTCCGATGGCGACTACTACAAGCACCACCAGAACAACTCCATCCCCGAGCACAACCGTGTTTGTCAGCCCAAGTACTACACCATACAACCTGGCACCCACACCTTCCTCACCGGATTGGTTGTCGCAATTCCTTGAGACGATCCCGATTGTGTTGGGTGATTGCACTTGCAAGCAACCTGACTGTTCGGGACACGGCATGTGTAGGAACCATTCTTGCGACCAAGGCAGAGCTGGCACATGCATGTGTACCAACGGATCGTGGATGCTATCCGATTGCTCTCTATCGGTCGACAACATTGTCGAAAAAGTGGCCGACGTCGAACGAAGCACACAACAGCGGATCCGAGTGTATGCACAGAATATGCGGACGACGCAGATGTGTTCTGACCCACACCTTGCAATTTTCTGCAACATCACCGCACCACACGTTGAGCATCTGAATCAGGCCCCGTCGCTCCAGCACGCAGGCCAGTGTGTGGCCCTGTACAAGGACTGCTTTCAGAAACCGACTCTGCCGTTGCTGACAACAACGCAGCATCCATGTAAAAACGACACCGCGACCCATTTGTGTTTGCGGAACGGATGTGTTTCTGGCCAGGGCGACTGTATGTTTTTGGCTGCTCGGTGCAGCATCGACGTCCCGTATCGATGCAACAACTGGACATGCGCCCAAAGCCCCGATGCCGCAGGATGTGGGACGCACCAAGGAGTGTGTACTGGAAGCAGTTTGTGTCCAGATGGTAGTTGCGCCACTTCTGTGCAGCACTGCGCACTCGATATGACATGGCAAGGGTGTTCTCCTGGTTTGCTGGAATGTCCGCAACAAGCTGGGCTGTGCACTGCTTCCAGCCGTCACTGCGCGAACTTGACAGGATGTAGTGTGGGCACCGTGGTGTGTGGGAATCTTCGCGATCCTGTGAGTGGGAAGGCGCTGCTCACCGAATATACCAATGCAACAGGCGCGCAGAAATGGCGTCTTGTCCCCGTGTGTAAGGAAAGTTGCACCAGCACATACAGCCACGCCGCGACACTACGGCCTGAGAATGTCATTCTGCACATTTTCCCAGCACCGCGCCACGTCACAGACAATGCCGATGTGTGGAACGACGACATCGCAACATCCACACAAATCGCCCGAACGCATGATTTGACTGCAATCGCCCTCGAAATCCACATTCAAGACAGCATGGTTGTCAGGCGATTCGACAACAAAAGTACAGCGCTGCGGGTCCTGGTTCAAGCGGTCGTGGATTCCACCCGACACTGGGGGTCCTTTCGTGAATTCTCGCAACGTGGAACACTGCGTTCATTGATCACTGTGCAGCCCTTGGACCTCGTGCACATTGTTGACACTGGGTTTGTGTTTAGAATGGCGATTCCAGAAGACGCCGCCATCGGCGCGGATGCTGCCACGTGTGCCAACATTGTTCAAGGCATGCAGGTCCTGAGTGTGGACAAGGCGACAGGCTCTGGGAACAAGCCAAGATTTGTTGATTTTTGTGTGCCGTTTTTATTGCAATACCACACGGCCACACCAGCTGCATCACAGGTGGTTGCAGGTGCAGTGGGCAATTGCTCTTGTGCCGTGAATGTCACCCACTTTGGTACATTTGCACTCATTGACGCAGTACCGGACCGTCTGTTACAAGCCAAGCACAAAATCGTGTCGGTGCTGGATTTTTTTGTCTTTATGCCATTGACGCCAGCTGGGTTTTCACCAGCACTGCAGATCACATTTGTGCAGAGCGTCGCCAATGTGTACATGATGACCACGGAACAAGTGCACATAGTACAGATCGAGCCATGGCCGCCAACTGCAGTCCGTGAGGCAAGACGTAGTAGCACGCCCACAGAACCCTCCCAAATCCGGATTTCCGTCCGTATCCGGAGTATTTGGCCTATTTCGAAACAATCATCGTCTGCACTCAACAGCGAGTTTCTGAAAAACGGACTGCCATCCGTCTTGTCCGGTATTATACTGCCACAACAGCCGTCGCCATCTATACAACAGAGGATTGTCTTTTCGCTGTCTCTGTTTCTTTTTGTTGGTTTTGTGCTTGTGTTAGGATGCGGTGTGTTGTGTTTTGTGTCGTACACACACACAAGCAACAATAATTTGCCACAAGTTGTGCAACAGCATGAGCATCACCGCGCGGTGCACCACCATGCGCACCACCTCTTCAAAGATCAATCAAGACACGTCTGACACGTCTGACACTGGGCACTCAGAGTTGCTGATTCCCCTTGTGCTGAAGAATAAATTTTGCCCTACGGACTTTCCCCTGTGTGCAGAATGTGTCTTGGAGGTCACGCTCTCTTCATTGTGCCCTGGGTTGGGCTTCGCAATATAGTTCTTGTTATATTGCAATGTGCCTCAGTGTGAGCCTCCTGGGGTGCGTTGTAAACTCGTCGCAGATTGTGTTTGGAGGGTCGCCCGTGCTCGCCATATCGCAAACATGTAGTTTCAGTGTGTCCCCAGGTGTGCCCCTTGGCGTTCCTTT
>Ga0209390_10011538_pt1 | contig 10139 bp, 6 predicted proteins | sample BON01_FD_187212 | JGI IMG/M metagenome (GOLD analysis project Ga0209390, IMG submission 187212) | Freshwater microbial communities from Lake Bonney liftoff mats and glacier meltwater in Antarctica - BON-01 (SPAdes) (version 2) | ecosystem: Environmental > Aquatic > Freshwater > Ice > Glacier... | reverse complement strand
ATATATATATATATATATATATATATATATATATATATATATATATATATATATATATATATATATATATATATATATATATACAAATATATACCTATATAATAAATATATATACATCTATATGACGCGCCTCCCAGCCACCCTTGTGATCTAGTATAGACCTGATTCCGGTTTCTACATTGTTCGAGTTCCTCATTGCATACCCTCACACTGCACAAGCTGAGCACAAAGCGGAGCGTTCCCGCGCGGAAGCGCTGGGGGGCTAGCAGACTAGATTCCGATCTGTAGTTCGCCTTTTTTTACTCTTCTCGAGCTAGTTTTTGGGGTTTTGTCGTAACACATCGAGGTGAGGACGATTTTTTCAGCTGAGAACAAAGCGGAACGTTCCCGCGCGAAAGCGCTGGGGGGGCAGCAGACTAGATTCCGATCTTTATTTCGCCTTTTTTTACTCTTCTCGAGCTAGTTTTTGGGGTTTCGTTGTAACACATCGAGGTGAGGACGATTTTTAAGCTGAGCACAAAGCGGAACGTTCCCGCGCGGAAGCACTGGGGGGCTAGCAGACTAGATTCAGTTCTTTATTTCGCGTTTTTTTACTCTTCTCGAGCTAGTTTTTGGGGTTTTGTTGTAACACATCGAGGTGAGGACGATTTTTAAGCTGAGCACAAAGCGGAACGTTCCCGCCCGGAAGCGGGTTAACCTGAACCCGAGACTAGATTCAGTTCTTTATTTCGCCTTTTTTCACTCTTCTCGAGCTAGTTTTTTGGGTTTCGTTGTAACACATCGAGGTGCGGCCGATTTTTCAAGCTGAGCACAAAGCGGAACGTTCCCGCGCCAGAAGCGCTGGGTGAGCCGCAGACTAGATTTATATCTGTATTATATGGTTCCTGTACATTATTGTGTCACCACTCGCCGGGCCCGCTGCTGCTGATTCTCTCGTGGCTCGTCTTCTAATATGTTATAAATCTGATTGCTACATAGACTATACGATTCTGATACTGTCTTTATACTTCCCTTTCTCAGCACTCGTCAGGCCCGCTGCTGCTGATTCTCTCGTTTTTCGTCTTCTAATATGTTATAGATATGATTGCTATATAGACTATACGATTCTGATTCTTCTTTCATCTTCCCTTTGCCAGCATTCGTCGGGCCCGCTGCTGCTGATTCTCTAGTGGTAGCCAACGCGTGGAGCCAACCTTTTGGATATATTACTTGTATAACTCGGATTCCTACATCGGGTTAACCCTAACCCCTTAACCCGAAGATGCTTATACCGTCTCTATACTGGTGTGTACACACAGACACACACACATCCCACCACACATACTCACTCACTCACCTGCTGCCCGCTGCCGCTGATTCTCTCGTGGCTCGTCTTCTAAAATATTATAGATCTGATTCCTACATAGACTATACGATTCTGATACCTTCTTTCGGGTTAACCCGATTTATACATCTGATTGCTACATAGACTATACGATTCTGATACCTTCGTTATCCTTCCCTTTGCCAGCACTCATCAAACCCACCACTACTTATTCTCTCATAGCTCGTCTTTGGTATGTTATAGATCTGATTGCTACAAAAACTATACGACTCTGATACCTTCTTCATACTTCCTCGTGCTAGCACTCGTCTGGCCCGCTGCTGCTGATTCTCTCGTGGCTCGTATTTCTTCTGGTATGTTATAAATATGATTACTACATAGACTATACGACTCTGATACCTTCTTCATACTTCCTCGTGGCAGCACTCGTCGGGCCCGCTGCTGCTGATTCTCTCGTGGCTGGTCTTTTGCGCGCTCAAGCTGCTCACCTCCATCGCCGTGCTGGGCTTCGCCGTGCTGCACGTCGAGCGCGAGGGCGGCGGGCTAGCCACGCTGCACGACGACAGCAAGGAGCTCAGGCTGCGCGCAGTTTCGCGCTACGCGCTCTACGGGAAGCAGATTATGTGAAGCTGTGCGTCTTGGTCCAGGCCTTGGTCTCTATGTGTGTGCCTTCTGATTTGTCCAGGCCTTGGAATGTGTGTGTCTGCCTTCTGATTTGATGTACCGGACGAGTACCGGAGATGTCATTGTATTTGTATTTGTATTTGCCTGTGTCGTAGTTTAGACTTAAGTGTCGTGCAGACGGACCGCAGACTGTAGAGTGAGTGCAGGGTGGTGGCTGGGGCTGCTGGGGCGTTATTTATTTGGGAGAGCTGTCGCAGAGTCAAGAGCAGACCGAAAGCGTGCGTGAGTGTGTGAAGATGTGATGTACGCACAACATAATAAGCGCACAAGCAATAGCAATAGGTAGGCATACATGCGGCGGCATACGCATAATACGTAAAAAAAATAAAACAAGTATACATATTACGCCAGCAGTACACAGTACCATTACAGTGTCTGCCAGTGTACGTTACAAACACTCAGCCGACAGTCACAGTCGCGGCCGCGGAGGCGGAGAAGAGGGGAGGTGGGAGGCTGCATATATTATGTGAATAGACGTGGGGGCACTTAGCTACTGTGACTATGGTGCTCGACTGCAATAGCAATAATAAACTACGACACCTAAGTGGGCTCTCGCTCTCGCTCTCGTGTTCCTGTTCCTGCGCCTGCGCCTGCACACCTTCACCTTCATTCATCTTCTTCGTCACTATTGATAAGTTCACAGCGTGTCACAGTTCGTTCACTCACCACTCACACTCACCACACCGCGCACCAATTTTTTCGCAGGAGATGACACACATTTTTTGTTTAATTTTAATTTTGCAATTTATAATTTATAATTTTGCAATATTATTATTATATATATATGTAATTCAACCTGTATAATATTAATATTAATATTATAATATTACATATATTACAGCTATATGTAACACATAATACATATATATATAATATAATATCTATCTATATCGGCCTATCTATCTATCTATTATAATATATACTTATTTATATATATATATAGTATATATATATATATATATATATATATATATATATATATATATTATAATATATATTTATTTATATATATATATAATATATATATATATATATATATATATATATATATATATATATATTCCCCCACTATCCACACTCTGCCACGCGACCACGCGCACGCGACGACTGCTGTTCGACTGCTGTCTGCAGCACACGAACACGAACATCGGTCGCCCCCCGACAATCCAGCTGTCGTTCCCCGCGCATTCACCACAACTATGTTGGTCGGGCCTGTAAGCTAAGTTGAGGCTTGGCGAGCCAAACGTTCTCCGCGGCGTGTCTGCCGAACAGATCCAGAATATCCAACGTCCAAACGCGCCGAGATTCAGCCAACCCGGCGAGCCCGCCAGTCGAGCGCGCTGAGCCCGCCGTCTCCCTCCTCCTCCTCCTCCTCGCTCTCCTCATCAACAGCCGCCGCTTCGGCCGGCTGCCGCGCCTTGGTCTGCGCAACCTCGGCCGCGACCCGCGCCGCCATGGCGAGTGCCTTGCCGCGCATGTCGCGCAGCTGGTCGACTCTCCTGTTGAGATGCACCTGCTCCTGCAGCACCTCGAGTTCCGTCGCCTCGGCCTCCTCCTCCAGCTCCTCCTCGTCGTTGATCTTGGACGCTACCACGTCCACGCTCACCTAGAGGGCACGAAAGGGCGAGTTGGCATTAATTGTGTGGAGAGGTGACGTTAAAGAATAAGAAACGCCAGATCGGCCCGGTTCGTCCTCACCAGCCGGTTGAACTCGTCCATTTCATCGCGAAGCTGCTGCTCCTTGTGCGTCGCCGCCACCTCCCTCCCCCGGTTGGCAGGGTCGTTTTGGGGATTGTCGAAAAAGTCGCCCGGAAGCGCAGCGCCGTCCTCTGTCTCGGCCTCACCCGCCCCGCCGGCGGTACCCGCGCCACTGGCGCCTGATTTTCCCGCGGTGGCCACGCCCGGTCCAGGGCCCGCCCCGGCCGCGGCCGCTGCAGCCCTCGGCGCGGCCGCGTCGCCAGTCGCCGCGTCGGGGTAGTAGCCGATGCCGCGCGGCCCCGCCTTGAAGGTGTAGCCGGGCCGGGCCCCGGCAAAGGTGGGCGACGGGATGAAAGCGGACGAGGACGACGCGGCCGGCACCGTGCGTGCGACGCTCGGCTTGCCGACGGCCGAGGCGGCAACGGCCTGGCGCTTGGACGCTGGCTCCTCGCCGTGCTTCAGCTCGTCGATCTTCCGGCGCTGCTGCTTGAGGCCCTGCAGGTTGATCAGCGGGTTGCTGCCGCCCTTGGCCAGCAGGTCCTTGAATGAGGTCTTTTTCGACATCCGGTTGGCACGCTGCAGTGGCGTCGAGGTGCAGGAATACGGTTGACTTTTGGCGTGGGGCAATTATAGTGAACATGAAATATATTCCGACCCGCACAGGCGTTTTGGCGGCTTTTGAACGACTTTTGAACCACGCTTCCCGCGTCCGCTCTCCGGCCGCGCACAACATACGCCCAGTGCGAACTCCTAGAACAGCCTGCTGCGACTTCAAACAATGCCAGAGGAATTCGAGGTCAGCTCGCCGCCGACCGACGGTGTGTCGGCCGTGCGCTTCAGCCCTGACAGCAAGTCCTTCGCCGCCACGAGCTGGGACTCCGTGCTGCGCATCTACAGCGTCGCTACCGCCGACGTGTTTGCGGAGCTGCCGCAGCCGTCGCCGCTGCTTGACTGCGACTTTCTGGACCAGAACACCGTGCTCAGCGGTGCGAGCGACGGCGCGCTCCGGCTGCACGAGCTTCGGTCGAGAGTCGAGCGCGTCCTCGGCCGCCACGCCAGCGGCATCCGGTGTGTGCGGCAGTGCGCTGCCGTCGGCGCCACGGTGACTGGCAGCTGGGACCGCTCCGTCAAGCTGTGGGACGCACGTGCGTCGGAGGCGTGCGTGGGGACCTATGCCCAGCCGGACAAGGTCTTCGCCCTGTGCGCCGGCGCGCCGGGAGCCCCCGCGCCGCCCGCGCCGCTTCTGGTGGTTGCGACGGCGGCGCGGCATGTCCACATCTTGGATCTGCGGAAGCCGTCGGAGCCGCTGCAGAGGCGCGAGTCTGCGCTCAAGTTCCAGACGCGCGCGGTGGCCCAGGCGCCCGACGGGCTCGGGTACGCGATGGGCTCGGTCGAGGGCCGCGTCGCGGTGGAGTACTTTGACCCGAAGCCCGAGGCGCAGGAGAAGCGGTATGCCTTCAAGTGCCACCGCACCGCAGTCGACGGCGTCGACACCTCCTTCCCGGTCAACGCCATCTGCTACCACCCGATCTGGGGGACGTTTGCGACGGGCGGCTGCGACGGGCTCGTCAGCGTGTGGGACGGCGAGAAGAAGAAGCGCGTCTGCCAGTTCTCCCGGTACAGCACCTCCATCGCGGCGCTCGCCTTCTCGCCCGACGGCGGCCACCTCGCGATCGCCGCGTCCTACACGTTTGAAAACGGAGAGAAGGAGCACCTGCCGGACGCCATCTTTGTGCGGCGAGTCACCGATGCGGATGTCAAGCCCAAGCCGCGCAAGTCCAAGTAGGCGCGCCGCTGTCTTTACCTTGTATGTGTTGGGCATGCATGTGACCACATGCTTGCGGAGTCATCTTGTCGTTTGCTCAGGGTATGTGCGTGTTGGGTTTGCTGATGATGATCTCGTTGCCCCCGAGACCCCCCCCGCCCCCAGCAACAACGATAACTGACGAGGCGCACAGCTGCTGCCGAACGCTCCGCTCGCTGCGAAATCGCCAGCACCCGCGACACTACAACTACCCACTGCCCACTGCGCCACTGCTACTGCCCACTACCCCATTGTCATTTGTCATCATTGTCATTTTCGTTGTTGTGATAATCATCATTAATATTGGACGAGAGCGAGAGCCGACGAGCCCATAGCCCATATCACACACACACACGCCCCCCCCCACCCAAAATTTCTCCTTCTCCTGCTCCTGCACGCCAACGGTCAAAGCACGACCCCGATCGGGCGGCGCTCGCGACAACGGCGGATCCGCGGGGCCCGGGCGTCGGTGCACCCCGAGCACGGCCTCTGAAGGTCTCGGAACAGTTTGCAGTTTCCAGAACACACACACACCCAGTTTGTAAATATCGCAGGGTGAATGATAGTACAGTAGGGGCATGGGTAAAATGATACAGCCAGACCAAACCATTTGGCGAGCTATTTCGGTCCTCCAAACGCCTGCCCGGCGGGCACCAGGTCGGGTCTTCGGCTATCCGGACCACGTATTCAGCCGTCGGCCAGCGCCGATGGAGAAGAGCACGAGCTACATGATCGCGCTCGTCGCGCTGTACTATTTGTCGTCGACCCTCAACTCTGTGCTGACCAAGTCCATCCTCATCAGCTTCCCGCGACCGCTGTCGGTCTCCCTCTCTCAGCAGCTCTTCTCGTCGATTGTCAGCATCTGGCATCACCACCGCAGCACGAGCAGGCCACTCGATCTGCGCCGGCACGCGCGGCGTGTTATGCCTATCGCCGTTTCTCTCGTGGTGGGCTTGGTGGCGTACCGCGTCTCTCTTCTCTACAATGAAGTCTCGTTCGCGCAGGTGGTGAAATCACTGCAACCGCTATTCGCAACCGCTGTGTGCATGGTGCTACTCGGTGAGCGAACCTCGCCCTTGTGCCTGATGGCGCTGCTTCTCCTTGTGGCCGGCGTTGCCCTGGCCTCGGTCACCGAGGTCAACTTCCGGCTAGCCGGATTTTTGCTCGCCCTTCTGAGCGCGTTTGCGCAGGCGGTGCAGGCCGCCCTCTCCAAGGCGTGCCTGGTCGACCAGGCGGCGCGCGCCAGGCTCTCGCCCAAGGCGGGCAGCGCTCCCATTGGCGAGTTCGAGCTGTTTGCCCTGGCGGCAATTTACGCATTGGGGATGCTGTTTCCGATGTGGGTGGTGCTCGACCTACCCACTTCGCCGCTGCCCGACCGGGCCACCGTCGGCCTGCTGCTGCTCAACGGCGCGTGCAACTTTGCGACCCAGCTCCTGTCGTTCGCGTTGCTCTGCATCCTCTCGTCGCCCGTCTCGGCCGCCGTCGTCTCGGTCGTCAAGCGAGTCATCGTGGTGGTGGCGGCCGCGCTCTGGTCCGTGTATGCCACAATATAAGGCAACACCATGGGTGTAAGTTTATTCAACTCGGCGCCCCCTCCCTGATTGCAGGTTTGGAACCACCGTCACGGGTCTGCACGCGCTAGGCATCGCCGCAGCGGTGGCGGGCGTGGGGCTCTACCAGCTAGCGCCGAAGGGTTCCTCGCCCAGGGGGGGCGGCGCGGGCGGCTTCGACGTCGAGTCCGAGGAGCTCGAATTGCTCGCGCCGCTCGAGTACGAGCTGAGCGCAGGGACCACGCCGTGGTTGGGGCTGCAGCAGGCTCCCCCGCGCGCCAGAGGCGTGAGCTTTGGAGCCGCGATGGACAATTCGGACTTGGTATGACAGCGACCAGGCCGCGAGCGAGCGCTGTGTGCGTAGTGCATTAGACATTAGGGCTCGTGTCGCTGTTTGTATATCTATATATCTGTCCCCTTCCCCTGCTCTGCTGAATCTCCAGCATAGTGGTATCCGGAGGCTATGTCCGCTGTCCGCTGTATCCCGCCTGTCTGTGTGATCTCCCATATCCATATCCATATTTCACCGCGCCTCGAATACGGATATACGGGATATCGTCACACGTCTCACAGACACAAGCCCACTGCCACTGCACATGGACATGGGGAGGGCGCGGGAGGGTGTGTGGATGTGTACTGTGTTGTGGGCGTTCTCTGTATTTTTGTGTTTCCTTCTTACAAACAACCCTATAATACTGGAGTCTATGTATGAGTGACATTTATAGCCTGCGCTGTGTGATTAAATACTATAATAGACTATAATCCATATCCGTCGTGTGCGCGTGTCGGTCGGCACGCTCACGCTTACGCGCTCACGCTTTACTTTTTACCGTGTATGCGTGCGTGTATGTGCCGTGTGCCGTGTGCGCCGCGCGGCCAGCCTGGCTGGCACACGCGTGCACACGGTGTGCACAGTGCCACCGCCACCGTATGATGGTGCACGGTGCACGGTGCACTACGGTGTACGGTGATTATCTCCGTTTTATTTTATTATATATATAATATTATTTAGCTATTGCTATTATATTATTATTATTATCGTCGTATAACTTATGTATATAGTATATGTATAAGCATAAGCATAATAAACAAATATATATAAGTATATAATAATAATAAGTATTATATATATAAGTAAGTATTACATATGGAGAGTATAAGTATGAGTGAGTACATATGGCGATATGGCAGTATGTGGCGTGCGTATGACGTATTTCCTAGTAGCTAGGAGTGTGGCGTATGGGTATGGGTATGGCACTGCTATGTGCTATGCACAATATAATTATAGCAGAGTTAGAGTCGCTATAAAAATAAAATAAGCGTGTTCATGTTCACAGCAGTTGTTCCGCTGTTGCTCGTTCACATATCGAGCTTGTGTCTGCAGGTGTATATGTGTTGTATTAGTGTGTAGCTGGCTTTTTGTTATGTTGTATGTGTTGGTGTTGGTTGGTGCTGGTGTGTTTTCTTGGTGTTTAAAACGTGTTTCATTGTTTGGGGTGTTGTTCTTGTCGTGTGTGTGTGCGTCGGTGGCGGGGGTATTGTTTGTCGGTGTGTGTGTGGGTGACCTGTTGATTTTTTTTACATATACAATTTTTTAGAGTAGGTGGTCGTGAAGACCTATTTTTCACACCTACGTCCTATGTCCCCTTAATTTGACTGTTCACATGAACGTTTCCTTGTTCCCCCGTCAACAACGTCATGGCGCCGTCACTGCCTGCGGTGTTCGTGGCCATCGACACGCCGGACCTCGAGGCTGCTATCGCGCTGGTGGAGACGCTGCACATGCCTGATCTCGGCATCAAGCTTGGCCTTGAGTTTTTCGCGGCCCACGGTGCTGCGGGCGTCAGGTCGGTGATGGCGAAGGCCGGCGACGCGCCGCTCTTCATCGACCTCAAGTTCCACGACATCCCCAACACGGTCGCCGGCGCCATCCGAGCGACCACCGGGCTCGGTGCTGCGCTACTCAACGTGCACGCGAGCGGGGGGCCGTCGATGATGAGGGCGGCGGTTGCGGCTGCGACTGAGGAGGCGGTGCGTCTGGGTGTTCCCAAGCCGGCTCTGCTCGCGGTGACGGTCCTGACGAGTATGGACGACTCGGACCTCACGGCAGTCGGCCAGACACTGCCGGCGCGCGAGCAGGTCGTGCGTCTCGCCAAGCTCGCGCAGGAGTGCGGGATGGATGGCGTTGTCTGCTCCGCGGAGGAGATTAGCGCCATCCGCGCCGCGTGCGGACCGACCTTTGCGCTCGTGGTGCCCGGCATCCGACCGGCCGGTGCGGCAGTCGGCGACCAGAAGCGCGTGATGACCCCGTTCGAGGCCATGGCGGCAGGCGCCACCTCGCTCGTCGTGGGCCGGCCAATCACCCAGGCCAAGGTGCCCAAGGACGCCGCCGCCGCCATCGTCGCCGAGGCTACTGGGGCAGTGTCCAAGTGAGAAATGGAACGGCTCGGGGACGGAGCGCGCGCTGGTCGCACAGTGACGCGCGGGGCATCAGCAGATGGCGCCGAAAGGGACGTGCTCTTTCGCCGTCTACTCTCCGGCATGCCATTTTATCTCTGTGCGCATTCTCACGCCCCCACGACGCTGCTGACTCACTGAGTCGGGTAGACACAACATTGTGCAGAGATAGAAAGTAGAGGAGATGTGTGTAGATGCGTAGTAACAGTAACTCGATGTGTGTAATATATATACGTATACGTATTATATACATGTACATCTACTCTATTGCGGCTGCGGCTCTTGCTGCGGCGCGGAGTGTTGTTGTTAGTGTTGGTGTTGGAGTTGGTGTTTGTTATTATTGTTAATTGTTATATTGTTATTGTTATTGGTGTCTGCTTCTTGTATAGGCATTCTCACGCCCCCACGACGCTGCTGACACTGAGTTGGGTAGACACAACATTGTGCAGAGATAGAAAGTAGAGGAGATGTGTGTAGATGCGTAGTAACAGTAACTAACTCGATGTGTGTAATATATATACGTATACGTATTATATACATGTACATCTACTCTATTGCGGCTGCGGCTCTTGCTGCGGCGCGGAGTGTTGTTGTTAGTGTTGGTGTTGGAGTTGGTGTTTGT